>Ga0123353_10006938_pt1 | contig 15226 bp, 18 predicted proteins | sample TergutLab28metaG_3_FD_92763 | JGI IMG/M metagenome (GOLD analysis project Ga0123353, IMG submission 92763) | Labiotermes labralis P3 segment gut microbial communities from Petit-Saut dam, French Guiana - Lab288 P3 | ecosystem: Host-associated > Arthropoda: Insects > Digestive system > Gut ... | reverse complement strand
GCTTTGGCGCTGGCCCGGGCGTTCCGCGCGCCTGTTACCGCCTTTTTGCCATCACCTCTGCTTGGGCTTGTGCCGCTGCCGCTTCCGGTCCTGTCCGCCGCGTCCGGCCGCCTTTGCCGTTGCCCCGGAACCGTTCGGGACATATTCGGCCAGAGCTGCTTTTATGAAAGCGACGTTGGTGTGCACGCCCTTAAACCCGGCATTTTGGGCCGCCTCCACGTTTTCCCGCTTGTCGTCGAAATACGCCGTGCTTGCGGGGGCAAGGCCGGCAATCTGGGCAAGTCTTTCATACGTCGCCGGCTTGTTCTTGTCGCCCTTAAGCTCGTCGGTCGTGAATATGTCGTCATGGTCGAAAACATCATCCAGGTTGACCTGGTTTAAAGCCCATTCGGCCCCCGCTATCCCGCCGTCGGCAAAGATTATCAGGCGGGTTCCGCTATCCTGAAGCCGGGTCAAGACTTCCTTAAGGGTCGGACGCTGCCTTAATTCCTTATGGAATAGCTGGCGCTCGTCGTGCAGGGTGTTGGCAACGTCGAATACAAAGGCGGTAATCTGGTTCGGGTGCGTGGTCATGTCATGCTCCTTTTTAAAAATCAGCTTGCGGCGAACATACCATAAGCCGGCGCAAAGTCAAGCAAAAACATAACCCTGTATTTTGTAATAAACGCCGGTGAACTTCGTGGCAAACCCCATCTTTTCATAATATCTTTCGTTATAAGAGCCGGTTTCCGTTTGCAGGGTCACCGCTTTGACGCCAAGTTTTCGCGCCCGCTGGACAATGTCTTTCATCATGCGCCCCCCTTTTGTTGCAGAGTATCCGGATACCGTGCGAAAATCAAGCCGGGTTGATAAAAAAACTCTTCCACCGGGGCGCAAAATATACTATAAATATACATACAAATATATTATCAGGAGATTCGCCATGAGCCTTTTTGACCGCGGCCCGAATGAAAAGCTTACCCGCAAGGAACGTTCCGTCTTGGAAGAGGTGAACGAGGACATCGCCAGCCGGCGCCGTGTCGAGTTCTGGAAAGACTATGGCCCGTGGATAGCGGGCGGTATTGTCGCCGGGCTTCTTGTGCTTGGCGGCGTCGAGTTTTTCAGGCACGGCAGCAAGTCAAGGATTGACCGGGACAGCGCCGACTTCCTGGCCGCAATGGCCATGCTTGGCGGGCCGGACTCCCGGGACGCGGTCGCAGGGCTTGACCAAATCGCGGCCCGCGGCCATACCGGGTTCGCCTCGCTTTCGAAGATATACGCGGCCTTGAATTCCGGGGACGAGGCCGTGCCCCTTTTGCAGCAGGCCGCCCTGGACAGGTCGATACCCAAGGTGTGGCGCGAGCTTGCGTCGATAAGCGCGGCCTACCGCATGGTGGACAACGCGGATATCCCGGCCAGGGACATAGGCGCGCAGCTTGATAATATAGGCAGGAATTCGCAGTTCGCGCCCGCGGCCGCCGAAGTGCGCGGCCTTGTGGCCATCAGGGAAGCGGACAATGAAAGCGCGAAAAAATGGTTCGCAATGCTGGCCGGGATGGAGGACGCTCCGCCCAAGATGCGCGCCCGCGCCCAAAAGATGCTGGAGGGACTATAGTTGCAAAGATTGTGTAAGCTGCTGATATTGCTGGTGTTCCTTGCCGGGTGCGGCTGGCACGGGGAAAGGGGCCGCGCCGACGTCCAGGGCGTGCGCGAGGACGTGTTCCCGGTGGAAGAGGACAGGGCGGTCGCAGCCCCCAAAACGGATGCCGCCGGCAGCGTTTCGCAGCTGAAGAAGGTGCTGGACGCCGACATCGGATGGGCCGGTGACGGGCTGTTTGCCGCTCCGGCTGTCAGCGACGGGCTGATTTTCACCGGCGACGGCCGCGGCAGGGTCACGGCCCTGGCCAAGGACGGCAAGCCCTTGTGGAGGGCCAATGTCGGCAGGTCGTCGATAGGCGGGGTTTTGCCCTGGCACGACAGGCTGTTCGTGACAACGACCGACGGCATGCTGGCTGCGCTGGACAAGGCCGACGGCCGCCTGTTGTGGAGCGTAAGGCTTGGCGCCGGCAGCTTCAACCGCCCCGCCGTGCTGGCCGCGCGCGTGGTGGCCATGACTATCGGCGACACGGTCGAGGCCTTCACCATATCCAGGGGCGAAGAGGTCTGGCGCTATTCCAACTTTTCGTTCAGGGCGGCGCTTGACCGCCACGCGGCCCCGATAATGGACAACGGCACGGTGGTCGCGGCCTTGCCCGGCGGCAGCATCGTCCGCATCGACGGGCACAGCGGCAGCGTGATAACCCTTGACGTGATAAGCGACTCGGATTCGGATTTCCACCCGGCCTCAAGCACCCCGATAGTCGCCGACGGCTATACTTACGCGGTGGCTTACACCGGCAGGCTGTGCGCCATCGGCAACGCCGCGGGGTCAAGGCGGTGGTGCCAGGACGTGAACTCGGTGCGCGACATAGCAAGGCTGGGCGACAACCTTATCATCAGCACCACCCGCGGCGAGGTCATGTCCATATCCATGCGCGACGGGCATATTGCCTGGGGCGCGAAAATCGGGCGGAACCTGACCGCCCCGGTTGTCTTCGGCGACGATATCGCGGTGGCAAGCGGCAGGGACATATTCGTGCTTGACGGCAGCGCCGGCATAAGCGTGCAGAAATACACGGCCAGAAGGGCGGTCGCGGTGCTGGCCTATGACGGGGGCCTGCTGCTGGCAGTGCTGGACAACGCCTCGATTATAGGGCTGCAATGACCGCGTTCGCCATCATAGGCAAGACCAACGCGGGCAAGTCCACGCTGTTCAACCGCCTTGCCGGGCGGCGCATAGCCATAGTGCACGCGCGCGCCGGGACCACGCGCGACCGCAATGAAACCGTATGCGAAATCAGCGGGCGGCAGTACCGGCTGATAGACACCGCGGGCCTGGAACCGGGCGGCGAGGACAAACATTTGTTCGAAATGGCATGGGACCAGACGCGCCGGGCCATAGCCATGTCCGACGTCCTGATACTTGTCGGCGACGGCCGCGACGGCCGGCACACCTCGCTGGACAGCATGCTGGCAAAAGAGGTCCGGCAAAGCGGCAAGCCTGTGATGGTGGTCGCGGCCAAAATCGAAGGCCCGGCCGACCCGGCCGTTTTCCCGGGGCTTGCCCTGCTGGAAAGCATGAACCTTGGCCATGTCATACCCCTGTCGGCCGAGCATAACCAGGGCGTTTCCGAGCTTCTGGACCTGATGGCCAAATACCCCGGAATCGATGAAGAGCCCGCGGATTCCGCCCCCGTCAAAAAACCAAGCGTGGCCATAATCGGCCGCCCCAACGTGGGCAAATCCACGCTTGCCAACTCTCTGCTGGGCGGGCAAAGGATGGTCACCTCGCCCGTTGCCGGGACCACGCGCGACCCAGTAAAGGTCGAGCTCCCCGGATTTTTCCTTACCGACACCGCGGGCCAGCGCCGCGGCCGCAAGATAGAGGACAGCCTTGAAAACCTGTCCGTGATGCAGGCCCGCAAGGCCGCCGATTACGCGGACGTGGCGCTGGTCGTGGTCGACGCCACCCAAAGCCTGGACAGGCAGGACCAGGCCATAATCGGCGACGCCATCGAAAACGGCCGCGCAATCATCGTGGCCATAAACAAGTGGGACGCCGTTCCCGCACCCCGGCGGGCAGAGGCCCTGAAACACTTCAGGCAAAGGCTGGCGTTCCCGCAGGTCAAGCAGATGCCCGTCATCACCGTGTCCGCCCTGAAGAAGTCCGGAATAGGCAAGATAGCCGAACTGGCCGGCGACGTCTATAAAGCGTGGAACGTGCGCATAAGCACGGCCAAGCTGAACCGCTGGCTGGAAACGGCGCTGGAACAAAATCCCCCTCCCATGTCCAAGACCGGCCGCAGGATAAGCCTGAAATATATCTCGCAGCCCAAGACCCGGCCGCCGCATTTTACCATATCCACCTCTTCAAGGACGCAGGATTTGCCGGAAAGCTATGTGCGGTACCTGAGGAACAGCCTGGCGGGTGAGTTCGGGCTGGAAAGCGTGCCCGTGCGCCTGACGGTCAGCAAGGCCCGGAATCCGTACAAAAAATAGGACGTCGCCGCCCCAAACCCCTTGACTTGCGCCGGTTTTCGTGTTATGATGGCCAATCTTTATTTCAAGGAAAACATATAAACAAATAAAGGAGGCGAAAATGAAATACGCAAAACAGGGTTTCAACGGGCACAGCGAATTCACGGACGGCGAAAAGACCGTGGTTTTCGAAAACACCCATGAGGGAACGGTCGAGTTCTGCCAGGTCAACGGAGATTGGCTCATAACGGGCTATGACTGCCGCAAAGGCAGCATGGACGTCTTTTACCACAAGGACGGCAGCCATGTAGGCATTGAAAAAGACTGCCACCAAATCACCGGCATATCCATAAGCGCCGGGGCTCGGTCCGGGGAAGTCGTCCTGTCCGGAGCGCTGAACGCCGGCTTGACGCCCGCCGTGCATTGCGACATCGAAACCGCAAGGATTGCCGCGCTGAAAGGTGACGAGAAAACTTTAAACCGTTGCAATATCGCCGGCCGTGCCGTAAAATGGGGCAATGGAAGAAACGGATAAGCTTGAAATCATAGAAGACTGTATCCGCGGCTGGAACAACACCATAAACCTTGTCAGCCGCGGAGATTTGCCGCACATGCGGGCTCGGCATATCGACGATTCGGCCGCCGCCGCTAGGGTAATCCCGCACGGCGCGTCCGTAATCGATATCGGCAGCGGAGCCGGCCTTCCCGGCCTGGTACTGGCCGCTCTGCGCCCCGACATATCCGTAACCAGCATAGAAAGCGACAGCCGCAAATGCATAGTCCAGCAGGACATAATCCGCCGCGCCTCCCTTTCCAACGCCCGCGTGATGAACGGCCGCGCCGAATCCCTGGCCGAATCAGAATCCTTGAAAGCCCAAGCCGACTGCGCGACAGTCCGCGCGCTGGGCAAAATCGCACTGTGCCTGGAATACGCCGCCCCGCTGCTTAAGCCCGGCGGCCGCCTTATACTGTTCAAGTCACACGCCTCCGTCGACGCCGAACTTGCCGCCGCCCGTGCCAAAGGCTGGAATTTCGACTGCAAAATCGAAAAAATACATAAAACCACCCTTGTCATTCTGGAAAACATGTCGTACACTGATAGTTAATAAATCGTTAACTTTTTAGGAGCCCGTTCATGAACCAGCGGATTATTTCAGTCGTCAACCAAAAGGGCGGTGTGGGCAAGACCACCACCGCGGTAAACCTGGCAACGGCTTTGGCTGCCGTAAGGAAAAAGATTCTTATAATCGACCTTGACCCGCAGGGCAACGCCACGACCAGCGTGGGCCTAAGCCACCGCGGCAGGAACGCGTCGTCGTACGACGTGATAACCGGGCAGGCCAAGCTTGCCGATTCCATAGTGTGGACCAAAATCCCCAACCTGTCGCTTGTGCCGGCTTCGCGCGACATGCTGGGCATAGACCAGGTGCTGGCCGGCGAACCCGGCAACCAGTTCTTCCTGAAGAAAGCCCTTAGCACCGGCGCGCTTGATTACGACTATGTGCTTATCGACTGCCCGCCCAGCGTCGGCCTTCTGACCGTGAACGCGCTGGTCGCCTCAAGCGCGGTCATAACCCCGGTGCAGTGCGAATACCTGGCCCTGGAAGGCGTGGCCGACCTTGTCAAGACAATCGAGTCGGTCAAGCGCACGCTGAACCCGGCCCTTGAAATCCAGGGCATAGTGATGACCATGTACGACGGCCGCAACAGATTGTCCGAAATGGTGGTCAACGACATACGCAACCACTTCGAGAAAAAGGTGTACGACACGCTTATCCCGCGCAGCATCAAGATATCCGAGGCTCCGTCCCACGGCAAGCCGGTCCTTTTGTACGACCTGGAATCAAGGGGCGCACAGGCGTACATTTCCCTGGCGCGCGAGTTCCTGAACCGCGAAAAGGCCTTGGTCGCCCGCGCGGCAAATATATAGGAGAAAGTCATGGAAAGAAAAGTTCTAGGCAGAGGCTTGGACGCGCTTTTGGGCAGCGGAGCCGAAGAATCCGCCGACTCGGTGCGCCAGCTGCCGACCCAGTCGCTGGCCTCGGGCAAATACCAGCCAAGGCGCAAATTCGACGCCGAAACCATGGCCGAACTGGTGTCCTCGATAAAGGAAAAGGGCGTGCTGCAGCCGCTTATCGTGCGCGAATCCGGGGCGGGGCAGTACGAAATCATCGCCGGCGAACGCCGATGGCTGGCCGCCAAGCAGCTTGGCCTTGCCCTGGTCCCGGCCATAGTCCACGCCCTGACCGACGTCCAGGCGCTGGAAGTTTCGCTTATCGACAACATGCAGCGCGAGGACCTGACCCCCATGGAAGAGGCAGCGGGCTTCCAGCGCCTTATCGACGAATTCGGGTACACTCAGGAAAAGATATCGAACATCATAGGCAAAAGCCGCAGTTTCGTGGCCAACGCCCTGCGCCTTCTTCAGCTGCCCGATGATGTAAAAGAGTTCGTGCAGGAACAGAACCTGTCGGCCGGGCACGCTCGCGCCCTGCTGTCGACCCAGGACCCCATGGGCCTGGCGCATGAAATCAAAAGCCAGGGGCTTTCCGTGCGCGACACCGAACAGCTGGTGAGCCTGGAAAACTCGTGGCGCAAGACCGGGGCGCGGAAAATGCCGCATGCCAAGACCGAAGCGGCGCCGCTTAAGACAGCGGACGACGCGGACAAAATCGACAGGACCATGCTTGACTTGTTCGAGCAGACAAAACGCGTGGGCAAGATGTTCGCGCTTAAGACCAAGGTGCAAAGCAGGAAACCGTTCAAGGGCAGCGTGGTCATAAGCTTTTCCGACATGTCCCAGGTGCTGCTGCTGACCGAGGTCTTCCGCAAGATAGAAGCCGTGGTGCCGTACCAGAAGCCGCCGGCCTGAATAAAACATCGGGCAGCTTGCCCATCATTTGTTGATAAACAAAATGCCCTGCCTCCTTCCCCTAAAACCCCTTCCGGCAGGGCGTTTTGCAATGCGTCCGCCTATGGCGGACACGCTATCGGAAAAATCGCAAAAACACATTGCCTTAGGGGAACATAGTTTTTGCGATAGCGAAATTTTTCCAGCCTACTGCAGCAGCGGCGACCAGGCCGGGTCGGACGCGTTGGTGGTGGTGGGGATTTCGCGCTCGTTGTACCCGGTGATGTCCACGGTGTACAGGCGCGTGCGCTGGTGCATGCCCTGCATGCGGTCCTTCTTATAGAATATCACCAGCCGGCCGTTGGGCGACCAGGACGGGGCCTCGACGAAAAACCCCCTTGAAATCAGGCGCTCGCCGCTGCCGTCCGGGTGCATGATGCCGATATAGAACTGGCCGCGCAGCATCTTGGTGAACGCGATATAATCGCCGCGCGGGCTCCACACCGGAGTCGCGTACCTGCCTTCGCCCCAGCTTATGCGCCGCACGTTCCCCCCGTCGCTGTTCATCACGTAAAGCTGCTGCCTGCCGCTGCGGTCCGAGTTGAACACTATCTGCCTGCCGTCCGGCGAAAAGCTGGGACTGGTGTCGATTCCCGGCCGGTTGGTTATGCGCCTGACCTCGCGGCTGGCGATATCCATGTCATAGATGTTCGTGTTGCCGTTCCTCTCCATGGAAAACACAACCCTTCTGCCGTCGTGCGAAAAGCGCGGGGCGAACGTCATGCCCGGGAAATTGCCCAAGGCCTGCTGGTTGCCCGTAGCCAGGTCAAGCAGGAACACCCTGGGGTTGTTGTTGATGTACGACAGGTATATGACCTGCTGCATGTTCGGCGAGAACCGCGGTGTCAGCACCAGATAGCTGCCGTCGGTCAGCATCTTCTGGTTGGCCCCGTCCTGGTCCATGATGGCCAGCCGCTTGACCAGGCGGGTCGCCGGCCCGGTTTCCGCGATGTAAACTATGCGGGTGTTGAAATACCCCGTTTCCCCCGTAATCCTTTCGTATATGCGGTCGGATATGATGTGCGCGATGTTGCGCCACGCGTCCGCGCCGCCGGTCATGGCCTTGGAATCCAGGTTGGTTTCGGCGAAAACGTCCCACAGGCGGTACGACACGCGAAGCCCGTTGGTGGCCGGGTCCTGGGTGACTTCTCCATGGGCCAGGGCCTGCGCCGCGATAGCCTTCCAGTCGTTGAAGTTGGGCCTTACGTCGACGTTGCGCATGCTCTGTATGAACGCGGCTTCGTCCAGGTTGCGGAAAAGCCCCGAGTTCGCAAGGTTGTTCCTTATGACCATGGTGATTTCCCGGCCTATGCGGGCCTCCTCGGCCGTGCCCCCGGCGAACGACGGAATGGCTATCGGCATCGGAGCCGTCCTTGCCCCGGTGATGTCTATGCGCAGCTGGGCGCGCGCTGGCCCGGCCGAAACAAGAATCAGCAGCAGGGCGGCAATGGCGGTTTTCAATCTCATGACTTAAGATTGTACATTTAAAAATCGGCTAAAACAAGATTAAAATCTTGGAGCAAACTTGCCCATGAACAAAACGCCATTGCTTGCCGCCCCCGACCCCCGCTGCGCAATGGCGTTTTGTACGGCGTCCGCCGCAGGCGGACACAATATCGAAAAATCGCATTTTGCACCTGCAGGCCCCCGGATAATTTCGCAAAATGCGATTTTTTTGCGGGCCATTATTTAATGACCTGCCTGGGCGTAACGCGCGCGTCTTGCAGACCGCCTGGCGGAGCCGCTGCGCGGCGGGTCGTTCCCCCTAGGGCAAAAAAAGACAAAAATATGACATTTTATAATCCCGCCTTAACCGTCCGCGCGGGATTTGCGCGCCCCGCGGCCGTATGCCCTTCAAATCGTTAATAAACTATTAATATTGTTACATTTTGTAGGAAAAAAATATATTGCCAGCCGTATGAAAATGTGTTCTGATTGATTCATAAAAACCATTGTAAGGTGGTTTTGAGTATCGTGGCCTGAATTCGCCGCGGTATATAGATTTAACCTTAACAAACGAGGACACTTATGAAGAAAATACTAATAGGAACCACTGCCCTTATCGCGGTCGGCATGCTGGCCACGGCGGCCAACGCCACCCCCAGGGTGCAGCTTGGCGGTTTCATGAACTTTTATGGCGGCTGGTCTAACGACTATGAGGTGCCTGGAGTTCGCACCATAAACGCCGTCGACTTCATCAACGAAGCCGAAGCGCACGTCCGCATATCGACCGACCTTGGCAACGGCATGCGTACCGGCGGTACCATACAGTTCCGCGGCGGCGTCGGTGACGGCGACAACAACGGCCAGAACATCGTAAAGCGCGTCTGGGGCTGGGTTGAAAGCAACCGCTATGGCCGGACCGAAATCGGTACCAGGGAAAGCGCGCCTTACCAGATGCAGGTCTCTGCGCCTGACGTGGGCGTGTTCGGCGTTGACGGCACCGACTTGGTGTACATCATCCCATCGCTGGGCGACAACGCTTACGGCGTCATCGGCAGCACGCAGCTGGACAGGACGTACCGCAACATGAAGATTACGTACTTCACCCCGCAGGTCCATGGCCTGCAGGCTGGGTTCAGCTTCACCCCGCGCAGCGGCAACGAATCCGGCGCGACCGGCTTTGACAAGACGTTCGGTTACAACCCGTTAGCTGTTGACGGCAATGCTTATGAAGGCGCCGTGTCCTACACTGTAAGGACCGGAGCTGTCAAGGGCAGGGTTGTCGCGGGCGTCGGCTTTTATGAAAGAATCCCGACGACTGCTGGCACCTTTGGCGGAACAACGTGGGCCGCAAGGAACTCGACCGAGTATTCGCTTGGCACCCAGCTTGGCTTCGGTGCTATAACGCTTGGCGCGGGCTTCCGTTACGTGGACCTCAACGAAAAGTCTGACAACCCGTACTCGTGGAACCTTGGCGCCGCCTATCAGATGGGCCGCAACGAGTTCTCGCTGTCGGTCGCCAACTGGACTGCGGTCGTTGACAACGGCATCGAAGATGTCAGGTCAAGCGACTATATGGTCCTTGCTTCGGCCAAGCACACCCTGGCTGAAGGCGTCGACGCTTTCGTGTCCGGCGGTTATGTGTACTACGACAAGGGAGCGGGCTCGCTGGCTCGCCGCCATGTCGGCATGGCCGTGGGCGGTATGATGATATCCTTCTAATATCGTCTGCACGACTACTGTTAAAAAGACAGCCCCCGGCAACGGGGGTTGTTTTTTGTTATGGCGCGTCCCGCCACGCTGTGATAAAGCTGGCTATATACGACTTGAAAGGAGAAATCCCATGCCCGGATTCGAAATTGAAAAAGCCCCGAACATGACCCAAGAGATATACGCCGCGGTTTGCCGCCTTCTGCCCCAGCTTAGCGACAAGCTTGTCCCGGCCCCTTATGAAACGATGAGCCAAATCACCGGCTCAAGCGCCACCCACCTTCTGCTTGCGCGCGGGCCGCTTCCGGACCAGTCCATAGCCGGAATGCTGACCCTTGTGGTCTTCCGCATACCAAGCGGAATCCGCGTTCAAATCGAAGATGTCGTCGTGGACGAAGCGGCCCGCGGGCACGGGCTCGGCCGCATGCTGACGCAAAAAGCCTTGGATATGGCCAGGGAAATGGGGGCGGGGTACGTGGATTTGACATCGAACCCGTCCAGGCTGGCGGCCAACAAGCTTTACCAGTCCATGGGGTTCGCAAAAAGGGAAACCAACGTGTACCGTTTTAAGATTGCCTAGCCCGAAAACTTGGCCGCCAGCTCTTCCCCGACACGCACGGGCCGGCCTGTGCGCATGTCCATGATGGCTACCTTGGACACTATCTGCGCAATCAGGGTGTCGCCGCGGTATATGTCCTGTTCCACGATGAAGCTGGCGCCCTTGACCTGGACTATGGTGCTGCGCACCTGCAGCACGTCTTCCAGGAACGCGGGGCGCACGTACTTGACGTTCTGGCTGCTGACCACGAACGCGATGCCTTCGTCTTCCATCATGCGGCGGCCGTATATGCCGATGCTGTTGCAGTATTCGGTGCGCGCGCGTTCGGCGAACTTCAGGTAGTTGGCGTGGTAGACCACCCCGCCCGCGTCGGTGTTCTCGACAAAAACTTTCAGGTCGTATGTGTGTTGCTTGGGCATCTTTGACAAGTCCTTGGAATGATTATAAATTATGGTCCGTTCTGTTGCTGGGTGGACCACTCCCCACTTGGAACGGCGCAAACCGCCCAAGAATCAGTTTTAGGCTAGTTAACCGTTAAGCAACGGCCAGTTCGCCCGTGCGATAGTTATTGTTCGCATTTACAAAACGACCCGATAACGGCGGTATCATGCCGGAAGCAAGAGATGGCCTTTGCCGCCCCATGTCGAAGCTTTGTCGCCCCCGTATGGTGGAGGCGCCGGGTACTGCCCCCGGGTCCACAAGGCCTATTTCGCCATTCGTTTAGCATCATAGCCGGGTATCCCCGGCACGTACTATGATACCACTTCGCGGGCCGGAATTCAAGCGTAAAAAAGGCCAGGTTACAGTTCCTTGGATTTAAGTCTTCCTGGTGTTGTCAGCCGGCAGCTGCTGTTTGCCGGCGGGTTTTTGGGCGGCCGCTCCTGACATTCCCGAAGAAGCCCACCCTTTCCCGGCTTGCTGCCCGCCCTCATGCCGGGCCTGCTGGCCGTTGCCCGCGCCGTTCCCGCCGTCATAGTCATAGGTCGTTACAAAGCCGCCGCGGAACTTGTCGTAAAAGACCTTGAAGCCCGGGCCGGCGATGGATTCTATGCGCGGGCTTGATATCATGATTCGGTCGTAATATCCGATTTCGATGTCCGCCGCGTTGGGGCCGTAAAATATAGGGTCGTCAAGCTTGGGGGCGACAAGCGCGACCATGTTCCCCCTCTTGTCGTATTCAAGCGCTATCTGCTGGTTGGCGTCGACGATATGCCTGAGGCGCCCCTCGGGTCCCGGGTGCCGCGTGACTATGAAGTCGTCGTTTGAAGAGTCGGCAATCGACACCCCTTCCTTGTCAAGGCGTTTGATTGCGACGCCTGCCTTTTTATTGATGAAGACGAACCTTTCGCCTTTGTCGCCCGAATAGTTGAACGTATAGTCGCCCGGGCAGTGGTACGAGATTATGGAGCCGTCGTCAAAGTCGAAAAGGGAAAAGCTGCCGTTGATTTTGGGGCAGTATGCAAGCAGGCGCCCTCCCATGTGCTTCCTTAGGCTGGGCGTGAAATTGTCCAGCGGGTCTTCCCCCGGCCTGCGGGACGGCCTTAATATATGGACCAGCAGCTCTTTATGCTGTTTGGACAGCCCCGTTTCCTCGGGAAGCCCGTCGAAAAATACTTTCCACCTTTTAATGGCTTTTCTTGTTGGTTTCATATATGGTTTCCGCTGTGGTTGAAGTAACGTATTGTATTATGATTGCCGGCGAAAATCAAGGGCGTTTTTCTTGCGTGCGGTCTACCTTTAATAAATTCAATATCCTGCCGCGCCAGCGGCTCCGTCAAGCGGTCCGCCCGCCCCAAGGCGGCGCGTTTTATCATGTATTTTTCGTACAGGAATCAAGGATATATTTGCATCGAATCGGGTTATCAAAAAATTAACTATTCCGGTGTATTGTTTAAGCATGTCGGACGCTATTGAAACAATGAGCGAAAGAAGCGAAGAAAGCGTCGAGCTAAGCGGTGCGGCGGCCGCCCCCCTTGCCAGGCTCGGCATCAGAAGCCTGCCCGCCGTTCTTACGGCGACGCTCTCCAAGCTTATGAGCGATGACCACAAGCAAACGCCGTTAGAGGCGGCCAAAAGGCTTGTTGACGAAGTCGGCAGAAGGATGGGCGGCTCGCAATGGATGGAAAAGGTTAAGGAACAGCAGGAATTGTGGGCGAAAATCCGCGATACCGGCGGCCCCAGCGTCTGACGTTTCTTGTCTTGCAAAACGGTTGTTCGAAGCTTATAATCTGACATTATGGAAGCGTTCATACCCAGTATCCAGCATACCATAGCTTTCTGGTGCCTCGGCCTGGCCGTGCTCCTGTTCATAGTTTCGACCGGGATGCTGTTCTATTCGCGCCTGCGCATGAATTCTGCGGCCAGGCTGAAGTCCTTCAACCGCCTGTTCTTCCATATCCTGGAATACGCCCCGGACGGGTATTTCCTCTGGCACGACGACGGCGAGGGCAACCGCAGCACCATGTGCTCGCGCCGCGCCGCGGTCATGCTGGGGCTGCCCACGGGCGCAAGCTCGCATTTTTCCGACCTGCGCAACCGTTTCGAGCCTGAAAGCGCGGCCAAGCTTGACGACGCGCTGGCCCTGCTGTGGCGCGGCACAAGCATGGCGTTCGCCCTGGAGCTGCATGTCAGCGGGCGCCTGAACCCGGTTCAGGTCAACGGCGCGCGCGTCACCGACATCAAGGGCGATTTCGTGTCCGACATCCTGTGGTTCAAAGAGCCCGCCCGCCGCGCCAAGGCCAGCCAGGGGGCCGTCAACAGCGACATGGTCAACAAGATTTCGTCGCTTGAAGCGATAATCGACGCCCTGCCCATAAGCATATGGGTGCACGACAAGGCCATGAACGTCACCTACTCAAGCCGCAGGTACCAGGAATTCGCCCTGCCCGAGCTTGACCTGCGCGCCCTCGGCGCCAAGGCCCGCGCAGCAAAGGACGAGAAATCCATGCCCATAGCGGCGCAAAGCGGCATATACATGGCGCACGAGGCTCCGTTCATGCGCAACCAGGACGGCCAGATAACCGCCACCATAGGGTGGGGCCGCCACCTCTCGCACCTTGAAAACAACCTGCGGGACATCAACGCCAACTTCAGCATATTGAAAAGCCTGCTTAACTACTGCGACACCCCCATGGCGGTGTTCCTGCCCGACCTTACCCTTTACGACTGCAACCAGGCGTTCCTCGACTATGGGAACATACGGCGCGAAAACCTGCCCGAACAATGCCATTTCACCTCTTTCCTGGACGCGCTGAACCGCAGCCAGCGCCTGCCCATAACCCGCGACTTTTCCGCGTTCAAGAACGAGGAGGCCGCCGTGATGCAGGACCTCAAGCCCGACGCCCCGGACCAGTCCATATACAACCTGCCCGACGGGCGCGTGCTGAACCGCGTGATGGCGCGGCTGCCCGGCGACCACGGGACCGCGCTGCTGCTCCACGACATCACCGAGATAACCGCCAGCAAGCAGTACAGGCAGGCCGAGGACAAGCTGGTGGCGTCGATACTTGAAATGTGCCCCGATGCCGCCGCCCTGTTCTGGCACAACGGCCGCCTGCGCGCGGCCAACAGGAAGTTCGCGGCGCTTTGGGACATCGGCGAGCAGGCCCTGGCCGCAAGCCCCCTTATCGGCGAGGTCATAGCCTTAAAGCAGCCGTTCTTCCCGGGCGGGGCGTCCTGGAACAAAACGCGCGAGCTTATGCTTGGCCTATTGACAGACGGGCAAAGTAGGCAGATAATATTGACCAGGAAGGACAAGCAAGAAATTTTGACCTCGACGCATTACCTTAATCCGGGAGTTTTGATAACCTATGCCTCATAATTATCACAAGTACAAACCCAAGATATTTTATTCGAAAATCGGCCTGCTGTTCTTCGCGGCGGTGGGGCTGATAAGCCTGTATTTCGCCAACATCAACTTCGCCGGGGATTCCCAGACATATCACATAATAGGATGGGCGCTGCTGGTTGTCGCCGTGCTTGCCTGGGGCGAGATTGTGCAGACGCTGTTCCAGCTTGACGGCTGCGCCGGGATTGTGCTTACCTACCTGTCTTTTTTCCTGGTTTTATCCCATATGGTTGGAGCGGTGGACTGGAAAGACATTTTGACAAAATACTGACCGTTGGCGATACCGCGCGGGTCGCGGCCGGCCTGGCGGCGGGCGTGGCCCCCGGCACCGTCATCGCCCTTTGCGGAGAGCTTGGCGCCGGCAAGTCCGAGTTCGCCCGTGCGTTCGTCCGCCATTTCCTTCCCCATGCAACCGTGCCCAGCCCCACATTCACCCTGGTCCAGCCGTATTATGCGGACCGCGCCACAATCTGGCATTTCGACCTGTACCGCGTAAAATCCCCGGCCGAATTGGTCGAGCTTGGCATCGACGAGGCCAGGCGCGGCATCGTGCTTGTCGAATGGCCGGACCGCGCCCCGGACCTGCTGGAAACCGCGCATGTCCTGGTGTCCATAACAGTGGGTCCGGACGGGTCCCGCAACATAACCATACGGGATAACCGCTGATGGGGGCGGTTTACTCGCTTAACCCCGGCCGCGG
>Ga0123353_10006935_pt1 | contig 15228 bp, 11 predicted proteins | sample TergutLab28metaG_3_FD_92763 | JGI IMG/M metagenome (GOLD analysis project Ga0123353, IMG submission 92763) | Labiotermes labralis P3 segment gut microbial communities from Petit-Saut dam, French Guiana - Lab288 P3 | ecosystem: Host-associated > Arthropoda: Insects > Digestive system > Gut ... | reverse complement strand
TTATCGCAAGTTACGTTGTTAGACAAAGTTCAGAAAAAAACGCCAATTTCAGATTATTCTGCTAACTTGCTACGAAAAGAAAAACTGATAGAAGGAAGAAAACCCAACTATTTTGTCAACAAGGAAATATCTCAGGTAACTGATAAAAAAGCAGAATATTCCAAAAATAAGGCATTTAACAAGCAACAATATTTTGAATGGATATTGAAGTCGATCCAAGAACATGGAAGTTTAAGCAGAAAGGATATTGATGAACTTTTGTGGAATATGTTACCTGCATGGATGAATGCAGTACAAAAAAGTAATCGGATTAAAAATTTACTCTCCGAACTTAGGAGAAAAGGGAAAATTGTAAATGTAGGGACTGATACAAAATCTCAATGGATTAAAAAAATAGAAGAGTTTTAGAAGAGTTTTAGAAGAGTTTTAGAAGAGTTTTAAAAGAGATGTACTTATAAACACTTAATTATAAGCCCATTATATTTATTATTTTTATGAAAAATTTTTGATAATAGAAGTAAATTAGCAGTAAAATAGCAGTAAAATAGCAGTAAAATATCTGTAAATTAGAAGTAAAAAATGAATATGAAAATACTAAAAACAGGATTTATCCAACAAAGCAATTCCGATGATATTAAAAACAATATCAACAAATTGGAAAACAACATCAGAATTGTTGCCAAACAAGGGGCGCAACTTGTTGTTTTGCAGGAATTACATAACACACTATATTTTTGTCAAACTGAGGATCCTGCCTGTTTTGATTTAGCAGAGACAATTCCGGGTCCATCAACTGACTTTTTTGGACAGTTAGCCAAAGAGTTGGAGATTGTTATTGTAACGTCATTGTTTGAGAAGCGGGCTTCAGGTTTATATCACAATACTGCTGTGGTTTTGGAAAGAGATGGCTCTATTGCAGGGAAATACCGCAAAATGCACATTCCTGATGACCCTGCTTATTATGAAAAATTCTATTTTACTCCCGGTGATTTGGGGTTCAAGCCAATACAAACTTCGGTCGGGAAGTTGGGAGTTTTGATTTGCTGGGATCAGTGGTATCCCGAAGCGGCAAGAATGATGGCTCTGCAAGGCGCTGATATATTGATTTATCCAACCGCAATCGGGTGGGAAACTTCTGACACAGAAGAAGAAAAAAAGAGACAGATAGAAGCATGGATTTTGACCCAACGCGCTCATGCAGTTGCTAATGGATTACCTGTAATATCCGTAAACAGAACGGGTTATGAACCTGACCCATCCGGAGTAACAGACGGCATACATTTTTGGGGCAACAGTTTTGCAGCAGGTCAGCAAGGTGAAATTTTAGCGATAGCCGGAAATGATACAAATGAAAATATCTTAATAGACATTGATTTATCACGAACAGAAGAAGTTCGGCGAATATGGCCCTTTTTCCGCGATAGACGAATTGATGAATATGTTGAAATTTTAAATCGTTATATTGATTAATTAAATTATATTTGAATAATTTTCTTAAATTGTATAACCATGGAAACAAATATATTAGAAGAAAATCACACTAAAAACAGAGCAGATTTATTACTTGATGTTGAACGGGTAATTGCAAATAAAAACCCTAAGTTATTGAAAATCATTCCCGGTTTTATTATACGTTATCTGAAACGTATTGTTCATCAGGATCAAATCAACCCATTTCTCATCAGAAGCGCTAATATAAAAGGATTGGAATTTGCAATTGATACGCTTGAAGAGTACAGAATCACCTATTCTACAAGAGGATTAGAGAATATTCCCGATGAAGGAAGATTTATTTTTGCATCAAATCATCCGATGGGCGCTATGGATGGGATTGCGCTGATTGTTGCCGTTGGTGAAAAATTTAAGGATATGAAATTCCCCGTCAATGATATTTTGATGAATATCAAAGGATTGGATACTATTTTTATTCCGATAAACAAACATGGCGCCAACTCAAAAGAAGCTGCTAATCAATTAGATAATGCATATAGTTCTGATTCGCAGATATTGATGTTTCCGGCAGGGTTAGTTAGCCGAAAACAAAAAAAAGGAATAATTGATTTGGAATGGAAAACTCATTTCATCAAAAAGGCAATTACTTACAAACGTGATATAATCCCTGTCCATATAACAGGTAAAAACTCTAATTTTTTCTATAATTTGGCAAATTGGCGTAAACGTTTGAAAATAAAGGCAAATATTGAAATGTTATATCTTGTTGATGAAGTTTTCAAACAAGGAGGAGAAAATCTCGTAATAAGTTTTGGGAAACCGATTTCTTGGGAAGAGATAAGTAAGGAAAAGGATAAATTAAAAAGCGCTCAAAGAATCAAAGACGTTGTATATGAACTCAATAAAGCATGTAATACCACCGATACCGCGAGAAAAACTTGAAGCAGAACTTACTAAGGAAATGTTTGTGAGGAACACTAACAAGGGGCATAATAAGATTTATGACTTTTCTGCTAATGAATCTCCATATCTGATGCTTGAAGTAGGAAGATTGCGGGAACTGACTTTCAGGGCTGCCGGTGGAGGAACAGGAAAAGAAATTGATATTGATGAATTTGACGTAAGCAAAATTCCTTATCGTCAGTTAATTGTGTGGGACCCGAACGCAAAGGAGATTCTTGGAGGTTACAGATATATCATGGGAAATAAATTGAAACCTGTTAAAGAAGATATCTCTCTGCTGGCGACTGCCGAACTGTTCCATTTTTCAAAAAAATTCATTGAGGAATACCTTCCATATACCATTGAATTAGGACGTTCGTTTGTACAGCCTAATTATCAATCAAGTAAAGTTGGCTCTAAAAGTCTTTTCGCATTGGATAATCTTTGGGACGGACTCGGGTCGCTTATTGTAAACAATCCTGAAATGAAATATTTTTTCGGAAAAGTAACTATGTACGCAGATTATAATCAGGAAGCGCGCGATTTAATTCAGATTTTTATGGATATTTATTTCAGAGACACACAAAAACTTGTTTACCCCATTGATGCCGTAAAAACTCAGGTTGAAGAAAAAATTGTAAGGAAAATGTTTCGATGTAATAATTTCTCAGATGATTATAAATTATTGAGTAAAAAAGTGCGCGAACTTGGCGAGAATATTCCACCTCTTTTCAATGCCTATATGAGTTTATCGCCTACAATGAAGACTTTTGGAGCTGCCGTAAATGAAAATTTTGGAGGTGTGGAAGAAACAGGAATTATTTTAACAATAAAAGAACTCTACGAAGCAAAAGTAGATAGACACATCAACACATACAATCCCAACGATTTGCATGAGTGATTAACTCTTTTTTCTTACCATCACAATTATTGTTAACAGACACAAAACCAGAATAGTAGCAAAAACGACAATACTGTTCTCATCTGTAATAATAGTTACCAACGAAAAAATAAGACTGCCAATCAGTATAAAAATGAAAGTTACAAAATTCATATAAGCAAGCACATCGCCTAATTTTCGACCGGTATTTGCCTGCTGAATCATTGCCAAACAAGGAACTTCAAATAAACCGCCCATCAGCGCAAGAAAAAATACAAAGAAAGCAAACAGATATTCACCCGGATTGAATAAAATAATAAGTAACAGAAAGAATATCATACCTGCTAATCCTGTGAAAATCACAAGTTTATTCCCTGTTTTTTTGGATAATTTTCCTGCTATAGCGCATCCTATTGCAATGCCGGTTGCTGCAATTCCCATAATAATACCTGTAGCCGTAGAAGATATGTATAACGTTTGTTTACAATGTATTATTAAATTCATTTGAATCAAACCACCTATTAACCAAAACATTGAAACTCCAAAAACTCCTTTATTGATGTTTGGATATTGTTTTGCAAAAAGATAAGATTGTTTCAAGAAACTAACAGGGTTAATTGAACTGTTTTGATTTTTTTCAACGGGCAACTCTTTAACCTTTATGCTTCGGGCAAAAATGTATCCAAATAATGCAAAAACAAAAAATAAAATACAAACAAAGAAAACCGAACTATAATCAGCCATAACAGAAGCGACTACCGGACCTGCCAAAATTCCCAGGAAAGCCATCATTTCTAACATTCCGCTACCAAAAGGGATTCCTTTTTCGCCGCCAATATCACGGATAAGTCCATATTTTGAAGGTGAATATAAACAACTCTGCATTCCCATAATAAAAATTGATAGAATGCTAACAAATATCCACTGCTTCCAAAAAGCGATGCAAGCAATCAAAACGATAGGAAATTCGGCTACTTTACACCAACGATAAACGGCTCGTTTTGAATATTTTACGGCAATTTTTCCGCTTAACGGAGAAAAAATCAGATAAGGGACTACCAAACCTGCAGCCACTAATGTTGTGAGTTGCGATAAATTGAGCCATGATGGCATAACCCACGTTATTCCTATGAAAATAATGCAGTTTTTAAGAAAATTATCATTCAAAACTCCAAAAAAATTGGCTGAAAACAGGTATATCCAGTTTTGGGTTTTGTGATGGAGGTTATCAATTTCAAAATAATTGGTCATTATAAGAGTTATTCTGTTTTATAAACATTTTGCGCAAAGATAATTATTATTTTTTTAATTATCAAAATTTGATAATTGGAATTTGATAATTGGAATTTGATAATCCAGTTACAATTGTATTACCTGTAATTTTAAATGAAAATATTGTTTTCGTTGATTTGCAGGATAAACCTCATACGAAACATTATACTATAAACTTTATGCAGATTATATCTGACATTTTCCCTTTATTCCCATAAACCATGTATTTCTCTTTGAAATTATCTTTTTTAAACGGAGTTGCGTAGAGAAAACAAATAGGGGTGCAGAGAAAAAAAATAAGAATTTGTTGTATTTTAGAAAAAAACTAGTACTTTTGCAAAAAAAAATACTTTTTCAATGACAACCGAAGAAAAAATAGCATATTGGGTAAAAATTTCAGATGGAGATTTGATTGTAGCAGAAACTATGTTAAAAAATCGCCATAATTTATATACCGGTTTTATGTGTCATCAGGTAATTGAGAAGATATTTAAAGCCGGTTATGTGAAAATGAAAAATGAAACTCCGCCTTATATACACGATTTGCCTCGTTTAGCAGTATTGGCTGATTTTTATGATTTATTTTCAGACGAACAAAAAAGGTTTTTGAATGGAATTAATCAACTCAATATTCAAGCACGATATCCCGACTATAAGAATCGGTTAGCAAAATCGTTAACAAGTAATCGTTGTAAAGTAATATATGATCAAACAAAACACATACAGCAATGGACAAAAGAGAAGATATTATAGCAAAGGTATTGATTTACTTGAATTTAGTCAGGAAAAGTGATTTCCCGATGCCAATTGAAGCAGTATATCTTTATGGGTCGTATGCAAAAGGAACTGCTAACATATACAGCGATATTGATGTAGCACTAGTTGTTGATCATTTTAAAGGCGACTTTTTTGATGTAATTCCACCAATTTGTATGTTAAGAGAAAATATAGATTTTCGCATAGAGCCGATTGTAGTAGCCCGCGATACCGATTACGCAGGTTTCCTTGATGAAATACAGCGCACAGGTATAAAAATTGCTTGATCCCTTATCTTTTTATAAATTTCTTATAAACAATACCTTTATCTGTTTTGATATTGATAAAGTAAATACCGTTTGTCAGTTTTGAAACATCAATAATATATTCAGATTGTAGATTGTAGATTTTAGATTGAATATTTCTTCCGTGAACATCAAAAATCTCAATTCCCTCAACTGAAAACTGAGAACTGAAAACTGTTAACTCATCTTTTACAGGATTTGGAAATATAACAATTTCATTTTCAATTTTATAGATTTCAATTGATGAAGCAGGATTAACATTTATATGATAATTTGCCTGATATCCAAATTTCCCGTCATTTTCGAAAACAACATTATCATTGCTGTCAATAAGTTTAAAATAACCTGGTCCGTAACCTGAATTTATCCCATTTCCACCGGTATCATAAACTTCCAATTTATAACAACCGGAAGCAGGCGGCGCAAAAAGTTCTTGACGCACAGTTGTTCCATTATTCTGTAAATCTGTCCAAGGTCCACGGCTCAAAACAACATTTCCGTTACAATCAAAAAATTTATAGGAAGTTTGACTTGCATACCTGTCCGTTGCTATAATAAAAGCAAAATTATCGCCAAATGCGTTAACAATTGTTTTTTGGATGGTTATTTTTGCAGGTAATGCTCCAATTATCTCATTATCATTGTTATAATTAGTTATTGTTGCTGATATTTCATATTCATTACCGGAAATAACAGGAATCAGGCAAAAATGTACTGTATCCGTTTCCATTGGAGCAATAGATCTTTGGTCCCAAGTATATGTATTCTCCTGACCTTCATCTATTTTATAGGTAAAACTTAATTGGGTAACATCTTCATCAGAAAAATTAAATACTTTAGCGCAAATTAATATTTCAGGGTTACAGGAATATGTTTCAATTTCAGTAATTGTTTTAATAATCGGCTTCCCATTGATTATCTGCATATTGGATTTTGTTCCTGTAATAATTTCCTGAGTTGTTTCGGCAACAAACACAAGAACTTCCAGATTTTCAATGTCATATATTACATTCCGTAAGTGTTCGGGAATTAAATAAGCGTATGTTTTGCTGACAAAACTTCCTTCTGAAGTGGTTTCAATTTCATCCCCCCATTGACCGGTCAGTAAATGTCTTAACATGTGCTGATGATTGTATTTACCTCCAATAATCTGTTCAGGATTAAAATTCATACCAAGTTGTGGTCCTAAAATATTGTTTTGTAACAACGCTACATTGAGGAAATTAGTTTCAACAGCAGCGTCATCGGTATAGAAAAGTTCAACCGTTACTGTCAGTTCTCTTGTTATAGCGTCAATAGTTGAAACAGCAGCAATATTTACATAAGAATCCTGAGCCAATATCTGTGATGCACGATTTGTCCAGGCGCTTCTATCCAGGCATGTATTAGAACCTGAAAAAACATGTCTGTTTACTGTTCCCAACGGATAAGCGTTTACTCCTGCCTGAGCGGCAATATCATCTCCAAATTCTGTGCGGTAATCAGGAGTTGAATTTGCAAAATTTCCCTGATGGATATTAATTGAAAAACAACGTCCGGGATTATTCGTTATTATCTGATTTGCTATTTTGTGTCCATCAGGGCAATTAACGCAATTTACCCCTGTGAACTCTTCTAAAATTACATTCTTTTGTGAAGGTTCGGTAGATACAATTGTTTGTGCGTTTAATGCAACACAAAAAATAAAACTGCACGAAAATAATGCTTTTTTCATAATAGAAATTTTAAATGCTTTTTTGCTAAATTTGCGCCTTGCGGTAAGTTTATTTACCGCAAGGACGCAAAGATGATTTTAATTTATTTTTATTTACCAAACAACTTTGAAATTAGTTATTTTTCCATCAATATTTGCCTTTACAACGTAAACCCCTTTTTGAGGCAAAGTGATTGAATTTGTTGTCGAACTTCCAACTATACGTCCGCTCATTGACACTATTTCCAAATTTACATTTTTGCCATCTGATTTTAACGTAAGTAAACCATTATTGCTTACATAGCAGGTAAAGAGATATTTAACGCTTTCAATATTAACATCTGACTCTGTTACTTCAAATTCTTTGTATGTTGTTGCTGTTGTTCCTGTTTCGTAAACAGCTTTTACGCCTGCCGTATATGTACCATTAGGAAGTTCGTGATAATCAAACGATTTTACTGCGCTTGTTCCTTTAGTAACATCATTTAATAAAACTTCATAATTTTTCAACGCTCTTTTATCATTATCATCATCTGTCATAAACCAAACAGTCATTAAATATTCATAAAAGCCTCCGGGATTAGGACTTGATGTTTCTAATGTTTCCAAGTCAATCTTATAAGAATGTACATTTGGTGTTTGGGCATCAGCTCCAAGGAATGGCATAACAATATTTCCTACATAGACTGATTTACTTTCAATAAATACGCCAATCTTATTTGCGTCAATGTCTTTTGCAACATTATCAAAACGTACGGATTCCCAGTTTAGATCCCCTGTTGTTTATATGTTTCGGAAGAATAAAGTATAATCTTATTTTCAATATCAATGACATGAACAACATAATCATATAATCCCGAAACGAGTGAATATTTTGTAAAATCAACACCATTAACCATAGCATAAGGATGATCCGTAAAATCGAAAACAACTCCGTAACCAATTCCTTCGTTAGCAGCTACTCCAACACGAATTATAAAAGTCGGATCCCAATAAAACCTTGAAGACTCTACATAATTTACCCAAGTTAATGTAGCATCGCTACCATCAACAACAACATTAAGATGTGCGGGAGGTAATCCGAAAATTTCATCCATTGTAACATATTCAGTTTTATCTTCATAAACGCTCAGTTCACCTGAAATTGTTTCATAACTGTTATAGACCACTTGATAAATATAATCACCTTCAAAAACATTGTTAAAAATAATTCTTCCATTAATGGCTGTACCCTCAAACAAGGTATTTCCTTGATATATTAAAGAAACAGTAGCATTAAGATTTACCTCGTCAATATTTGAGACATAGAAAGTTACAGTATATTTTTCCTGTGCTGTCAATGTTTCATTAATATTAACATCATCGTTGTTGATTGTGAATGCTCCTGATTTTGGTATATATCCGAAAATGTTAATGTTGTAAGTATAGTCGCTGTTTGTTAATTTAACTGTGGCTATTCCATCAGCGTCCGTATATATAACAGTTGTGGTTAAAAATTCTTCACAATAAATAGTTATAGTGGCTCCTTCTATTGGGTCGCTTCCGTCAGTAACAGTCACTTTAAAATTATAAACTTGTTTCGGTTCTTTAACTATTACAAATGGCGTTCTTTGATCTCTATTCCCAAAATCATAAAGTTTTACAAATTTACCTGTTGTAAGATCATAATATCCAAAAGGATAATTAACTTGCAGGACATTACAAACTAATGTATAAAGTCTTAAATGTTCATAATCAAATGATACATCCTGAGCGAAGTTGAGACTGATATCAACTTGTCCAATTGGTACGAAAACACCTGTAACAGGGTCTATTTTATAAAGGTTACCATTATAACTTGGACCATAAATATATCCATCATGAGCAAAATCAAATGCAGCTATTGGCATAGATATTCCGCTATCAGATATTTTTGTAAGTTCAAAGTCTGTTAAATCAAAAGAATAAAATGAAGAGCTGGTATTACTGATTGTGTACCATTTGTCATTACTCCAGTTATAAGTCATGGTAACGCCATATTCATCCCCACTAAAACCGTTAAGTTTTCCTAATGGTTCAATAACTCCGTTTGGATATATAATACTTATAGTTTTATCCTGCATTAGCCTGTAAATATAATTTCCGTTATATTCATCGCATCTTGGCATATTTGCAGTAGAATATGGAAATGGTGATATAAAGGTTTCCTCTCCTGTTAGAATATCAAGCCCGCTGTAAGAAGTTGTCATAAGGTTAGCGATATAAGCATCTGAAGAATATCTTTCTGAAATCTCAATCGTTTTTGTCATACCGTTATTTTCCGGATTTCCATCTTCTTCCAAAACAAGCGTAGCCGTTAAGGTAACTTGTCCGGCATTTGGTAGAGTCCACTCGTCCATATATACCGTAATTACCTCATCAACATCAATTTCAACGCCTATAACTGTGCATGAATAATCAGCGCCATCAGTTATAGTAATCGTCCAGTCTGATTCAATGTTTCCGCCAATATTTCCCACAATAATTTTTGGAACAACTGTTCTTCCTTGAATTCCGCTGTATGGGAAAAGATCGGCAATAAACAAATCGTGCTGCAAAGATTCTTCAATAATAATATTATCTATTGCCCATCCATAACCCCATTTGTTATCATCATTGAAATGAAAAGCGATATAAACATTTTCTTCACCTCCAAATTGAGCAAAATTAATAGATGATGTTATCCAACCAAGGTCTCTTTCAGTTGGAAAATCTATCCATGTATCTTTGTTATCAATAGATACTTTGACTGTCAAAATATCGCTTGATTTGCTAATCTGGTCGTAAGTGATGCGTGGTGAATAATAATCGGAAAAATCTAATGGTGGTAAAATCATCCAAACATCATGATTAGCGCCATTGCATCTATCCTCATTGATATATGCATATTTCCCGTCATGGTCAGGTATTGGGAAATACGTAGAACCTCCAGAAGTCGAAGATCCATCAGGTCCCCATCCTATACCCCATCCGCAAGTGCCGTCAATCAGTTCAAAATCTTCCGGCATTCCTTCTTCAAAGTCATAACTTACAATCACAGTTCCTTTAGAATTGCGTTTTTCAGTTATTTTGTTTGATAAAAGTGGCGTTTGAGTATAATCACCAGAGTTATTTTTATCTAACTCTCGTAATTCAGCCTTTCCAAGCTGAGTGTTCATTATATCTTCCCTTCCAAAATTGGATGGGTTTTGGGCGTATCCTATGCTAATAAACATGGGAATTGCCAATCCTAATAAAATAAATTTCATTTTAAACATAATAATACGTTTTAATCGTTAATAAATATTTGGTTTTTGTAAAAAATTAAAGTGCGAAAATACAATTAAATAAAAAATATCTTCCTTTTTTTATATAAGATTACTGTAAATTCATGAATTTACAGTAGTGCGGAAAAATAAAATTTGTGTATGCCGTTAATTATCTGCGCAATAGTGAAAATAGAAAAAAAAATGTTTTTTAAACTTGCAATGACTTCAAATAAGTATTTGGGGTTATACCTGTTATTTCTTTAAAAGCGTTATAAAAAGATTTAGGAGACTTATAACCAATAAGATTAGCAACTGAATCTATTGTAAATTTTGAAATATTCTGTTTTGAAAGTAATTGTTGTGCTTCCTTAATTCTGTATCTGTTTAAAAATGAACGAAAATTAATATTGTAAGAATTGTTTATTGCTTCTGAAACATATTTTTGATTGGATTGAACCAACTCAGCAAGTTTAATAACAGTAAATTCAGGATCGCAAATTATTGATTTATCTTCCATTACAGTTAAAATTTTACTCATAAGTTCATTTCTAATATCGTACAACTGAAGGCTTTTCTGAAATTTTCTGATTTTTTTATGTAGAAATAAAATATAGACTAATACTAAACATAAAAATAGAAAAACAGAAACGATAATTCGTCTGATAATTTTTTGGTGAGAAATTGAACGTTCTTTAACTTTAAGTTCAATAACAAGTTCATCAATTTGTTGGTTAGTTTTTGAAACTTCATACAGTCTTTGCATTTGGTTTATATCCCCAAATACTGAGGCGTGATATATGGAGTCTTTTAAAGAAGTAAAATTAACATAATAGTTTAAAGCATTTTCGTATCTTCCTTTTGATTTCTCAATTTCTGATAACATAAGATAATTATCTGCCAAAATGTTTAAAAATTTATTTTCTGATGCGATTTTTTTCGATAAATCAATATAGTGTAATGCAGAATCCAACTTATTTACTTCAAAAAACAATTTGCCAAGGTCATATAAAATTCCGGACTCTACTCTAATATCATTATTTAATCTTGAATAGTATAATGATGACCGAAAATAATAAAATGCAGAATCATATAACTTTTCTTTTTGGAATAATTCTGCAAAATTATATAACATAAATTGTATATTGAAGTCATTGTGTCGTTTACTTATTTGCATCGCTTGATTAAGGTAGTAATAAGCGCTGTCTAATCTCCCAAGAATTATTTCATTGATTCCAATATTGTTTAACATATTAACAATCATTGTAGAATCTTCACATAAAATCAAAGCATTTAAATAATACTGTTTTGCTATATGGTGCTGATTTAGATTACGATAAACAACTCCAATATTAGAAAGAATTCTTGACTTATCTGCAATTAAATTATATTTTTCACAAATATTCAATGCTTCGATAAAATATCCATAAGCAATGCGGTAATCAGATTTAGAGAAATATATTGTTGCCGATCTGTTATAAGCGTTCATCTTCTCTTTTTGCTGTTCAAAATCAGCGTTTTGAGGTATAGTTTTAATTAGCAAACTATAACAAATTAAAGCAGTGTCGTAACTGTTTCTTTTATAATAATATTCGGCTTTATCATAGAGCCGGTGGGAAGAAAGCTCCATTAAACTCAATATGAAATCGTTGCTTTGCGAAGTTTTTTTAGTTTCTTGCCCAAAAAGATTAAATGAGCATAACAAAACTGTAATTAGAATTGTCTTTTTCATTGCTTTTATAGTTAATTAGTTAATAGTAAATGAGTAAATGAGTTTGTAAAGTTTATAAGTTTTAGTTATTCAGTTATTCAATTAATTTCAGAGTGCAAAGATATTGAAAATTTTGTATATTGTTATTTTGTTCGTGAAAAAAAATCTGCAACTTTTCAAAAATTTTTTCGTAAAAACAATTCATGATAATTCGTGATAATTCGTGGGAAAAAATGGAAAAGAGACTAAAACTGCCTATAGGAATATATTCTTTTGAAGAGATTCGTAAAGAGAAATATCTTTATATTGATAAAACAAAATATCTTGTTGATTTAATTGATGAGGGTAAAATTTACTTCCTTGCCCGTCCGCGCAGGTTTGGAAAATCATTGACAATTTCCACTTTTGATGCGTTATTTTCTGGTAAAAAGGAACTTTTTAAAGGGCTTTATGCGGAAGAGTTTATGAATCGTCCTGAATATAAGACAAGTCCGGTTATTCATTTGGATATGAGTCAAATAACAAATGATTGTGGAATTGATGCTTTCAAAGAATCATTAAAGCGAAATACACTAAAAGTAGCAAAAGAATTAGAAGTTGAGATAGAAACCCGTAATTCTTCAGGTGATATTTTAAACGAATTAATCTTCAATACAGCAAAAAAATATAATCAGCAAGTAGTTTTTTTATTAGATGAATATGACAAACCATACACTGATTTTGTAAACGATACAGAAAAGGCAAATGAAATTCGTGAAGCGCTTAGAAATTTTTACGTGCAAATAAAAGCAAATGATAAATATATTCGTTTCACATTTATCACTGGAATATCAAAATTTGCCAAATTCGGAGTTTTTTCAACCTTAAATACCCCTCTTGATATTTCAATGATGCCCGAATATGCAGAAATATGCGGATATACTGAGGATGAAATTCTTAAGTATTTCCCTGATTATATCGAAGATACGGCAAATCGCATGCAAATCTCTCAAGAAAAATTAATTGAAGAGATGCGAAACTATTATAATGGTTTTTGTTTTGACAGTAAGGCGGAAATAAAGCTTTATAATCCATATTCTACTTTAACATTTTTCAAACGAAAAGAATTTTTAAACTACTGGATAGATACCGGAAGGTCAAAAATGATTGCTGACTATATGAAAAACAGGGATTTAACTGTTGAACAGTTTAGAAATATTACCATTACTAAAGATTTTGCTCAAACTCCGGGAGATATGGATACTGCCACGTCGGAAGGATTTCTGTATCAGGGAGGATACTTGACTTTACGCCCCGGAACTTCGCTTACTCTAACTTTAGATTATCCAAACACAGAAGTTTTAAACTCAATGTCAAGCCTGCTGACTAAAAATATTTTTTGCGACAACACAAATTTATACCAGACTAATTTAATAGACGCTATAACAAATAAAAAAATTGAAAAGTTTGTTAAAAGTATAGACAGTCTGTTAGCAAATATTCCCTTTGATGATTATGTAAAATCTGCCGAGAAATATTTGGAAGGGAGCGATATTAAAATCCCCGCCCACGAATGGCTCTATCGTTCTACAATTCTTGCATTTATACGCGGTTGCGGACTAAACGTGGTTGGCGAAATGCAAACCAATCTGGGACGACCAGATTTACTTATTTGTTATAACAACATCACATGGGTAATCGAAATAAAAATTGCCTATAATGAAGATTGCTCCAAAGAAAAACTCGCCGAAGCCATGAAACAAATTAAAGACAAAAACTATGCGAAACCGTTTCCAGACGCTGTTTGTCTTGGCATTGTGATTGATGACGAGAAGAGGAAGATTGCGGAATTTGAATTAAGCCCCACCACTCGCTAACATAAAATTTTCGCAATTACACAACAAAAAACCGCTCATCCATAAACAGATGAGGGGTTTATAAAATTTAGGCGGCTACCTACTCTCCCGGTTTTACGAATAATTGAGTAACTGAATAAGTGAATAAGTAAATAGGTAAATGGTAAATAGGTAAATAAGTGAATAAGCAACCCGTATCTTGTATCTTGTAACTTGTAACTGAGTAACTGAATAATAGATTTTATCTCTTTCTCATTTCCTTATTCACTAATTTACTTATCCATTCAATTAATCAAAACTGTAAAGGCGGAGCAAGCCCCGCCTCTACCACAATGAAAAAAATTCTAATTTATTTACTAAACTCCCACCTCCCCCAACCCCCTCCAAAAGAGGGGGCTTTTTTCTCCCCCTCCTTCGAATTTGCTTCTCTCATTCAATTAATCAATTAATCAATCAATCAATTATTAGAAAATAGGGGGGAGGTGTTATTTCTTAACCATCTTGTACACCACTTTCTCTCCTGTTATGCTTTCAACTATCACAAAATAAATCCCATTCGTAAGTTCTCCCGTTGAAATTGATTTTCCGTTAAAAGTAACTGATTTTACCTTTTGTCCAGCTGCATTGGTCAGTTGAACGCTTTTAACAACTGCAGGTTCACTAATGTTTATTTCGTTTTTGAAAGGATTCGGATAAAGAACAATATTTGATATAATGTTATCTCTAATGCCGACTTCAGTAAAGTGAGCCGTCAAAACAATATCTTTAGAAACAGTGAATGTGTAAACAGGTAATGAGTGAACAACTACTCCATCCTCATCAGTCCATTTTTCAAACGCCCATTCTGAATTATCTGTTGCTTTGACTGTAACTGAAGTACCTTCGGCAACTTCTGCTGTAGTTCCTTCAAAGCCAACTATTTCTACCGCGCCATTTCCTACAGATTCTACAGTTACAGAATAATATAATTGTTCTTCTTTCTGCAATGTATTAGACAAAGCAGCATTAGACAATAAATCACCTGAATATTTTGCTTTTACAGCATACTTATATCTACCTGCCGCAACCTCTCCCCAACTGTTGTCAATATATTCAGTATCGGTAACATCTCCAAGCGGT
>Ga0123353_10006934_pt1 | contig 15228 bp, 11 predicted proteins | sample TergutLab28metaG_3_FD_92763 | JGI IMG/M metagenome (GOLD analysis project Ga0123353, IMG submission 92763) | Labiotermes labralis P3 segment gut microbial communities from Petit-Saut dam, French Guiana - Lab288 P3 | ecosystem: Host-associated > Arthropoda: Insects > Digestive system > Gut ... | reverse complement strand
CTGAGTGGACCCCGTTCCAGACCCACTACTACTCAGAAAATCTGGTAGCGCCGGGGATCGAACCCGGGACCTCTGTATCTGTAGCCAGAAACTCTGACCACTAGACCACAGAGGCGGTCAGTTCTCACCTCAATCAAACCTAAAAATATCCATAGGTATATCTGATGCTTGACGTATCTTTTACTCGTAGCGCGGCAACTCCTAGTGGGTCGAGGCCTTCTCATTGTTGCAGTTTCGTGATTACACTCAGACACACCACACTCGGTAGGATTCTCTGGATTAAGGATATGTCAGTCACAGAGACCTCTACCTGACAACACTCGACAGTCCGGCAGGATTCCAACCTGCAATCCCAACAAGCCAGGTTTTCAGACCCACTCCCTAGACCACGCCGACACTGGGATCGGTGCCTTAGGGATTACAATAATGTAATTAAGTGCGCATTAATTAAGTTGTAAGCTACGACAGTAACTAATTTATTTGTGTCTGAGGAAGTTAATCTGACAGTTAAAAACGTTACTGAGAAGCTGCTCACATTATGAAATAATTATAAGCAAGTCATAAATAGATTTAATAACAAAATGACTGCAACTAATTAAGAGATCAACAATTAATTAACAAATACACCCTTAATTAAATTACTAATTCCTTAAGTAATTCAGTCACAGCTACCATGGTGTTCGGTACAAATCGATTATCCAAAATGTTGGTTTTTTTGCTCAACCATGAAGAATATTTTATTTAACTAGATGACTTTCAGACGAACAGATGTTTCAGTATCAAGCCCACTTAAACGATTGTTGATAAATTTAGAAATCAGGTAAACAGGTTTTCTGATTTATTAAATAGGAAATTATTTACCTAGAATTTACTAAATATTCCTGCCTGGTACTTATTTCCTACAGTACGAAAAACAAGAAGTAACAGTTCACAATATTTGTGGTCAAATCAAATGTTGTGGGCCGGGTAGCGTAGTCGGTATAGCGACTGGCTACGAGCTGGACCGTCCTGGGATCGAATCAGTCTGCAACGAGTCGTGCTACGAGCTAGTCGCTCTGAGCAGAAGTAACGGACGGTGAAAGTGTGTGTGCAACATCAGTCCTAGCCTTGAAACCTTAGTGAGTGATTTGTGACTAAGTAAGTACATTAATTTAGAACATTGTGTGACAGACAAAATACGATAGTATGTTCTTTTGACGTGCGTAGCCCAAGAATAAATGCTTTCCAAATCCACGAATGGTTGTACGAAACGGTCCGCCTAACAGAAGACGACGTCCGTGTAGTCCAAATTGATGACCCCCTACGCAAATTATATGTAAAATTTGTGAACTCGGAATGTATGATGCGTGTGCTACAACCCATCCAGGGTGACCTAGACTTCCACCACGAGACTGGAGAAATTTCCAAAGTGACAGTAGACATCGCATGAGTAGGGACAAGACGTGTTCGTGTGACAACGCTTCCCCCTGAAGACCTTAATGAAGTTCAAATAACAAATGCCATGTCACTCAATTACTTTACCAACCACTGCACATATATGAGCAGTGGTTGGTAAAATAATTGAGTGAATTGACAATATTCACGATATAGCAACGAAAATAACAAATGCCATGTCTACATACGGAGAGGTCAAAAAGATACACGACGAAGTATGGTCGCGTGCTTACAGATTTAAGGTAAAAACAGGCCTTTAGACTCGTTGATATTAGTTTACGGAAACACATTCCGTCGCACACAAAGATAGACGGCCACCGTGCTCTCATATCATATGAGGGACAACCTACGGCATGCTACCGACGTAGGGAGCAGGGCCACCAAATTTATGACTGCCCGCGTAGGAACTTGCCAGGAATTCAAGAATGACGCGAATTCATGGGCAAATATGGTCAAGCGTGGTACCGATAAGGCTTTATCGATCGTCAGCAATGGTATCAATAACGTGTCTATACCTCCAAACGGAGAGGCACACCAAGTCATCGAACCTCAATCACGGTCGCTTGGTCAAGAGGTACACAACAAACGGGACCCTATGACCGTTGATTACCACATTTGCCCCCCGGCAGACGAGGATGTGTCCATATCTGACGATATAAATAAGACGGAAAACATTGTTAGGATGGATGAAGAGCTAAGTTTGGCCCCACCCGACACGCATGCAACATGCCCCAAAGCAACAAAGTGGTCTGACCTTATTTCCACTGAATCAGACTCCGAACGTGACCATGAAAAACAGGGAAAGAAACGAGGTAAATCAAGCCAACGAAAGTTTACAAACATGAAGACAATGAGAGCGATGACAATAACACAGATGCCGGTGCTACTCAGCTCACTCAGACGAAAAGTCCCAAACGCACAAAGAAAATCGAAGTAGAAACAGACGTTTTGACGGCACGCAAAAGAACAAGAAGTCAATCTAGACTAAAAATGTCCTGTTAATCTTAACAGCACCGCTGCAAAACCTCTATCCTACAAATATAAATATGCTATACAGTACAAAATCGTAACTCTAAACATAAATGGGATCTCATGACCTTTGAAGATGCAAAAGCTCAATAACTTCCTATTCCGACATGATATAGACATAGCGCTTTTACAAGAGGTAACAAACAACGACTTATCCCCCCTCTGTGGTTACACAGCATTAGTTAACGAAGATATCGACAAAAGAGGTACTGCAATACTACACAAAGAAGGGTTACCTCTTAGTAACATCAACTGGCTACCATCTGGTACAGGGATAGCAGGACTCTTCAAAGACAAATGGATAATAAATATATAAAGCCCATCAGGAGCAGAAAAAAGAAGGAACGCGAAGATTTCTTCACACACAACCTTGCATATTTACTTCCTGCAAGTTCAAGAGACATATGACTAGTGGGCGATTTTAACTGCGTTACCTCTCCGTCGGACTGTACTGGCACGCCTAACGTAAGCACAGCTCTGTCTTCCACAATCGCTGGATTAGCCCTTCACGATGTGTGGGAAACTCTTCCCAACAAACTCCATTCCCTCCTACACTACGAAGGTGCTACACGAATTGACAGAATATGTATAACGGACCCACTAAGGAAATGCAAGCAGGGAGCTGAAACGATTGTGACCCCGTTTTCCGACCACTTTGCCGTTGCAGTACGTTTGACATACCCCCATGAGCCCAGTCCGCGCAAAATACGATTATGGAAAATGAATATTTCTTCTTTGGAAGACAACACATTTCATGACACGGTAATACTACTCTGGAGTAAATGGAAAACGACTGAAAAATATTATCCCAAAAAAGACGTCATGTTGGGATTGATATGTTAAGCAAAGGATACGACAGACTTTCCAACGTGAGGGTTCATCGAGGAATCGTGACAGAAGAGACATGGAAGACTTATACTATGCAGCGATTTACCACGCAGTACGATCCCCTCGCGACGGAAAATGTCGCCGTTACTATTTGACGGTTGAAAGCGAAAATATTACGATAGGCCAGTAAGTACATGAGAGGTGAGCTAATGGACATGGTGGAGAACGACACTATTCAGGGAGAAGACATTAGAACTTATCATTATATACGCTCACACAAGCGTAAAAAAAGCGTCTAGTAACGCATGCACTTGACGTACAAGGACAATTCGAGACAGACTAGAATGATATAATGCGACTATTCACGAACTATCTGGAGATAAATTCAGTCATCACCAGATTGATATGCATAGTTTTCAATGGATGGTGTCCTGTGGCATGTTAAACATTCCGGGAGATGCTAATACTGAACTCGATCAGCCCATTACCATGGAAGAGTTGCGCGTGGCTGTGAAGAAAGGGAAACGACACAAGTCAACCGGTCCGGATGGAATGTGCCACGAATTCTTTCAGCAGATTGGGATACCATCAAGAACGATATGCTAGACATCATAAACACCATGTACATGGAAGAGTCAGTGTCTGACGCGCAAAACACGGCCATATTGTATGCCTACGAAACGAAGTTGCCCCAGAAAATCCGGAAAACTATAGACCCCTCACCTCCCTCAACACAGACTACAAATTACTCACTAGAATCATAGCGAACCATCTGCGTCCATGGATGAACGTTATACTACATCATAACCAATATTGTGGGCGGATTGGTCAAACAATATTCAATGCAGTTGGCACTGTGCAGGATATAATAGCTTATGCAGCGGAAACTAGAAAACCAATATGTTTATTATCGATTGATTTCAAGGAAGCCTTCGACAAAATGTCACACACTTTCCTCTTCAAGATCTTACGGGAATATGGGGTACGTGAAAACTTCTGCTCACGATTACAAAAGATCTACGCCGATGCTACCTCAACACTAACACTAAATGGCCACAAATCGCCACCGATTAAGATACTGTGTTGATGCGACAGTGCAGCTCTCTCAGTATGTTACTTTTTGCTTTGTGAATGAATCCTCTCCTCATCAACCTAGACAAGAAGCTAAATGGAATATGCATCCGACATAATAGCACCAAAACGACGGTCATTGCATACGCCGACGATATAACAACTATTGTTACGCAACCAGAAGAGATAGACACCATCAAGGAGACACTACACGATTGTGTGCATGCTGCTGGTGCACGCATCAATGTAAATAAATCTCTGCAATTGCCCTTGGTTTCTGGAACAAATCAGCGCCCATAATGGACATTAAATACCATGACAATATTACACTCCTAAGATTCCATATGACGACGAACATACAGGAATCCGCAAATAAATCATGGGCGGTGTTGACCGCAAAGATTCGCTCAATGTAGAAGAAGCTTACCATAGAGCGCTAAACCTCGAACATATAATACGGTATGTAAACTAGTTCCTCCTAGCTCGCGTATAGTTCACAACACAAACCCCCCCCCCCACAGACTAGGTCCGACAGGTGAACACAGCCATATCATGGTTCCTATGGAAAGGTGCAATCTTCAGAGTCCCGTTATCCACGTTACAACGGCCAAGAGAATCAGGGGGCAGAGCTCTGTTAAATATATTAGCAAAATGTATGACACTATTCATGCTGCGAATGGAGAATCAAGGACGAAGGACCGATACTTTCACTGCAGACTGGCTAATGAATTGGCTTCTACACGGAAGAACACCGAACCCTCCACAAATAAAGAGGTTCCCAACGAAATTCGACTATCTCTATCGATACAACATCGAATCGGCCTACGCACCTATGAGAGAAACCTCTGAACATCCGCAAACCTACAAGAGACGACTCTACACAGCCCTCCTAACAAGTATATAAGCTGCGGCTGGATCTCTGAACTGCGCGTCCAAAAACTATGGTCCAATATAGACTGGGCACGCATATGGAAAAACTTAAATGATGCCCCAGTGCCAGAAAAGACGCGATGTAATGGTATCAAGTCATACATGACATAATTCCCACTGATGTACGGCTACACCGTATCCATATGGTACCCTTGGACACCTGCCGGCGTTGTACAGCGACTGATACTTTGGAACATCGACTGATGGCCTGTGGCGAAGGCCGAACTATATGGTGTTACACAAAAACCTTACTTGCAAGGATGCTGCGAACTATTCCTGCCCGTATACCAGATGAATGGATACTCCGTCCTTAATTTTCCATACGGCATCCCAAAAGGCAAAGTGCAATATTATGAGTGGTAGTTAACGTCGTTATCTTCAGAATTCAACAACATAAAAACCTGACGTTAAATGATTTCATAGATTTTCTACACAGATCCAGATGGAAATTGATGCGTCACAAAGGTGGATGAGACCTTGTCGGCATCTACCTGACCGTTCTAGACAAATATTGATGGACAGAAACCTGATGACGACGATGTGGTAAATGACATAAAAGCGATGGTACACGGAGCTTCAGAGCCAATGACGTGTTCACGTTTCTCAAGACTTCAGTGTTCTGTTTACGATTTACCTGTATTTCACTTAGCATCCCAAAACACAAATGCTTTTCAGACATTTAGCTTAGATTTGTACTAACCTGTGTTACTAGAGATAAATAAAAAATCCCGGTGGGGCGAGATCTTCATCACATGTCCAGACCGGTCCTGGGGCCCGCTCAGTGTCCTGTACAATGGGTACCGGGTCTTTCCCGGGAGTAGAGAGCGGTCGGGGCGTGACGTTGTCCTCTCACCCCTTCTAGTGCCGAGATCAAGGAAGAGTAGAGCTATACCTCTACTCCTCCTATGGGCCGTACGGCCTGTATAGAGCCTCAGTGCCTGTACAACGGTGCACTTTACCTTTACCTATACCTCTACTCCTCCTATGGGCCGTACGGCCTGTATAGAGCCTCAGAGCCTGTACAAGGGTGCACTTTACCTTTACCCTTCACTCAAACATTGAAAAATTCTTACCTCTAAATGTGCAAAACTTAGAACCACTCTTTTAAATTCCACGCTCTATATAGTCTCTTTTTATTCACGGTGTCATATTAAACACAGAAATAATTCCATTAAAAATTTTAATTTCGGAGAATGGAAATCACGAAAAATCAGAAAAAGGTACAAGTGGTTTTACCATAAAATGTAAGCAGTATGTTTCTCTCCGAAATATCGCCAAATTGCCATCTGACTACACGGCGTCACATTCCAAAAGACTCTGTTCTTGCCTTTACGTGTTTCGAAAAAAAACACTGTATTCGTTTCTCATCTCCCCCATGCGCCATGCATGTCTTTCCGATCCTACTCTGTTTTGTTTGATTTCCCTAATTATACTTACAGTTACACCAAGAATTATCCTAAACAGTAAATCGGAGGTGATTGGTAAGTTATTAAACAAAGCATACGACGTGACAAAAGCCCGCACATTCCATTATACCTACCCAACATCGTACGGTAAAGTGAAGGCAGGCATTTTACGCTCAATCGTTGCTTCATGGATTTAATCAGAAATGATGCATGCTTGGAAGGTGTAACTACTGCCACATAAATAACTGAGAACGTTAAACAGGCACAAGTGTGGACACAATATATATTCTGAACATTTGCGTATAAATAGTGTGGAAACCCATTTACTTTCTTCTATCAAAACTGAATCCGGAATTTCTCACAGTTTCAGCATGATAACAAACAATACACTTTGATATTCAATATATATGTTTGGAGTACCGCAGCACACACACACACACACACACACATATATATATATATATGCATGTATGTATGTAGAGTGGTAAATACGTTTTGTTTCAGCGCTGAGATTTAAACTAAAATAATTCACAGCGAAATTAGTGATTGCTTTTGTCTTGCCTGTAGGAGGAGCTGCTTTAGCAGCTTCTAGATACTGTTAAGGGTACAAAAGGGCGACTACAACTACATCTGTTGGTAGGTGTGAGACACGCTGCATGACGTCTCCTGACGGTCCTCTCTCCACACACCTTTCTTTCCCCGTCTGGAGATCAGTGTTAATTATCTACCACCTAATGTAACAATAAGTAACCTCGTGTTTCGTCACGCAGTGTATTTATATGTTTCACATCTCCATCTCTTCCTCCTCCACCTCCTCCTTCCCATATACTACAGTCTCTCACGGACCTCGACTTCCAATACAAACCTACATCCATTCCCAAAAGTCTCTGACCATTGCTTGCCTATATATATATATATATATATATATAGGCAAGCAATGGTCAGAGACTTTTGGGAATGGATGTAGGTTTGTATTGGAAGTCGAGGTCCGTGAGAGACTGTAGTATATGGGAAGGAGGAGGTGGAGGAGGAAGAGATGGAGATGTGAAACATATAAATACACTGCGTGACGAAACACGAGGTTACTTATTGTTACATTAGGTGGTAGATAATTAACACTGATCTCCAGACGGGGAAAGAAAGGTGTGTGGAGAGAGGACCGTCAGGAGACGTCATGCAGCGTGTCTCACACCTACCAACAGATGTAGTTGTAGTCGCCCTTTTGTACCCTTAACAGTATCTAGAAGCTGCTAAAGCAGCTCCTCCTACAGGCAAGACAAAAGCAATCACTAATTTCGCTGTGAATTATTTTAGTTTAAATCTCAGCGCTGAAACAAAACGTATTTACCACTCTACATACATACATGCATATATATATATATATGTGTGTGTGTGTGTGTGTGTGTGCTGCGGTACTCCAAACATATATATTGAATATCAAAGTGTATTGTTTGTTATCATGCTGAAACTGTGAGAAATTCCGGATTCAGTTTTGATAGAAGAAAGTAAATGGGTTTCCACACTATTTATACGCAAATGTTCAGAATATATATTGTGTCCACACTTGTGCCTGTTTAACGTTCTCAGTTATTTATGTGGCAGTAGTTACACCTTCCAAGCATGCATCATTTCTGATTAAATCCATGAAGCAACGATTGAGCGTAAAATGCCTGCCTTCACTTTACCGTACGATGTTGGGTAGGTATAATGGAATGTGCGGGCTTTTGTCACGTCGTATGCTTTGTTTAATAACTTACCAATCACCTCCGATTTACTGTTTAGGATAATTCTTGGTGTAACTGTAAGTATAATTAGGGAAATCAAACAAAACAGAGTAGGATCGGAAAGACATGCATGGCGCATGGGGGAGATGAGAAACGAATACAGTGTTTTTTTTCGAAACACGTAAAGGCAAGAACAGAGTCTTTTGGAATGTGACGCCGTGTAGTCAGATGGCAATTTGGCGATATTTCGGAGAGAAACATACTGCTTACATTTTATGGTAAAACCACTTGTACCTTTTTCTGATTTTTCGTGATTTCCATTCTCCGAAATTAAAATTTTTAATGGAATTATTTCTGTGTTTAATATGACACCGTGAATAAAAAGAGACTATATAGAGCGTGGAATTTAAAAGAGTGGTTCTAAGTTTTGCACATTTAGAGGTAAGAATTTTTCAATGTTTGAGTGAAGGGTAAAGGTAAAGTGCACCCTTGTACAGGCTCTGAGGCTCTATACAGGCCGTACGGCCCATAGGAGGAGTAGAGGTATAGGTAAAGGTAAAGTGCACCGTTGTACAGGCACTGAGGCTCTATACAGGCCGTACGGCCCATAGGAGGAGTAGAGGTATAGCTCTACTCTTCCTTGATCTCGGCACTAGAAGGGGTGAGAGGACAACGTCACGCCCCGACCGCTCTCTACTCCCGGGAAAGACCCGGTACCCATTGTACAGGACACTGAGCGGGCCCCAGGACCGGTCTGGACATGTGATGAAGATCTCGCCCCACCGGGATTTTTTATTTATCTCTAGTAACACAGGTTAGTACAAATCTAAGCTAAATGTCTGAAAAGCATTTGTGTTTTGGGATGCTAAGTGAAATACAGGTAAATCGTAAACAGAACACTGAAGTCTTGAGAAACGTGAACACGTCATTGGCTCTGAAGCTCCGTGTACCATCGCTTTTATGTCATTTACCACATCGTCGTCATCAGGTTTCTGTCCATCAATATTTGTCTAGAACGGTCAGGTAGATGCCGACAAGGTCTCATCCACCTTTGTGACGCATCAATTTCCATCTGGATCTGTGTAGAAAATCTATGAAATCATTTAACGTCAGGTTTTTATGTTGTTGAATTCTGAAGATAACGACGTTAACTACCACTCATAATATTGCACTTTGCCTTTTGGGATGCCGTATGGAAAATTAAGGACGGAGTATCCATTCATCTGGTATACGGGCAGGAATAGTTCGCAGCATCCTTGCAAGTAAGGTTTTTGTGTAACACCATATAGTTCGGCCTTCGCCACAGGCCATCAGTCGATGTTCCAAAGTATCAGTCGCTGTACAACGCCGGCAGGTGTCCAAGGGTACCATATGGATACGGTGTAGCCGTACATCAGTGGGAATTATGTCATGTATGACTTGATACCATTACATCGCGTCTTTTCTGGCACTGGGGCATCATTTAAGTTTTTCCATATGCGTGCCCAGTCTATATTGGACCATAGTTTTTGGACGCGCAGTTCAGAGATCCAGCCGCAGCTTATATACTTGTTAGGAGGGCTGTGTAGAGTCGTCTCTTGTAGGTTTGCGGATGTTCAGAGGTTTCTCTCATAGGTGCGTAGGCCGATTCGATGTTGTATCGATAGAGATAGTCGAATTTCGTTGGGAACCTCTTTATTTGTGGAGGGTTCGGTGTTCTTCCGTGTAGAAGCCAATTCATTAGCCAGTCTGCAGTGAAAGTATCGGTCCTTCGTCCTTGATTCTCCATTCGCAGCATGAATAGTGTCATACATTTTGCTAATATATTTAACAGAGCTCTGCCCCCTGATTCTCTTGGCCGTTGTAACGTGGATAACGGGACTCTGAAGATTGCACCTTTCCATAGGAACCATGATATGGCTGTGTTCACCTGTCGGACCTAGTCTGTGGGGGGGGGGGTTTGTGTTGTGAACTATACGCGAGCTAGGAGGAACTAGTTTACATACCGTATTATATGTTCGAGGTTTAGCGCTCTATGGTAAGCTTCTTCTACATTGAGCGAATCTTTGCGGTCAACACCGCCCATGATTTATTTGCGGATTCCTGTATGTTCGTCGTCATATGGAATCTTAGGAGTGTAATATTGTCATGGTATTTAATGTCCATTATGGGCGCTGATTTGTTCCAGAAACCAAGGGCAATTGCAGAGATTTATTTACATTGATGCGTGCACCAGCAGCATGCACACAATCGTGTAGTGTCTCCTTGATGGTGTCTATCTCTTCTGGTTGCGTAACAATAGTTGTTATATCGTCGGCGTATGCAATGACCGTCGTTTTGGTGCTATTATGTCGGATGCATATTCCATTTAGCTTCTTGTCTAGGTTGATGAGGAGAGGATTCATTCACAAAGCAAAAAGTAACATACTGAGAGAGCTGCACTGTCGCATCAACACAGTATCTTAATCGGTGGCGATTTGTGGCCATTTAGTGTTAGTGTTGAGGTAGCATCGGCGTAGATCTTTTGTAATCGTGAGCAGAAGTTTTCACGTACCCCATATTCCCGTAAGATCTTGAAGAGGAAAGTGTGTGACATTTTGTCGAAGGCTTCCTTGAAATCAATCGATAATAAACATATTGGTTTTCTAGTTTCCGCTGCATAAGCTATTATATCCTGCACAGTGCCAACTGCATTGAATATTGTTTGACCAATCCGCCCACAATATTGGTTATGATGTAGTATAACGTTCATCCATGGACGCAGATGGTTCGCTATGATTCTAGTGAGTAATTTGTAGTCTGTGTTGAGGGAGGTGAGGGGTCTATAGTTTTCCGGATTTTCTGGGGCAACTTCGTTTCGTAGGCATACAATATGGCCGTGTTTTGCGCGTCAGACACTGACTCTTCCATGTACATGGTGTTTATGATGTCTAGCATATCGTTCTTGATGGTATCCCAATCTGCTGAAAGAATTCGTGGCACATTCCATCCGGACCGGTTGACTTGTGTCGTTTCCCTTTCTTCACAGCCACGCGCAACTCTTCCATGGTAATGGGCTGATCGAGTTCAGTATTAGCATCTCCCGGAATGTTTAACATGCCACAGGACACCATCCATTGAAAACTATGCATATCAATCTGGTGATGACTGAATTTATCTCCAGATAGTTCGTGAATAGTCGCATTATATCATTCTAGTCTGTCTCGAATTGTCCTTGTACGTCAAGTGCATGCGTTACTAGACGCTTTTTTTACGCTTGTGTGAGCGTATATAATGATAAGTTCTAATGTCTTCTCCCTGAATAGTGTCGTTCTCCACCATGTCCATTAGCTCACCTCTCATGTACTTACTGGCCTATCGTAATATTTTCGCTTTCAACCGTCAAATAGTAACGGCGACATTTTCCGTCGCGAGGGGATCGTACTGCGTGGTAAATCGCTGCATAGTATAAGTCTTCCATGTCTCTTCTGTCACGATTCCTCGATGAACCCTCACGTTGGAAAGTCTGTCGTATCCTTTGCTTAACATATCAATCCCAACATGACGTCTTTTTTGGGATAATATTTTTCAGTCGTTTTCCATTTACTCCAGAGTAGTATTACCGTGTCATGAAATGTGTTGTCTTCCAAAGAAGAAATATTCATTTTCCATAATCGTATTTTGCGCGGACTGGGCTCATGGGGGTATGTCAAACGTACTGCAACGGCAAAGTGGTCGGAAAACGGGGTCACAATCGTTTCAGCTCCCTGCTTGCATTTCCTTAGTGGGTCCGTTATACATATTCTGTCAATTCGTGTAGCACCTTCGTAGTGTAGGAGGGAATGGAGTTTGTTGGGAAGAGTTTCCCACACATCGTGAAGGGCTAATCCAGCGATTGTGGAAGACAGAGCTGTGCTTACGTTAGGCGTGCCAGTACAGTCCGACGGAGAGGTAACGCAGTTAAAATCGCCCACTAGTCATATGTCTCTTGAACTTGCAGGAAGTAAATATGCAAGGTTGTGTGTGAAGAAATCTTCGCGTTCCTTCTTTTTTCTGCTCCTGATGGGCTTTATATATTTATTATCCATTTGTCTTTGAAGAGTCCTGCTATCCCTGTACCAGATGGTAGCCAGTTGATGTTACTAAGAGGTAACCCTTCTTTGTGTAGTATTGCAGTACCTCTTTTGTCGATATCTTCGTTAACTAATGCTGTGTAACCACAGAGGGGGGATAAGTCGTTGTTTGTTACCTCTTGTAAAAGCGCTATGTCTATATCATGTCGGAATAGGAAGTTATTGAGCTTTTGCATCTTCAAAGGTCATGAGATCCCATTTATGTTTAGAGTTACGATTTTGTACTGTATAGCATATTTATATTTGTAGGATAGAGGTTTTGCAGCGGTGCTGTTAAGATTAACAGGACATTTTTAGTCTAGATTGACTTCTTGTTCTTTTGCGTGCCGTCAAAACGTCTGTTTCTACTTCGATTTTCTTTGTGCGTTTGGGACTTTTCGTCTGAGTGAGCTGAGTAGCACCGGCATCTGTGTTATTGTCATCGCTCTCATTGTCTTCATGTTTGTAAACTTTCGTTGGCTTGATTTACCTCGTTTCTTTCCCTGTTTTTCATGGTCACGTTCGGAGTCTGATTCAGTGGAAATAAGGTCAGACCACTTTGTTGCTTTGGGGCATGTTGCATGCGTGTCGGGTGGGGCCAAACTTAGCTCTTCATCCATCCTAACAATGTTTTCCGTCTTATTTATATCGTCAGATATGGACACATCCTCGTCTGCCGGGGGGCAAATGTGGTAATCAACGGTCATAGGGTCCCGTTTGTTGTGTACCTCTTGACCAAGCGACCGTGATTGAGGTTCGATGACTTGGTGTGCCTCTCCGTTTGGAGGTATAGACACGTTATTGATACCATTGCTGACGATCGATAAAGCCTTATCGGTACCACGCTTGACCATATTTGCCCATGAATTCGCGTCATTCTTGAATTCCTGGCAAGTTCCTACGCGGGCAGTCATAAATTTGGTGGCCCTGCTCCCTACGTCGGTAGCATGCCGTAGGTTGTCCCTCATATGATATGAGAGCACGGTGGCCGTCTATCTTTGTGTGCGACGGAATGTGTTTCCGTAAACTAATATCAACGAGTCTAAAGGCCTGTTTTTACCTTAAATCTGTAAGCACGCGACCATACTTCGTCGTGTATCTTTTTGACCTCTCCGTATGTAGACATGGCATTTGTTATTTTCGTTGCTATATCGTGAATATTGTCAATTCACTCAATTATTTTACCAACCACTGCTCATATATGTGCAGTGGTTGGTAAAGTAATTGAGTGACATGGCATTTGTTATTTGAACTTCATTAAGGTCTTCAGGGGGAAGCGTTGTCACACGAACACGTCTTGTCCCTACTCATGCGATGTCTACTGTCACTTTGGAAATTTCTCCAGTCTCGTGGTGGAAGTCTAGGTCACCCTGGATGGGTTGTAGCACACGCATCATACATTCCGAGTTCACAAATTTTACATATAATTTGCGTAGGGGGTCATCAATTTGGACTACACGGACGTCGTCTTCTGTTAGGCGGACCGTTTCGTACAACCATTCGTGGATTTGGAAAGCATTTATTCTTGGGCTACGCACGTCAAAAGAACATACTATCGTATTTTGTCTGTCACACAATGTTCTAAATTAATGTACTTACTTAGTCACAAATCACTCACTAAGGTTTCAAGGCTAGGACTGATGTTGCACACACACTTTCACCGTCCGTTACTTCTGCTCAGAGCGACTAGCTCGTAGCACGACTCGTTGCAGACTGATTCGATCCCAGGACGGTCCAGCTCGTAGCCAGTCGCTATACCGACTACGCTACCCGGCCCACAACATTTGATTTGACCACAAATATTGTGAACTGTTACTTCTTGTTTTTCGTACTGTAGGAAATAAGTACCAGGCAGGAATATTTAGTAAATTCTAGGTAAATAATTTCCTATTTAATAAATCAGAAAACCTGTTTACCTGATTTCTAAATTTATCAACAATCGTTTAAGTGGGCTTGATACTGAAACATCTGTTCGTCTGAAAGTCATCTAGTTAAATAAAATATTCTTCATGGTTGAGCAAAAAAACCAACATTTTGGATAATCGATTTGTACCGAACACCATGGTAGCTGTGACTGAATTACTTAAGGAATTAGTAATTTAATTAAGGGTGTATTTGTTAATTAATTGTTGATCTCTTAATTAGTTGCAGTCATTTTGTTATTAAATCTATTTATGACTTGCTTATAATTATTTCATAATGTGAGCAGCTTCTCAGTAACGTTTTTAACTGTCAGATTAACTTCCTCAGACACAAATAAATTAGTTACTGTCGTAGCTTACAACTTAATTAATGCGCACTTAATTACATTATTGTAATCCCTAAGGCACCGATCCCAGTGTCGGCGTGGTCTAGGGAGTGGGTCTGAAAACCTGGCTTGTTGGGATTGCAGGTTGGAATCCTGCCGGACTGTCGAGTGTTGTCAGGTAGAGGTCTCTGTGACTGACATATCCTTAATCCAGAGAATCCTACCGAGTGTGGTGTGTCTGAGTGTAATCACGAAACTGCAACAATGAGAAGGCCTCGACCCACTAGGAGTTGCCGCGCTACGAGTAAAAGATACGTCAAGCATCAGATATACCTATGGATATTTTTAGGTTTGATTGAGGTGAGAACTGACCGCCTCTGTGGTCTAGTGGTCAGAGTTTCTGGCTACAGATACAGAGGTCCCGGGTTCGATCCCCGGCGCTACCAGATTTTCTGAGTAGTAGTGGGTCTGGAACGGGGTCCACTCAG
>Ga0123353_10006933_pt1 | contig 15228 bp, 10 predicted proteins | sample TergutLab28metaG_3_FD_92763 | JGI IMG/M metagenome (GOLD analysis project Ga0123353, IMG submission 92763) | Labiotermes labralis P3 segment gut microbial communities from Petit-Saut dam, French Guiana - Lab288 P3 | ecosystem: Host-associated > Arthropoda: Insects > Digestive system > Gut ... | reverse complement strand
CTACGTGTCCACCGCCCGCAAGAACCACGTCTCACCCCTCGAAGCCATCACGTCCCTGTTCAGCGACAACATCTGGCTACCCGTGGCACCCTGAATAGTCACGCAAAACGGACCTGTACGCCGAACAGCCGCAGAATCCTGAAGAGGCGGTCGCGTACCAGACGCGGCGCGACGCTGCTGCGTTGCAGGGTTGCCTCGATGCTGTCCGCTCAGACGTCACCGGCCTGCCGCAGGAAGCGCCCGTCAACGAAACGACCCAGATGTTGGTGTGGGATGTGATCTCTGCTCGGAACTCTGGCGCGCTACAAACCGATGGCACGGCAGCGCTGGCGTCAATACTGAAGGAGTCGGGCGTGGAGTCGTCGGCCGTTCCAGCCAGCCTGACCGAACTCGCGGGACGATGCGCGGCCGCTGCTGCGGAGGCTTTGTCCCGAAAGATGCCGGTGTACGAGAGCGACGGTGTCACTGTCGTCGGCGAATTCCGAAGTGGTCCATGATATCCCGCCCACTCGCATGTGCTCTGATGCTGGTTGTCGTCGTAGGCTGTGCCTCTCGACCGTCCAGTGAAGGCGGGTTGCCTTTCTACACCTCACGGCTCCACTCGATCGCCGCCAGGTACCAACAAACCTTCGTCGACAATCACCGCTCCGAGCTGGATGCCTGGGTCGCCTACGAATCTACCCGCCGCTGAGGGGTTGACGCCGAGGTCATGCAGTGCCGGATCCTAAGGCGTCAGCACCCACCGGATGCCCCGCGCTTGTGTGTGCGTCGGTCGGGCGACGCGCTGCCACAGCCTGGTTTGGTGGGCATGATCGCCCGGGTGCCGAGCAGGGCGGCGACGAACAACGGCACCCACACCAGCCCGGGCCCTTTCAGGCCCTCCTTGGCTGACATGAGGTTGGTGACGACGATCGCGAGCAGCCCGGCCCACGCGACGGCTGCGCGTGGGGTGGACAACGGCGCGACCTTCGCGTCCCACCAGGGCAACGGTGTGTTCTCCAACGGTTGCAGCAGCCAGAACAGCACACAGGTCAGCGCGTACACGGCGAGCACCTGCACCGCGACCAGGCACCAGAACCCGGGCTGCTCGGTGCTCACACGGTCGTGGCCCAGAACGTGGCTGGCGGCGAACACGATGATGAGCGCGACCAGGTGCCACAGGTACAACGTCATCGCCCCGCGGTTGCCGATCGCGACGAACCACCACACCCGCGCGTTGGCCGCGGCCCGGGTGACCGCCGGGCGCGCCCAGATGGCCAGCGCGCACAAGAACAGCATGTGCCCGCACAGCACGACCGTCGGCGGGGTCATGTTCGACAGGTGCAGGCCGCGGACCGTGACCAGGCTCACCTCGTACGGTCCGGCGGTGACGAGCACGACGTTGACCGCGAACGCCCCCAGCGCCACCAGCAGCGCGGTGCGTCGGGTGATGAGCCCGCGCACGTACCCCACGCCCAGGACCCCCGCGACGTACCACGCGGCGAAGTTCAGGTACCCGACAAGCCCGGGCCCCCCAGCGATCCGCACCTGGTCGATCACAGCAACCACCGCGACCATGCCCGCCAGCGTCGTCCACAACGCCCGTGCGCTGGTGATCTTGTGCAACGCCGGGACCCCGACGAGGACGAGCATGTACGCCCCGAGGAACCACGTGAGCTGGATCCCGACCCCGGCGATGTTGTTGTACGCCTGGTCTGACAGGTACCGCCGGGCGATCGTCAGCGCGACCAGCCACCCCGCGAGGTAGTAGAACACCGGCCGGTACAGCCGTTGCACCCGCCGGAACAACCAGCGCGCCGCGTCGGTCCCGGTGTAGCTGTGCAGGCTCGCAGCAACCCCAGCAAAAAAGAACAGCGGCATGACCTGCAGCACCCATGTGAGCAGCTGCAGCCGGGGCGACCCGTCCAGCACGTTGCCGAACGTCCACCGGTCTGGGGTGACCGTCACCAGCAGCATCACCGCGTGCCCCCCGATGACGACAAGCAAGGAGAACAACCGCACGACGTCGACGAACCGGTCCCGCGTCACCGGCGTCGTCTGTTCCACCTCGCGCACCGAAGGAATCACACCGCGACCCTACCGGCGGCACGACGGTGCACGGCAAGACACAGGAACCGTCCCCATCGTCTTGCCAGTGCGTCACCCGGCGCAGCGTTCCAGCAGGGCGGCGACACCGTCGTCGGCGTTGGACGCGAGCACCTCGTCGACGACGGCCCGCACTGATTGGTGAGCGTTGGCCACAGCGAACGACCGGCCCGCCCAGCCCAGCATCGGCAGGTCGTTGGGGGCGTCGCCCACAGCCCAGACCGCTTCGGCGTCGATCCCGCGCCGTGCAGCCCATGCTGCGAGGGTGCGGGCCTTGGTCACCCCTGGCGCGGCGATCTCGCCCAGCCCCTGCGGCCCCGAGGACGAGGCGGTGGCAAGGTCGCCCACCGCGGCGGTGACGCGGGCGGTGAACTCCTCGGGTGGGCCGGCGTCTGGGTCGAGGACGAGCAGCTTCAAGGTCGTCGCCGGCAGCGCCTGCTCGATCCGTTCGACGCACGGGCTGCCCGGCGGGACGGGGTGCTCTGAGACGAACCGGCGCTCGCGGGCGAACCCGTCGGCGCACTCGGTGGCGAACCGCGCCCCCGGCCCAAGCGCGGCCCGCAGCCGGGCGACGAGCGCCGCGACAAGGTCAGGGGCCATGCCGTGCTGCTCGACGACGCTCAACGTCGCGACGTCGACGACCGACGCCCCGTTCGCGCAGATCGCCGTGCCATGCGGCCCGACGAGCCCCACCAGCTCGCTGAGCCAGCGGTGGGGCCGCGCGGTGACGAACACGACGAGGACCCCGGCGTCCTGCGCGCCAGCCAAGGCCGCAGCGGTCCGGGCCGAGACCGACCCGTCAGGGGCGAGCAACGTCCCGTCCAGGTCTGTGGCCACCAGCCGCGGACGTTCCATACCCGCATCGTCGCACGGACGGTGCGGTGGCTCGGGCCGTGGTTGGCCGGTTCCGGCGTCGTGCTCGCCCAGGTCGATGGTTCTGCAGTGAGGTCGGCACCCGGGCCTGCTCGCCAACACCTGCTGATCGCTGGCTGGCTTTGCCCCGGCGGTCAGCACAGGAACCGACCCCGCAGTCCCGAACCGTCCCCATTGTCCTGGGACACCACGAACCGTCCCATCGTCTTGGTTGCGATCGGTACCTACCCCGCGTGGCCGGCCCGCCGTCATGTGGCACGAGCGTCCCCCGAGCTGTCTGCAGACTCAAGACGTGTAGGCTGACCAGGCAAGACATAGGAACCGTCCCCATTGTCCTGAGTCCCCATTGTCCTGAGAGGGGAGGAGCGATGGACTGGACCGAGCACACCATCTGGTGGCACATGTACCCGCTGGGGTTCGTCGGGGCGCCGATCCGCGACTGGCCTGGCCCCCACAGCGCCGAGGCGGCGCAGCACGCCGGTGAGCACCGTCTGGGCCAGGTCACCGCCTGGCTCGACCACGTGCTGGCCCTGGGTGCCAACGGGCTGCTGCTCGGCCCGGTGTTCACCTCGGCGACCCACGGGTACGACACGCTCGACCACGACCACGTCGACCCGCGCCTGGGCACCGACGACGACCTGGACGCCCTGGTCGCCGCCGCCCACGACCGCGGGGTGCGGGTGTGCCTCGACGGGGTGTTCAACCACGTCAGCCGCGACCACCCGCGGGTGCGCGCAGCCCTGGCCGACGGCCCGCACGGCCCCGACGCCGACTGGTTCGCCATCGACTGGGACGCCCCGGGGGGCCCCCGCCCGGCCGTGTTCGAAGGCCACGACACCCTCGTCGAGCTCAACCACGCCAACCCTGCCGTACGCGCGTGGACCGTCGGCATCATCGACCGCTGGACCGCCCGGGGCGTGGACGCCTGGCGCCTGGACGCCGCGTACGCCGTCGACCCGGGGTTCTGGGCCGACGTCGTCGCCCAGGTCCGGGCGCGGCACCGGCGGACGTGGTTCCTCGCCGAGGTCATCCACGGTGACTACCGCGAGACCGCCGCAGCGTCGGGCGTCGACTCGATCACCCAGTACCAGCTGTGGAAAGCCATCTGGTCCGCCCTGGTCGACCGCAACTTCTTCGAGCTCGAGTGGGCGTTGCGCCGCCACAACGACCTGCTCGCGGCGTTCGTGCCCAACACCTTCGTCGGCAACCACGACGTCACCCGCATCGCCAGCAAGGTCGGCCCCGACGCCGCGGCGCTGGCCCTGGTCGTCCTGGCGACCGTCGGCGGTATCCCCAGCGTCTACGCCGGCGACGAGCTGGGCTGGACCGGCGTGAAGACCGACGGCTGGGACGGCGACGACGCTGTGCGCCCCGCGTTCGTCCCAGCCCCCACCTTGCCCTGGGACGGTCCGGAGGGCCGGGCGTTCCGCCTGCACCAGCAGCTGCTCGGCCTGCGCCGGCGCCACCCCTGGCTGGTCCGCGCCCACACCCGCACCCTGGAGCTGACGAACACCCACTACGTCTACCAGTCCACCGCCGACGCCGGTTCGCTCATCGTCGACCTGGACATCACGACCACCCCCCGCGCCCAGGTCCGCTCCCCGCACGGCGAGGTCCTCGCGACGGTCAGCCCCAGTGAGAAGTGACCGTCCCGTCGAGAAGTGATCCTGGAGCATCACTTCTCGACGGAACGATCACCTCTCACATCTTCACGCGCAGGGGGCTTGACCCACGACGAACGCACCTGTCGTGCGTAGTGGCCACGGGCGGAGAGGATCTCCACGACGTCGTCGCGGGTCGGGTGCACAAGGCGGTTGTGCTGGTCGTTCCGGACCGACGCCCAGCCGGACAGGTCTGCCCTGAGAAGCTCTGGCCGGCCGATCGTCTCGTCACCGGGGAGTGTCCGGTGGGGCCTCTGACCTCGCAAGACATAGGAACCGTCCCCAGTGTCCTGCACATCATGCCTGGTCAGGGACTCGGCGCGCCCGGAGGGACTCGAACCCCCAACCTCCTGATCCGTAGTCAGGTGCTCTATCCATTGAGCCACGGGCGCCGGACCCTTGCGGGTCAAGGCACGAGAGTACAGGGCGAGGCGGAGGTCCCCAAACCCAAATCCTGGCCAGCGGTGGTGGAAGGGCTGGGCGTCCCACCGCCAGGGGGTGTCCCAGCCCACCTGACGGACGGGTCCTGGCGACCCGTCCCCAGCCCACGACGGCGAAACCCCTGCTCACGCATGTGTTTCTGGGTGCCTCAAGGTGTCGGTGGTGTGGGTGAAGATCCTCTTATGACGAATCTTCAGCGCTATTCCGCTCCGATCTTGCACCCCCGCAACGACCTGCTGTTCCGCCGGTTGTTCGCCAACCAGAACCATGTGCCCCTGCTGCGGTCGCTGCTGGCCGCCCTGCTGGCGGACATGCCCGACAAAGAGTGGACCGAGCTCACCGTGAGCGAGCCGCACCTGCTCGGGGACGACATCCATGCCAAAGAGGCGGTGCTCGACGTCCTGGTCCACAGCGGCACCGACATCCTCGTCGACATCGAGATCCAGCTCCTCGACCACCGCGGGGTGCGCGAACGGATCGTGTTCTACCTCGCCCGGCTCCTGGCGTCGCGCCAGCGCGCAGGGCAGCCGTACCACCGCATGCGGCCTGCGATCGTCCTGGTCATCACAGGGTTTGACCTGGTGACGACCGACGAGGACTACGCCCACCGTTACGTGCTGTACGACGAGGTGCACCGCGACCTCTTCTCCGGCGTGATCCAGGTGCGTACCCTGGAGCTGTCCAAACTGGGCGCGAACGACGGGACCGCAGCGTGGTCCTGGTTGCGGTTCATCGCCGCGACGACCGAAGAGGAGCTGGACATGGCAGCCGAAGGCAACCCCGAGATCGCCGCTGCGGCCACCCTCGTCCGCCGGTTCTCCGCCGACGAGACCGTCCGCCAAGAGATCGAAGCCCGCGAGAAGTTCCTGTGGGACCAGCAGGCCAGGGAGTACTACGCGCGCGAGGAGGGCCGCGAGCAGGGTCGTGAGGAGGGCCGCGAGGAGGGTCGGGCAGCGATGGCGGAGGTTGTCCGTTCCATTCTCGGGCGAGGGATGAGCGTGGAGGAAGCCGCCTCCATCACCGGGCTGGACCCGGCCGAGGTCGCCCGGCTCGGGGGGATATTGGGCGGTCGGGCTCATCGGACCGACCGAAGGGGGTAGCCATGGCTGGAGCGAACCGGGACGTCGGTGACGAGGAGTGCGTCGTCAGGCGGTTCACAGCCGAGGAGAACGCGTGGTTCGAGGCCGAGTCCCGTGCGAAGTTCCAGTGGGACCGGCAGGCCAGGGAGTACTACGCGCGTGAGGAGGGTCGTGAGCAGGGCCGTGAGGAGGGCCGTGCGCAGGGTCGCGAAGAGGCCCGCGAGGAGGGCCGGGCAGTGATGGCGGAGGTTGCCCGTTCCATTCTCGGGCGAGGGATGAGCGTGGAGGAAGCCGCCTCAATCACCGGGCTGGACGTGGCTGAGGTTGCCAGGCTCGCGCAGGTATAGGGGCGGGCCCTGGCCCCGCGTGGCGGCCAGGGTCAGTCGCCTTTGACGTTGACGAGCCGGTGCGTGGTGCTCTTTCCCGGTGAAGTTGTGGTGGCAGTTGATGCGCTCGGCTTCGGTGACGTCCTCGCCGGTGAACGCGGCGACGGCGGCGACGGTGCGGTCCATCATCTCCTCGCGGTTGAGCAGGGCGAGCTGCTGGGCCCAGCGTAGCGCGCGGACGTACGCCCAGAACTCGTCGGTGCCTTCGGCAAGGTATGCCAGGTCGGGGTCGCATGGTGCCGTGGCGACCGCCGCACGACCAGAGGTTTTCGCCCCGAGGTCGCGCACCAGACCGCCGGACACGCGAAAGCCGACCCCGCAGCGCACGCCACAACAGCATTCCGAGAGCCGGATCGACCGATTTGTCCGCCTCGTCTGCTCCCGGCAGAATGCACGTCTCCAACCAGGCTGCACAGGGCGGGCCGAAACCTTGGACTGGCCCCGGAGGAGACAGCGCGAACATTCCTGACCTGCGGTATAGACCGGTTTGTCCGGCTCGGGACGCGACATTGTGGTCTGACGGCCGCGGGATCGGCGGCAACTACTGGGACGCAGAAACTCAACACCTTCCCCGCAGCCCTCGCGAGCGATTGCAGAACCCCAGAAACAGGTGCACAGTTGCCCAATGATCCCATGATCCCATGTCATGGGTGAGAGACGGGAGACTCGTGTGAGGTACACACTGTCGGTGCGGCGTGCAGCAGTAGCAGGCCTGACGTTCATCGGCCTGGTGGCGGCGATGTTCGTCTCAGGTGTGACCTCCCGGGCCGACGTGCCCACGCCCAGCGCCACCCAAGCGGTCGTCACCGTCTCGGTCGGCGACCTGCGCACAGGTGCGACGACAGTGGGCCCCCTCGTCGGGGCGCGGTACGGGCTGTTCGTCACCCGGCCACCGGACACGGCAGTCGACGCTGCGGGGTTCATCACAGCCACCCCGGACTACACGTGCACCTCCGACGCCGACGGCGACTGCTCGTTCGTCGTACCCGTGGGCCTCGGCGGGGTCGCCCAGGGCACGAGGCTGTGGATGGGCGCGATCGGCGGACCGGCCGGGTATTACACGACCGGGACGTTGCAGACCGGCTACAACGCCGCCGACACCGAGACCAACCGGGTCCTGTGGCCCACACCAGCGCTCGTCGCGGGCCAGACGTACCGGTCAGGGATGACATGGGTGACCGACCCTGGGCTCGCAGCGATCACCGGGTCACCTGAGGCCGGGCAGGCTGCCTACACCCGGCGCACCTCCTCAGGCGGCATGGTCGCCTTGTCGCGGGCGAACCCGCCGCTGGTGGGCCAGTGCGCAGGGCTCAACGTCGCACTCGTCGCAGACCTGTCGGCATCGATGGAGGCCGAGGGTGTCGAGGCCCTGAAAGACGCGATGGACGCGGTCATCGACGCGTTGCAGGGCACACCGTCGCAGGTCGCGATCTTCACCTTGGGCACTGACTCCCCGGCGGTCAGCTCGGCTGGAGCGGTCTACCCGCCGAACACCGGCCTGCAGTCGGTGGCGACCGTCGCCGACGCCTCCAAGGTCAAGGCCTACTACGCCGGCTGGACCGACAACCTCATCAACTGGACGAACTGGGACCGTGGTTTTGCTGCGGTTGCCGAGATCAACGGCGCGGTGGGCGCTGGGGACCACATCGACCTCGTCGTGCTCATCACCGACGGCAACCCGACGGTCTACGGGCCCAGCCCGACGGTCACCGGCGGGACGGGGTACACCAGGTTCCGCGAGCTGGACGCCGCCCGTGCGTCGGCGAACCTGCTCAAGAGCCAAGACAGCCGGATCTTGGCGGTCGGCGTCGGACGTGGTGTGTCGTCCGACGGCGCCGGGTACAACCTGCGGACGATCTCTGGGCTCACCAAGTACGACGGTTCGAACATCACAACCGCTGACTACATCCAGACCGAGGATTTCTCCACTGTCGGCACAGCGCTGCACGACCTGATGACCCGTGACTGCGGGACGACGATCTCCGTGGTCAAACGCGTGATCCCCAACGGTGGGTCTGTCGCCGACGCCTACACCCCGTCTGACCCGTGGGAGTTTGCCGCGCAGTCGACGGTCGCCCCGGCGGAGATCGCCGCAGGCCCGCTGCTCACAGACCCGGCGACCGGTGGTGTCGTCTTCGACGTGGACTTCAAGGGCGCGTCGACGGGGACGTTCGAGATCGCTGAGACCCCACAGCCTGGGTACGCCCTGTACCAGGTGTCGGACACCGGCACTGACACCCCGGCGACGCAGAACGCCTTCTGCGTCGACAAAGCGACCGGACCGGTCGCCGTGACCAACGTCGGGACCACAGGATTTGGCGTCACGGTGTCCTCGGGCACCTCGGTCAGCTGTGTGGTCTACAACGAGGAGCCGTCGGACATCGCGGCGGTCGTCGCGCACAAACGCTGGCAGGTCGTCGTCGGGTCGACGACGAGCGACTACCTCAACGGAGCCCAGCCTCTTGGCCTGCGCTCACAGCTGTCGATGACCGGGCCGTCCCCGGCACCAGCCTCACCCCAGCCGTGGGGCCAAGAACGCACCGGGTATGACTACACCAACGCCGACTCCACCATCGGGTTGCTCGAGACCGTCACCCTCGCGCCGCCTGGGTGCGAGCTCACCCGTGTGACGGTCGAGCCTGGTCCGCCTGCGAACAGCGCCCCCGGGTCTGGCACCGTCGTGCCCCTGGACACCCTGCGCACGAACCAGCCGGTGGGCCCAGGCAACAACGAGTGGACCCTGACCAACGTCGTGACGTGCACGAGCTACCTCACGTTGGCCAAACAGGTCGTCTTCCCGGTGTCGCTGTCGGCGAACACCGTCGGGGAAGCCACACCCGGCCAGTGGACCCTCAACGCCATCGCCCCGTCTGGTGCGCTGCCTGGGCCGCAGGGGCGTGACGGTTCGGCCGGGGTCACCAAGGTCGAGGTGACACCGGACGTCGCCTACCAGCTCGCTGAGACAGCAGACGCCACGCCGGAGTTCTTGGAGCACTACGCCCAGGTCGACGTGCGCGCCGTGCCGTTGGCGTACCCGCAGTCGACCGGGTCGTGGTCGTGCCAGGTCGCCGGGAACGGCACCCAGGTGCGCATGATCTTGGGCAACGACGGCGGGATCGCCGTGCCGCTTGGCGAGCACATGCAGTGCACCGCCTTGAACACCGTGGCGACGATCAACATCCAAAAGACCGTCCAGGGTGGGACGGCCCAACCCTCGGACTTCACCTTCACCGTCGTGCCGATCGCCCCGTTGGCCCCTGGTGCGCACGAGCACGAGGTGCCTGGGACCGCAGGGCCTGACGGGTACACCATCACCTTGCGCCCCGACCAGCACTACAAGATCGTCGAGACCGGCCCGCCGGGCTACAAGATCGTCGAGAGCGCGTCGGTGTGCCTGACGTCGTTGAGCATCCTCAACCGCAACGACGTCGTCCTGCCTGGCGGGGCGAAGGCCGCCTGCCTGTTCGTCAACCGGGCGATGTCGCAGCTGAGCGTGCTCAAGCTTGACGCGACGACTGGTGAGCCGGTCGCCGGGGCTGTGTTCGACCTGGTCAAGGACAACGGCAACGGTGTGTACGACGTCGGCGCTGACAGCGTCGTGGCCAGCTGCACGTCCGACGCCGCGGGGATGTGCACCGTCGGCGACGTCGACTTCGGCACGTACTTCTGGGTGGAGCGCACGGCCCCGCCCGGGTATGTCAGCCCCGCTGGTGCTGTTGGCGGACCGATCGTCGTCGACGTCAACAACGCCGGGTCGACCTTCGAGGTGACCAAGGTCTGGGACGCGGAGATCCTCACGACGATCTCTGTGCTCAAGGTCGACAAACCTGGTGGTGCCCCGCTGCCGGGGGCGGTGTTCCAGCTGTACCGCAGCGCCGACGGCACCGAGCCGGGCAACACCCCCAGCGTCGCCGACGCCGCCGTCGGGCAGCAGTGCACGACCGGCGCTGACGGGCTGTGCACCATCACCGACCTGGTGTTCGGCGACTACTACTGGCACGAGGTCTCCCCGGCACCTGGCTACCCGGTGCCCACCGACCAGACCAGCGCGCTGGTGAACCTCAACGCCGCGAACGCTGGGACGACGGTCGCTGTGTACCAGTTCACCAACCCGCGGGTCCCCGGGGCCGCGCAGGTGCTCAAGGTCGACGAGGACGACACGTCGCTGGTCCTGGCTGGTGGCACGTTCGAGCTCTACCTCGACGACGGTGACGGGACCTACGGCCCAGGTGACGTCGTCATGGGTGGGTGCACGACGAACGCGACTGGGACGTGCATGCTCAAAGACCTTGACGAAGGCACGTACTTCTGGGTCGAGACGTCGGCGCCGATCGGGTACGACCTGCCGGCCGACCCGGTGAGCGCGCCGGTCATCATCACCGCCGAGAACGTCGACGACGTCCAGACGGTGACGTTCGCCGACCCCAGGACCCCCAGCCCGATCGAGCCTCCTGACCCGGGCGACCCCAGCGACCCGGGTGACCCTGGGGACCCGGGCGATCCTGGTGACCCTGGCGATCCGGGTGACCCGGGCGACCCGGGCGACCCCGGTGACCCGCCGCTGCCTGGTCAGCCGGGCGACCCAGGTGCGCCGGGCAACCCGAACACTCCCGCCAAGCCAGGTGGGCCGGGCAAGCTGCCCTACACCGGCAGCGCGCTCGTGCCGCTTGTGGGGTTCGCGGTGCTCATGTTTGCCGCTGGTGGCGTCCTGGTCACGGTGAGACGCCGCCAGTCGCGCCCGAGCGCCTGACGGACCGGTCGGTGCGCGGCCTGGTGGCCCAGGCCGCGCACCGACTGTCGTCTCTTCGGCTCACAGCCGCGACCGCGTCGGTCACCGCAGCGAGCTAGGCGGCGCTGACCACTAGGAACCGTCCCCATCGTCCGGGCCGACCAGGGCTTGGCCAACGGCCACGGCGTCGGCGACGACCGCAGCCAGGCCGGTCCCAGCCACCCACGACCCGGTGACGGCAAGGCCGGGTGTCGCGTCGGCGAGGGCTTTGACTGTCGCGACGGCCTCACGGTGCGCCGCGGAGGGACGCGGCATCGCCTGGGTCCACACCACGACGTCATAGCCGATGACCGCTGAGCCGCTCAGGGCCAGGCCGAGCATCTTGCCGGCGTCGACCAGGGCGGCGTCGCGCAGACGCTGGCGGTTCTCCTCGTTCCACGCCTCCATGCGGTTGCCTTCGTACGACACGCGCAGGACGTGCCGGCCCGGGCCGGCCTCGTCGGCCAGCCACGACCACTTGACGGTGGAGTGGGTGAGTGCTTTGGCGTCGACCAGGCTGCCAGGGGCGACGAGCATCCCTGTGCCCCGCGGTGCCGCGTCGAGGCGGACGTCGTCGAGCACGAGCGTGACCAGGGTCGAGGGGCGGCCCTGGTCAAGCTCGACACCCTCGAGCCCTGCCAGGCCACCGAGCATCGGCGAGGCAAGGACGACAAGGTCCGCCTCGTGGTCGCCGTCGCTGGCGGTCACTGTCCAGCGGTCGCCGTCATGGGCGACCTGTGTGACCTTCGTGTGGACCTTGACCTGCCCGCCGTGGGCTTCGACGTCGGCGGCCAACGTGTCGGTGAGCCGGTACAGCCCGCCGCGCAGGCCCTGGGTCGAGGCGCCCGAGGGCATCGACGCCACGACGGTGCGCACCGCACGGGCCAGCGACCCGCCCGACGCGGCAAGCTCGTCGGCCAGGTGCGGGGCCAGCCCGGCGAGGGTGACGTCGGCAGGGTCAGCCCCGTACACCCCGCCGACCACCGGGTGGACCAACCGGTCGACGACCGCGTACCCCATACGTCTGCCGACCTGGTCGCGCAGGGACCCGCCAGCGCCCACACGGGCCGGCAGCACCAGGTCCAGCCAGGCCCGGGCGGCCCCGACGGTGCCCAGGGTCCGGCGGATCGCCGGTGACCACGGCTGGGCGGGGATCCCGAGCACACCCCCGTGAGGCATGGGCCGGGCCGTGTCAGGCAGCTGCACCCACGCCCCGGTGGGGTCCGGTGCGGCGATGTCGTCACCAAGGTCGAGCTCGGCGAGCAGGTCGGCGACGTACCCGCCGCGTGTGGCGAACGACTCAGCCCCGGCGTCGAGCACGAGGCCGGCGACCCGGTGCGAACGCACCGCGCCGCCGGGCGCGTCACGGCCTTCGAGGACGAGCGTGGTGAACCCGGCGCGGGCAAGGGCCCGGGCGACGATGAGCCCGGCGATCCCCGCCCCGACGACAACCACGGACTTGGGTGTGTGTGTGGTTTTCACAACGAGTGCACCAGCCTCACCAGACGGGTCAGGACGTCGGGGTCGGTGTCCGGGGGGACCCCGTGCCCGAGGTTGACGACATGGCCGGGAGCCGCCCGGCCGCGGTCGACGACATCACGCACATGCGCTTCGAGCACCGGCCAAGGAGCGGCGAGCAACGCGGGGTCGATGTTGCCCTGCACCGGTGTGGTGCCCCCCAGGCGCTGCACAGCCACGTCCAGGCCCACCCGGTGGTCGACCCCCACGACGTCCGCCCCAGCGTCGTGCAGGGCCGCCAAGAGCTCGCCTGTGCCCGTCCCGAAGTGGATCGTGGGGACCCCTTCGGCCTTCGCGGCGGCGAGGACCTTGGCCGAGGCTGGCAGGACGTGCGCACGGTAGTCGGCCTCGCGCAGCGACCCGACCCACGAGTCGAACAGCTGCACAGCCACAGCCCCGGCACGGATCTGGGCGACGAGGAACGCCGCAGAGACCGCCGCGGTGTACTCCATGAGCGCGGCCCACGCAGCGGGGTCGGTGTGCATGAGGCGCCGTGCAGCCAGGTGGTCACGTGAGGCGCGTCCTTGTGCGAGGTACGCCGCAAGGGTGAACGGCGCCCCGGCGAACCCGATGAGCGGGGTCCCGGCGAGCCTGGCGACAGCCTCGCGGACCCCGGCGGCCACGGGGGCGAGGGCCTCGTCGTCGGGGGGCCCGGTGTGGGTGAGCGCGGCGACGTCGGCGACGGTGCGCACAGGCCGGGCGAACACTGGCCCGACCCCAGGTTCGATGGTGACCTCGACCCCGGCCAGCGCCAGGGGCACGACGATGTCGGAGAAGAAGATCGCCGCGTCCACACCATGGCGTCGTACCGGCTGGCAGGTGATCTCGGCTGCCAGGTCCGGGTCGAGGCACGCCTGGAGCATCGTGGTCTGGCCACGCACCTGGCGGTACTCAGGCAGGGACCGCCCCGCCTGGCGCATGAACCACACGGGAAACGTCGTCGGACGGTCCCCAGCGAGGGCTGTCAGCAGCGGTTTGACGGACGGAGTGTCATCTCCTGGGCGAACGGGGGAACTTTCCACCCGACTATTGTGCCCGAAGGGTGTGGACATGATTCACTATTCGACCATGGCCTTGTGTGTCGTGGTCGCTGACCACACCGGATCCGGGCTTGACGTGCTTGCCAGCTTGTCAGCTGGCGTGCCGGGCGTCGGCCCCGAGCTTGTCGCGTCCGGGGCCGTCGACGGGGTTGTCGCCCTGGCGACGTGCAACCGGGTCGAGCTGTACCTCGACGTGCCCGCAGATGCCATGGCCGGAACCAGCCGGCACGCCACCCGGGCCCTGGCCGCCCGCGCCGCCCTCAGCGGCGCCCGCTACGCCCACCCCCAGTCAGACCGCCAAGAACAGCTGGTCCGTTCCCCGTTCGCCCCCGCCGGGTGCCCGCACGGGATCGACGTGCGGACCAAACGTGAGGCGGTCGTCCACCTGTTCGCTGTCGCCGCTGGCCTGGAGTCGATGGTCGTCGGCGAGCGCGAGATCGTCGGGCAGGTCCGCGACGCGCTGAGCACAGCCCGTGACCAGCACACGACGACCCCGTTGCTCGAGGCCGCGTTCCAGAACGCGCTGCGGGTCTCACGCGCCGTCGTTGGAGCCGTTCCTCTGCACGTCCTGGGCCGTTCAGCGGTCTCTGAGGCCCTCGACCTCGCCGAGGTCTCCCGCAGCGGCACCAGGGCCCTGCTGGTCGGCACAGGCAGCTACGCCGGGGCGTCCTTGGCTGCTCTGCGCGCCCGCGGCGTCCACGACGTGCGGGTGTTCTCTGGTAGCGGCCGGGCGCAGGGGTTCGCTGACCGCCACCGCGTCGCCCCAGCCGCCGACCTGCTCGCCGAGCTGCGCGAGGCCGACGTCGTCGTCACATGCTCTGGCACCGGGCCTGTGCTCGAGGCCCACCAGGTCGCCGCAGCCCGCGAAGGACGCCCGTTGGTGCTCGTGGACCTGGCCCTGCGCCGCGACGTGGCCCCCGAGGTCGCCTCGCTGCCCGGCGTGCGCCTGGTGGCCCTGGCAGACGTGGGTGTGGCCACCTCTGGCCCCGACGTGGCCGCAGCCCGGTCCCTGGTCGAAGCCGCGGCTGACGCGTTCATCCGCGAACGCCAGGTCCGTGACTGGTCACCGCCGCTGGTCGCCGCCCGTGCCCGTGTGCTGCGCGCCTGCGTCGTCGGGGTCGACGACACCGTCGCCGCACGCCGGTCGGCCCACCGCGAGATGCACCCGGTGACCGTCCGCGCCAAGTGGGCCGCCGCCGCTGGAGACCGCGACGCCTACGTCGCCGCCCTCGCCGAGCTCGACGAGATCGCCGAGGCCGTCGAACGCCAGATGGACGCCGCCGCCGTCCTGCTGTGAGGACATGGGGACGGTTCCTATGTCTTGCCTGGTCAGTGGCACGACGCAAGGATCCGGCAGCAGTCTTGGTTGCGGTCACG
>Ga0123353_10006930_pt1 | contig 15230 bp, 16 predicted proteins | sample TergutLab28metaG_3_FD_92763 | JGI IMG/M metagenome (GOLD analysis project Ga0123353, IMG submission 92763) | Labiotermes labralis P3 segment gut microbial communities from Petit-Saut dam, French Guiana - Lab288 P3 | ecosystem: Host-associated > Arthropoda: Insects > Digestive system > Gut ... | reverse complement strand
CGCCCGTAGCTGTTGCGCCCCGAATGCTTTTTAAGCACCTCGGTGAGGCTGCGCTCGGGCCTTGCCTTTTTATCGATCCCGTCGAATCCGGAAACGGACATATGCCGCCGCGACGGAGTAGTCGGCTTATATTTTTTAACAGACATTGATTATCCCCCTTATGTGGCAATCGCTGTGCGCTTGCCTAATTATGAATTCTGAGTTGTGAATTTTGAATGAAGTAACGTGCGGCGCCGATTCTTTTACTCACTATTTATAATTCATAATTCAGCACTTAGAATTGGCGATCGCGATGCGATCGCTTATACCATTCCCTCAAAGAATTCTATCGTCTTCGAGCTGTTTGTCAGCTTTACAACGGCCTTTTTCCACGAGCGCCTGTACCCGGCGGGGTAGCGCCCCGTGCGTTTTTCCTTGCCTCTCATATTAAGCGTCGTGACCTTGTCGACCTTGACCCCGAATATCTCCTCGACAGCGTTCTTGATCTCGACCTTATTGGCGTCGCGAACGACTTCGAAAACATATTTTTTAATGTCGAGATGCTCCATCGACTGCTCCGTTATGATCGGGCGCAAGATAACATCATATGCCGTCCTCATTACGCATACACCTCCTCGATCGCTTCCAGCGCCGCTTTATCGACAACGAAAGTCTGTGCGTTCATGATGTCGTATGTATTGAGCAGCGTCGCGAATGTTGTCGTGATACCGGGGATATTCCTCGCGCTGAGTATTACGTTTTTATTGACTTCAGGCGTGACTACAAGCGCCTTGCCATCAACTCCGATAGCTTCCAGAAACTTCCTGAAATCTTTCGTTTTGATCTCTTCCATTTCGATCCCGTCGACGACGATGACCGAGTCTCCGGCTGCTTTCAGCGACAGTGCCGATTTGAGCGCGATCCTTCTGAGTTTTTTATTGAGCGAATAGCGGTAGTCGCGCGGCTTCGGCGCAAACGCGACGCCGCCGTGCTTGTAATGCGGGACCCTCGTCGACCCCTGGCGCGCCCGGCCGGTGCCCTTTTGGCGGTATGGTTTTGCGCCTCCGCCTCTAACCTCTGCGCGAGTCAGCGCCGATTGAGTGCCCTGTCGTTTGTTTGCAAGATGGTTCTTGACAACTGCGTGTATTGCCGCGATATTCGGCTCTACGCCGAAAACATCCTCGGAGAGCGTTACTTCGCCGATAACCTCTCCTTGCATGTTGAAAACCTTATTCACTGGCATATTAACGTCCATTCCTTTCTGTTAGGGGTTTGGGGTAGGGGGTAGGGGCTAGGGGTTAGGGGACGGGGGTAAATCGCCTCTTGTTTTCTACTCCCTGCTTACTGCTTACTGCTCCCCGAGCTTCCGGCTTGCCCGCTAGTTTTTGACAGTATTCTTGATGTATACGATGCCGCCCTTCGGTCCGGGTACCGCGCCTCTGACTGCTATCATGTTCAGTTCGGCGTCTACTTTTACTACGTCGAGATTCTGGATGGTCACCTGCTCCGCGCCCATGTGCCCCGCTCCGATCTTTCCCTTGAAAATGCGCGACGGGTCGGTGCCGGACCCCATCGAGCCGGCGTGCCGGTGGACCGGGCCGCCGCCGTGCGACGTCGGCGTCCTGCCCGCGTTGTGGCGCTTGATGACGCCGGCAAAGCCTTTGCCCCTTGAAGTTCCTGTTACGTCGACTTTATCGCCTTCCGCAAAAACATCCGCTTTCAATACATCGCCGACGTTAAGCGTCAATGTATCATCCAGACGGAATTCTTTGAGATGTTTCTTTGCCGTTACGCCCGCTTTCTTAATATGGCCGAGTTCCGGCTTTGTGAGTTTTCGCTCTTTTATGTCCTCAAATCCGAGTTGGACGGAGTCGTACCCGTCTTTTTCCTCTGTCTTTTTCTGGACGACGACGCAAGGCCCGGCTTCAATAACTGTTACCGGGATGACCTTGCCTTTTTCATCGAATATCTGCGTCATACCGGCTTTCTTGCCGATGATCGCTTTGACCATTGTTTTCACTCCTTATTTTGGTTATTGGTTGGCTTCGTCCTCTTCGCCCTCTTCGTCCTCGCAAACTCCACTCCGCTCCGTCCGCATTTGGGCGAACATCCGCTCCGTTTCGTTGCTCGGCCTCTCCAATGCTAACCCGCTTCGCCGGGCTTCGTATCGGATTTGGACGGAGACTGCGTCAGACTCACCAACATGACCCTGTGGGCGGATTGTGTTCCGCCCGTGGGACGATCGCCATCGTCCTCTACAATTTGATCTCGATCTCTACTCCTGCGGGGAGCTCGAGCGACATCAGCGCCTCGACCGTCTTCTGTGTCGGGCCTATGATATCGATGAGCCTTTTATGTGTGAGCCGCTCAAACTGCTCTCTGCTATCCTTGTACTTGTGGACGGCGCGCAAAATCGTCACAATCTCTTTTTTTGTCGGAAGCGGTATAGGCCCCGAGACCTTTGCGTCCGTTCGCTTCGCCGTCTCGACGATCTGTGACGCCGCCTGGTCGATAAGCTGATGGTCATAAGCTTTGAGCCTGATGCGAATCATTTTTTTACTGGCTGCCATTTTTTCCTCCTTAAACAATTTACAGTTAAGTATGAAGAGAAAATTTCTGTACACACTACCGTGCGTGTCATTTTTGACCGGAAAGCAAACCGGAAAATGGTGTTTTCCGGCTGTTTAGCTACGTACAGCACTCTCCTCGCGCCCGATTGCACGCCGCCTGTAGCGGCGCCGGACATACTCCCCGGAAGTTACCAGGCAGGTCAGCCTGGCGGCGGGAAACTGTTGCCGCGCTATGCCTGCAATCTCCCGGTTCATCGCGCTTGACGCCCTTCCCAATAAAGGGCGCTCCGGTAGAATATCAAACATTCGTATCGTTGTCAATAACTATTTTAAGTTTTTCAGAACAAACGCTGAACTCTGTTATCTTTGCGCATTGCATTGACAACATATCAATGATCGTTATATAATATACTCGTAAGTTCGGAAAACGAGTATTCGTTAAAGAGGGTGCGAGTTATGTTCATAGGCAGGGAAAAAGAAATGTCTGCGCTTAATGGGTTTTACGAAAGCGGCAGATTTGAGATGGTGACCATCTACGGTCGCAGACGCGTAGGAAAGACGGAGCTTGTCAAAGAATTTATCAAGGACAAGAGAGCCATATACTTTCTCGCCGCAGAAGGTAATTTCAAAGAGAACTTATCGGGACTCACAGGCGCTATACACGGCACAATGGCACAGTCGAGCTACAAGGATTTCCGTTTGGCATTAGAAGCTATTCATGAAGTTGCCATGCGCGAGAAGATTGTTTTCGTTATTGATGAGTATCCTTATTTTGCAAAGAGCTATAAACCTGTATCTTCGCTGCTCCAACATGCGATAGACCAGAAGTTCCAATATATGGATATGATGATAATCCTTTGCGGATCGTCGATGTCATTCATGGAACATGAAGTGGACGGATACAAGAGCCCTCTATACGGGCGTAGGACAGGGCAGCTAAAGGTGCTACCGTTGGACTTCGATACTTCAAGAAAATTCTTTCCCGGTTTTTCAAAGCAGGAACAAGCCATATTATATGGTATAACCGGCGGGATACCAAAGTATCTTTTACAAGTACGCGATGAGCAGTCGTTGGATGAAAACATCATGAGGATGTTCTTCAAATCGCAAGGGCTGCTATTCGAAGAACCAAATAATCTGCTTAAACAGGAACTAAGAGAGCCTGCGGTATATAATGCAATAATAAGCGCGGTCGCAGCGGGCAGCACAAAACTAAATGAGATTGTAACAAAAATCGATACAGATCGATTTGATTCTGCAAAATGCAACAAGTATCTGAAGACCCTGATGAACTTGCATATTGTCAGAAAAGAACAACCTGTATCAGAAAGTCCGACGTCAAGGAGGAGCATCTACCGCTTAAACGACGGGATGTTTCGTTTCTGGTACAGGTTTGTTTACCCGAATGTGTCAAAAATCGCGCTTGACGCCGGAGAGTTGGTCTATGCGTATATCAAGGACATGATTTCCGGCTTTATGGGCGAACCATTCGAAGATATTTGCAAGCAGTATCTCTGGAAGGAAAACATAGCGAACCGGTTGCCTTTCAGTTTCAATGACTGTGGTCGATGGTGGGGCAATAATCCTGTTCTTAGGTCTGAGCAGGAAATTGATTTGATAGCGTACAGCAAAATAGAACGTAAAGCAATTTTTTGCGAATGCAAGTGGACTAATGAACAGGTAGACAGCCATGTCTTGGACTGCTTGATAGAAAAATCGTCAATGTTTTGCTATGATGATAAGTATTATATGCTGTTCTCGAAATCAGGGTACAAGGAGAACGTCAGGAAAAGAGCGAGCGATAAGATTATATTGACTGAGTTTGCGCAAATGTGATGCCCTAATGCGCTTGCAAATACAATCGGAAGAACTCAACGCCCAGCCCCAATTGCGCTATTCCGAGCCTTTCGTTGTCGCCATGTACCGCCGCCAGTTCATCTCCCGAGACGCGAAGCGGGCTAAACCGGACGATATTCCCGGTTAAACCATCGAGGCGGCAGCAGTCCGACGCGCCTGTCGCCATATATGGCGTGACGATCGTGCCCGGAAAAACCTGCTCTATCATGCCGGATAATGCCGTCACCGCTTCAGATTCGGCCGATGTTTCCGATGAAGCGGGTTTTTCAGACAGGACTTCGGCTTCAAGCCCAAACTTCGTTGCAAGGTTCGACAACTTCGCAGCGACCTCTTCACAGCTTTCTCCGGGCAGGTTGCGGATGTTCGCAACTGCCGACGCCGCGGTCGGTATCACATTGTTCGCCGAGCTGCCTTCACAGCGCGTAAAAACGATAGTCGTCTGCATCATGGCTCTAATGTATGGGTCGATCTTTGGGAGCACGACTTTCAACAGCCCGCCGTAAAGCCAGAAGTTCCCCAGCAGCAACCTGTGCGGGAACCGCATATACGGCGCGACCGCATGGAACATGTTCCTTACGGTCGGCGTCAAGCGCTTCTTGAAGACGTTTTTCGTCTCTATATAGTTGATGAACGCGGCGACCCTTGCAAGCGGATTGCCTTTAGCCGGGCTGCTGCTATGCCCTCCGCTGCCTTTAGCAGTAAAGCGTATATCTATATAACCCTTTTCACAAAGACCCACCATAGCCATATCATTTTCGATACCGGGCATTACCCCGCAGGTGATCGCGCCGCCTTCATCGAGTATACTGCCTAAAACGATCCCGTTTTTTTCGATATAGTCGCGGATGCGAAAAACGCCCGCGCTTGAAGTCTCCTCGTTTTGGGTAGAGCCTACATATATGTCATGCCGCGGCGTAAAACCTTGCTCAAGAAGCCGCTCCGCCGCGCTCAGCACAGCGCAGAGCATGCCCTTGTTGTCAAACGCGCCCCTGCCGTGGATAAAGCCATCCTTGACTACACCATCAAACGGCGGAAACTCCCACTCACCCTCCGCTTCCACAATGTCGCAATGCGCGAGTATAAGCGCGGGCCTATCGCAGGCCGCCCCTTTAATTTTCCACAGATAAGCGCCGTCAATGCCTATCTCCTCTGCGCGGCTGTAAAATTCAGGAAAAAGTGACGCTAGTGTTTTCTTAAACTCATCAAACTGCAGCTGTTCCCCGCCGGCGTCTGCTGCGATAGTCTTGTATCGTATCATCTCAGATAGTTTTTTTGCGTAAACGAGGTCTTCATCCGAATAGTCGTCAAAACTCCTGCCGGCAGGCGGAGTTTTTTTGCACAGAACCGCCCGGACCACACTGATGCCGATCAACACAGGGATCGCCAGAAGGATATAGAGTAAGTTAATCATGTCAATAGTCATTCCTTTCTGCTAAAGGCATAAAACGGTATGAAAAACGCTTTGCATTACTGCGCTTAGCATTGCTGCTTTTCATCTACGAATAACCGATAGCTTGCGCGACGAGCAGCATAGCGATCATGATCGAGAGCAGCCCCAGCTGGAACTTCCAGGTCCACTTTACCCATTCCAAATAGCTGACTCCGGTGATACCCAGACAGATCAGCAGGATAGGGCTGGTAGCGTAGAACATGTTTCCAAATCCGTCGCCGTAGATGAATGAGAGGACGGCAATTTGGCTTGTTAGCCCATTGAGCTGGGCGATCGGCACGATCAGAGGTATAAGCAAAAACGCTTTTGCCGAAGCTGAAGCGATAAAGAAGTTCATGAATAAAACCAGCGCGAAAAGCACCAGCACGACCATAAACGCAGACAACCCATTTGTCATCCCAACCGTAAAGTTCAGCACAGTGTCCAGCGTGCTTGACTCGACAAGCGTGTATTGGATAGAGCTTGCCATGAGTATAATGCCGACGCCGGGTAAAATGGTGAGCATCCCCTTGCCGAGCTGTTTTACATATGTTTTGACCCCCATACCGGCAGTGAGGCACGCGATGGTTCCCGCCGCGAAGAACAACAGCGCCATAATTGCGGTGATGATGCTCTGTAAAAATGTTATCACCGAGGATAACATTATGAGCAGCAGTCCGAAACCGATTATCGCCACAAAGCGCCTGACCGACTTCCGCAGCTTGCCGCTGTCGCGGCCGCTTTCTTCGTCAGCGGCGTGGGTTGCTATTGCTTCATCCTGTGCAGCCTGGTTCTTCGGGTCTGCGTCGAGCTTTTTCGCGGAACTCCGTATGAACCATAAAACAAGACCGTAAACCAGGACAAAGGTAATGATCCTTAAACTCACGCCGGAAAAAAGCGGCAGTCCCGCCAGTCTCTGCGCGATGCCGACTGTATATAGGTTCAGTATACCCACGGCAAATCCGCAACCCAGAGGCAAAAGGCTCATTCCCAGCCCCATCCGCGCGTTCCAGCCCAAAGAGAGAGCCAGCGTTACAACGACAGGCACAAGCGGGATCGCCTCCTCAAAAGAGCCGACGACAGACCCAAGCGTCATGAAAAACAACGATATGACCGTCAGCAGCTTATAGCGCCTGTCCCGATACTTGCGGGCTATGCTTGTGAGCATGTAGTGCATAAACCCGCAGCTCTCAAGCGGCAGCACCGTGCCGCCTATCACCAGCAGGAACACGCATATAACTGCGATCGACGAACCCGCAGAGGTTCCGAGCACCAGGAACGGCGAGAGTACCCAGTTAAGAAACGATATGCCGCCCTCGACATGCCGGTACGTGCCGGCGATTATTTGGGCTTGCCCGCCCGCCGTTATCTCGCGCTGGAACTCACCTGCGGGCAAAATGAAGGTCAGCGAATAGGTGAGTATCATGAGCGCCAGCAGTGTGATCATCGCAGCGACAAAAGACTTGACACTCAAGTTGATGATCCGCTTATCTTGCATGAAGGTATCCTCCTCGTTCTATTTTCTTCTCTTCCGCAACTCTTCGAACCGTTTGATTGCCGCGCCTGAATCAGGCGTGCGCGCCCGGACCTTGTGGCTCAGCGCGTAATGCGCGCAGACGTCCACACAATAACCACAGTTTATGCAAAGCCTGTATGCGTCATCATCGGGCGCGGGATAACCTTCGGCGGATATTTCAATGATCCCCATTGGGCATACTTGCGCACACGCCCGGCACTTCACGCATTTAAATACATCAATGGTAATCAACTTCATTTGATCTGCCGTGGTGTCATGCATGATCAAGCCCAGCCTGTATAGACGTCCAGGCCGCGTTTTTTGATTTGCCCGGCGATAATGACACGCTGTATTTCCGAGGTGCCTTCCCAAATGCGGTCTACTCTTGTATCGCGCCACAAACGTTCAACCGGATTCTCTCTCATATAACCGCGCCCGCCGAGGATCTGAACGGCTTCATCGCAAACGCGGCCGACCATTTCCGAGCAGTACAGCTTCACTGCGGACGCGCGCGCATGCTTTAGTTTCCGGTCTTGATAGTTGTTGGATATCTCCCAGCAAACGCGATACAGCAGGCTTTTAGCCGCCATTACCGCCAGAGCCATATCCGCGATCTTGAACTCGATGATCTGATAGTCCCGAATGGGCTTGCCGAACTGTATGCGCCCTGCCGCAAACTCGTTGGAGACCTCCAGCGCGCGGGTAGCCGCCCCGACGCAGCGGGCCGCGATCCCCAGCCTGGCTTCCACGAACCAATCCTTTGTCAAATCCAGCCCGCCGCCGATCTCACCGAGGATCTTTGTCTCATCCACCACAACATCACTAAACGTGAACTCAGGATGCTCAAACGCGAAATGATGGGTATACTTGGGCGTGCGTTTTACGCTGACCCCGGGCAGGTCCTTGTCAACGAAGAACACTGTCGCTTTTTTCGGGTCGCCGTCAACATGCGCGTGGACAAGCAAAAAGTCCGCCACATCGCCTACCGTCACATACCATTTCTCGCCGTTTATCCGCCAGCCGCCGTCACACTTGTCAGCCCGTGTTTGGCATTGCGTGGGATCGGACCCCGCCTCCGCTTCTGTGATCGCATAAGCGTCACGGCGCTTATTCAGGCAACTGGGGATCAAATACTCTTCGATCTGCTGTTGGTTGCCAAATCGCATAGGATATGACGGCTGTGGAACAGCATCCCAGATAGCGCCGGTGGACATGCCAAGCTGCTCGCTCACCAGCATCTGTTCAAACAATGTCATGCCCTGCCCGCCATGCTCCTTTGCATGGTTAGTTGCGTTAAATCCCCAGTCCAGAACCTTCTGGTTGATGAAAGCGTGCGTCTCCTTCGATATACCGTCATTCTCCTCGCATTCCATCTCATACGGGAACAATATCTCCTCTGTGAATGCTTTGGCCTTTTCCTGCAGCTCCCGATGTTCCTTGCTCAAAGTGAAATCCATGCCTTGCTCCTCCTCTATACTGCATCAAATCCTTCGTTGAAGCATTCGACATTCAACGGGTTATGATAGCCTTTCTGCGTGAAATAACTCTCGATTGCTCTAATGAAATCCTCTTTCGTAAACATGCCGCTGGCTTTTATCAGAGCACCGAGCATTACAATGTTAGCTCCGCGCGGGTTTCCAAGCGCGCCTGCTATTTCCGTAGCCGGCGCCCGGTAAGCATTCCTGCCTTTGGCAATTTGCTTATCCGCCGGTATCATCGAGGCATTCAAAATCATGATACCGTCTGATTTGACGGCGTCCTGAAATCTATCGACCGACGGCTCGTTCATCGCAACGAGTATGCCGGGCGTTGTCGTATAGGGGCTGCCGATTTCCTCGTCGCTGATCATTACGGTGCAGTTTGCTGTGCCGCCCCGCATTTCCGAGCCATAGGAAGGGCACCAGGAAACATACCGATCCCTGGACGCGCCGCATTCGATGAGAAGCAAGCCGGCCGTCAGTACGCCCTGTCCGCCGAACCCCGAAATAATAATTTCATGCATCAGCTTGTTTCTCCCCGGTCAAGATAAACTTTAAGCGGGAAAAGCGTCTTCTCCATCTCGTTTTTCACCTTTTCGTTTGCTTCGATCGGACTGACGCCCCAGTTTGTCGGGCATGGCGACAGTATTTCGATAGCCGAAAAACCACGATTCTCAACTTGATTTTTAAATCCCTTTTGTATATATGACTTCGTCTTTAGTATAGCGGAAGACGAATAGAGCGCGCCCCGCGCAATAAACTCCACATCGACGCCTGACAGGATCTGCAGCATATCGACCGGCGCGCCGCTGGCCGCGCGGTCGCGCCCGTTCGGAGTAGTGCTGGTGTAAGCTCCAAGCAATGTTGTGCCTGGTGACATCTGACCGCCTGTCATGCCGAAAATGCCGTTATTTACAATAATCATCGTGATCGGCACATCGCGCATTGCGGCGTACATAGTTTCAGCAAGCCCGATAGAATAAGATGCGCCGTCGCCTGCGCAAACAAAAACAAAGCTGTCCGGCCTGACTTTTTTTACGGCTGTCGCGACCGCGGCACAGCGCCCATGTGGGCCGGCTATACTGTCCGTATCCAGGCAGTCGATGATCCAGAAGCCGCACGCTATATCGACCACACTTATCGCTTTATGCGCCAAACCCATTTCCTCGAGCGACTCCGCAACGAGCCGCTGCACTACGCCGTAACCGCAGCCGCCGCAGTAACTGTTTTCCTTTACTATCAAATCCGGCTTCTTCAGCGCCTGCATCTACAGCACCTCCTCCGGCTCGGCTATACCCGCAAGTATCTCTTCAGCGCGCTTGACGATATCCGCCGCTACCGGTACGTCTATCGCGGTGCAGTGCCCATATACAGGCAGCTTATGTTCCACTGAGGTGTATAGATCCTGTGCCATTTGCGGCATTATGCTCATTTCAACGCTAAGCAGGCCCCTGACTTGCGGGCCTAACATTCTAAACGCGCTCTGCGGATAAGGCCAGAGGGAAATAGCGCGGATCAATCCTAATTTAAGCCCTTTTGCCCGGCCCTCGCGCACAGCCTGTTTGCACACGCGCGACGATACGCCGTATGCGGCCAGCACCAGCTCGGCGTCTTCTGTGTTATAACTTTCCCAGCGCTGGAGCTCATGTTTCATGCGCAGCAGCTTCTCCCTCGTCTTTTGCTCCCAGGCCCGGTCCCCGATATACCAGTTCTTGTTCGTGGCTTTGCGTTTTTCCTCACCGGGCGGGCGTCCCTTTACTGCCCAGCTATGCCGGTCAATGTCATAAGTAACAGGCTCCGGCAATATGCAGCTCTCGACCATTTGACCGATTGCGCCGTCCGCCAGGATCAATACGGGATTTTGGTATGTTTCGCCCAGCTCGAACGCCTCGCAGGTGAAAGCCGCGCATTCTGTTACGGAGTTTGGCGCCAGAACTATCAGGCGGTAATCTCCATTGCCGCCTCCTTTGACTGCCTGCAGGTAGGAGTCCTGTCCCTGGGTTATATCGCCGCCGCCCACGCCATATCGCATGATATTGACAAAAACAGCCGGCAGCTCGTAAGATGCGATGTAAGCGACACCCTCCTGCATCAATGAAAACCCGGGGCCGGACGAGCTCGTCATTGCGCGGGCGCCTGCCGCCGACGCCCCCCACAGCATGCTTACGCCGGCGATCTCAGACTCCGCCTGCATGACGGCGCCGCCATGCTTTGGCATGTGCTTGGCCATATATTCCAGTATCTCGTTTTGCGGAGTGATCGGATAGCCGGCATAAAACCTGCAGCCTGCGCGCAGCGCACCTTCCGCAACTGCCTCATTGCCTTTCATGAGAATCTTAGCCAGCAAAATCCCTCCCGTCGATTTCAAATACATAATCCGGGCATATACGATAACAAACGCCGCATCCGATGCAGCTTTTTTGGTCCACTTCTACAGTTGGATAGCCCTTTTTATTTACGGCCTTAAGAGGGATGATCGACTTTGTCGGACACGCCGGAACGCAGAGCAGGCAGCCCTTACAAAGCGCTGCATCCACATATGCTCTTAAGCCCGCCAACTCACCATCTCCTTCAAAAAATATCCGGATAATCAAACGTGTCCGGCTCGAAAATCTCCTCAGCCACATCTCTGTACTTTCGTCCGGACCGTTTGACTTCGCTATACACGAGATTTACATTCTTACGGACGATCTTTTCAACATCGTCTGAGGCCTCCTGCGTACTCAGGCCGATTTTATTAAATATGATCGAGTCATAATAACGTGTCGCACCCAGATTCACAAGAAAGTCAACGCCTATGTCAATGCCTTTCCTCTGGAAGACAATATCGGCCTCGGGAGTTGTGCAGATATTCGCGCCTTCCGCTATGACCTGTGCGCGCACCAGGTCGGCATTAGACTCGTTTAACACATCTTCCAGCGCCGCGGGGATCAGAATATCACAATCGACCGTAAGCCAGGCATCGTTAGAAATTCGTCTATAGCAGGCAGGAAGCCCGTCGTAGCTAATCTCGCCCGGGCGCAGCTGTTTATCGAGGAGCAAGTCGATGTCCAGGCCATCCTCGCAGACTATCATGCCGTAAGCATCCGATATCCCGACGACCTTGTACCCCAACCGAGCCATCTTATACGCGCAACTGGCGCCAAGGCAGCCGAATCCCTGTAACACGACACGAGCGCCGCCGCTCTTTCCTGTTCTGAGTTTCCATAGTTCATCCGCGCCAAACGCAGTGCCATATCCTGTTATCATGTCATAAGTCAAAAAGCGGTCAAGCTTCATGTCGCAGAGCAGATCATGCTTGCGCGTCCCTTCAACCACATTAGGGTCGCTGCGCATAACCTTTGTTTGCGGCGCCTTTACGCCTAGTTCTTTCCATATTTCAAATACTACGTTTGCATCGACGCCCAGGTCGCCGCCCAGGTTCACGCCGTGGTTCATCAGCGGCGTTGCCGCGATAAGGAATCTTTTCAGCACGTCGCGCGCATCTGGCGCTTTATGGTCGTAGGCAATGCCGCCTTTGCAGCCGCCTGTTGTGGCGGACTCGCACGCTTTGTACTTATATGCCATCGCACGCGCCATTCTATAGACTTCCGTGGCAGTCACGCCCGGATGCATGCGAATGCCGCCCGAGCAGAAGTTTGACACAAAGTTATAGACAACGACCCAGCCGACCGCGGCAGTTTCAGTGTCATGCCATTCATAGCTGAGATATGGCTGTCTGTATCCGGGTTTTAGTTGCATTTTACTCAGTCCCTCTCATCCGTACGGCGCTGCGATCATGCCAACGCGAAGATAATTATTTGTTCTTATTAGACGCTTGGAAACAAAGCCTTTGAGCGGTATTATACTATGCTGCCCACCATAAGTCAAAATATCGAACGTGAGGCTCCGCCCGACGTTGTTAGCAAGGGCTGGACCCGTTTTTCAGTTTTTTTTGACGATACGGTTTTGTTGTGGTACTATTGGTTCGTCAACAAACAAGCTAAATACCCGGGTTTTCGGGAGAAATGGTTGTGTCATATGAAGAAACGTATTATATCGCTGATTCTCGCGGTCTGCCTGGCGCTGATGCTCAGCGTGCCCGCGTTGGGCGCCATGAGCCTTTCAAACTTTGAGAAAGTCAGAACGTACCAGGGGCAGTTCACCGACGTGTCGCAATCGGCCTGGTATTACGCCGGCGTGCGAAGCGTGTTCGAACGCGGCATCATGGACGGAAAGAGTTCCACTGTATTTGACCCGTCGGGGCGGCTGACCCTCGCCGAGACGATCAAGATCGCAGCGTCTCTGCACAAAGGCTTCTATACCGGTTCCATGGATTTTGACGCCGGGACGCCATGGTACGCCCCTTATGTCGAGTATGCGCTGAGCAACGATATCCCTGTCGGAGCATACAGAAACCTCAACGCGGCGGCGACAAGGTCCGATTTCGCGCTGATCGTAGGCGGGTCGCTTCCTGACGAAGCTTTGACGCCGATCAACCGCATTGCCAACGGCGCGATACCGGACGTTTATGAAAGCTACAGCTACGGCCAGGCAGTATACAGGCTCTACAGGGCAGGCGTGCTGACCGGTTCCGACAACGCGGGGACATACTATCCCGGAAGGACCTTGACGCGCGCTGAGGCTGCCACGATCATCATGCGCGTCGTCGACGCGTCCGCCAGAGTACCGCTCTCCCTCGCCGCCGAGCTTACGTCCGAACAGATATACAAGCTTGCCTCGCCCGCTGTCTTCTTTGTGGAGGTGCTCGACAGCGCCGGCGACGTCGTTAAGACCGGAAGCGGGTTCTTCATTTCTGAGTCGGGCCTGGCGATCACAAACTATCACGTCGTCGTCGGGGGCTCATCCGCGCGGATAACGATGGACGACGGCACAGTTATCGACGTGGCGGGCATATACGACTTTGACCGCCCAACGGACGCAGCCGTCATACAAATAGACGGCTCGGGTTTCCCGTTTCTCGAACTGGCGGATTCCTCAAAGCTGCTAACCGGCGCGACAGTGTACGCGCTCGGAAGCCCTCTCGGGCTGCAAGCTTCCTTTTCAAGAGGTATCGTCTCGCAAGCCCTGCGAGAGATCGAAGGCATGAAGTTCATTCAGCTCGACGCCGCGATATCGTCCGGCAGCAGCGGAGGAGCGCTTCTGGATTCGACGGGCAGGGTCGTCGGCGTGACGAGCGCCACGATGCTGGGTTCGCAGAATATCAACCTCGCCATTCCCATAAACGCTTTTGCAAACCTCAGCCGCGACAAACATGTTCCGCTTGCTTCAATAATCGCTGTTACCGCGCACTATGAGGATTATTACCCCGCGCCCGATTTCGGCAGCTTCTTTGACGTGGAGGAGTTCCAAAGCGCGACCACATGGAGCGGGATCACATATTCTTACAGGATGAGCGATCTCCCCAACGACGCAGAGTATTACATCGAAGAATATGCGCATTTAGCCGAACAGTACCTTTTTGTCGATAGCGGGTACATTACGAGAGACGGCGCCACTTACAGACTGTACTATCATTTGAAGGAAGACATAATGATGCTGTTCGGCGTCAACGAGGTCGAAGGCGTGGAATGCTTCTCCGTGATTTTATCTTAGCTTCTGCGCGATGCGGTGATATGCGCTGCAAGTGCGGTGAAAACATCGCGGCTGTATTAGGGCTGCGTTAGGAGAATAAATGATAAGCGTATTGGTCAACACTGCCGCAATCCTTATTGGCGGCGCGGTCGGGCTGCTCGTGAACAAGGGTATCCCAAAAAGATTCTCCGGCGCGATAATGACCGGCATTGGTCTTTGCGTGATGTACATAGGTATCTCCGGCGCGCTTGCCGGCGAAAATCCTATCATTCTTGTAGTTTCGGTCGTCCTTGGTGTGGCGGCGGGTACGGCGCTTAAGCTGGACGAACGGCTGAACTCGCTTGGTATGAAAATCGAAAAACGGTTTGCGAAGCCCTGCGCGGAAGAAGGGAAACCTTCGATCGCGCAGGGTTTTGTCTCGGCTACGCTGCTGTTCTGCGTCGGCGCCATGGCGATCGTCGGCTCAATAAACTCCGGGCTGACCGGCGACCACTCTGTTATTTATACGAAGTCGATGCTCGACCTGGTTTCTTCGGCGATGCTCGCGGTCAGCTTGGGCGTTGGGGTTTTGTTTTCGGCTGCGTCTGTGTTTGTATACCAGGGAGCTCTTGTACTGCTCGCGCAGCTGCTCCGCCCGCTTCTGGACGATCCTTCTATGCTCGCGGAGATAAACTGTGCAGGTTCGGTCATAATCATCGCTCTCGGGTTGAATCTCATCGGCGTGACTAAGATAAAGGTTGCGGACTTTTTGCCTGCGATACTGTTCGCTCCGCTGATATATACTTTGGCAAGGCTCATTGGCGGGCTGGCGCAGCTAAGCTGAGACT
>Ga0123353_10006928_pt1 | contig 15231 bp, 7 predicted proteins | sample TergutLab28metaG_3_FD_92763 | JGI IMG/M metagenome (GOLD analysis project Ga0123353, IMG submission 92763) | Labiotermes labralis P3 segment gut microbial communities from Petit-Saut dam, French Guiana - Lab288 P3 | ecosystem: Host-associated > Arthropoda: Insects > Digestive system > Gut ... | reverse complement strand
CGACGTTGAACACGGACGGTTGCGCCGTCCCCTCCGCCAGGGGCGGCAGGGCGACATGGAAACCGCCGCAGCCGAGCTTCATCGCCTCGACATACACGGGATCGGCGAGCCCGGTCGTGCAGTGGCTGTGGATTTCCGTGAACAGGTCGCCCGAGTTTTCCTTCATGATGGCGTAGACACGCCGGACATTGTCGATATCAAGCAGACCCCCGGCGTCCTTTAAGTACATGACGTCCGCGCCGTAATCGACCATCATCCGCGTCTTTTCAGCGTAATACCCGTCTGTGTGCCGGGGCGATATGTAGTAACACAGCGCGAAGGCGACCTCTATTCCCATTTTCTTCAGGAAGGGTACGAACCAGTGGTAATGCTTGTGACCCATGACGTTGCCGGTGATCTGCACGCGCTGGAGGGCGCCCATATCGGCGAGCATTTTTGTGAACAGCTCGACGGCCTCGCGGTTGAAGTTGACAATGTCAAAAGGCCAGAGCGAGGGCTGGAGAATACAGCCCTTTTTGGTCCTCGGCGCTTTTTCGGCGAACATCCGGACCATCGCCCAGGGATCTTCTTTAAGGTCCCGGACAACCTTTTTAAATTGCAGCTGCATAAGCGGACAGCAGAGCGAACGGAACCCGGCTTTGTCGATGTCTTCCAGTACGGCTTCCATCATGCCGACCGGCATTCCCGCGGCCCAGTTGCTCTGCGAGCCGTCGCGCGTGGTTGTGTCGATAAACTCCAAAACTTTCGCCATGGCTTGCACCTCTTAAAAATTCATGATTTCATCTTACCAAAAATGAATTATAAACGCATAAATATAACCTGTTGCATGGGAGGGAGCGCACAAAATGCCTGAAAATTATGTTAAGTGGGAATTCGAGCGCGACAGAAGCGTCCTGATGGTCATCGACATGCAAAACGACTTTGTTCTCGACGGGGCTGTCATGCAGGTCAAAGAGGCGAAAAACCATCTGCCCAAAATAAAAAAGCTTATCGGCAGATGCCGCGAGCTGGGCGTGCCTGTCATATACACGATCCAGGAAACCGACCCCGTATTCTGCCCGCTTGAGGTCTCCGCGTTTCCGCATCTCCGGGACGCCGGAATGCGCAAAGGCACCAAAGGTATGCAAATCGTCGACTGTCTGGCGCCGGAGCCGGACGATATAGTTATCCGCAAACGTCGTTTCAGCGCGTTTTACCAGACGGACCTTGAAATTATTTTAAGGAATATACGTGGAAACGTCGACCCGGTAGACGCCATTATTATCTGCGGAACGGTAACGAACATCTGCTGCGAATCCACCGCGCGGGACGCGTTTTTCCGTGACTACAAAGTCGTCTTCGGAACGGATATCTGCTCGGCCAACACGCCGGAGAGCCACAACGCGACACTGGCGAACATGGAAATTTTCGGCAGGAACATGGACTGCGAAACCATAATCAAATCGCTTGAAACCGGCCGGGGGTAAGGATCCATCCCAAAATGTCGGGAATTCTTTCTTCTACGGCACACGCGTGGTAAAATACATGATTTTTAACGATATGATTCTTTATGGCAGGAAGATTCGATGACATCCGCGGCTGTGTTTCCAAAAATTAAACACTACCGGCGCCCCGCCGAGCGGCCGTTTACCGCTGAGGAGCGCGACAGGGTTACAATTTTAGTCGGCGGCCTGACGCGCAAGCATGAGCGTTTTATTCAGGCGGTTTTTCAGGGAAGCGGCTACCGCTGTGAACTTCTTCCGGTTCCCGACCAGGCGGCGTTTCTTCTGGGGAAGGAATTCGGCAATAACGGCCAGTGCAGCCCCGCTTACTTTACATCGGGTGCGCTGATTCAGTATTTACGGGAACTGGAAGCCTCCGGGATGTCGCGTCGGGAAATCGTCGACGGATACCTTTATTTCACGGCCGGTTCGTGCGGTCCATGCCGCTTCAGCACGTACGCGGCCGAATACCGGATGGCCCTGCAAAACGCCGGATTTGACGGCTTCCGCGTGCTGCGTTTTCAGCAGGATGACGGCGTAAAACAGAAAGTCTCCGCGCCCGGGCTGAAATACTCAATCGACTTCGGCCTTGGCATGTTAAAGGTTCTATTTCTAGGCGACGTTTTCAACGACCTGACTCACAGTATCCGCGCATACGAGATCAATCCCGGCGAAACAAACCGGGTCATGGAAGAGTGCATGAAAGATCTCTGCGATCATCTCAGGGAGTACAAAGCCCCGGAACTGGTCAACGCCGTTCCGCGGGTTTTCAGGCCGATTATTCGCCGGTGCGACAAACTGCGTTTAATTGGCAGCATCTTTTACAAGATGCACACGCACCTTAAAGGAAAGGAATTCAGAGACGCGCTGGCGCGCTGCCGCAAACGCATAGACGGCATCGCCGTAGACCGGACGCGGCTCAAACCCGTCGTCAAGATCGTCGGCGAATTCTGGGCGCAGACGACGGAAGGCGGCGGAAATTATAGGATGTTTGAATTCCTGGAAAAGGAAGGGGCGCATGTGCAGCCTGAAGCCATAGGAACATGGCTGGCCTACCTGTTGGCGCACGCGCGGATGCAACTCTACCCCAGGCGAGGCATGAACGCGAACTGCGAAGAACCCGGCCGGCTGGCGTTCGGACAGAAGCTCCGCAACGAACTTGCTTTCCAGAAAAAATGCCTGATGCTGACGTTCGGCGAATGGTTTTACGCCCGGCTGTATCACCGGATCGTCAGGGAGATGGGCGGAATCGCGCACACGCTGGTTCCGCAGGAAGAACTCGCTGAACTCGCCCGGCCGTTTTTCAAGCCGCTGGCGCGCGGAGGGGAAGGCTATCTTGAGGTCGGCAAGAATATTTACTACCACTCGCGGAAGCTCGCTCACATGGTACTTGGACTGAAACCTTTCGGCTGTCTCCCGTCGTCGCAATCCGACGGCGTGCAGTCGGCGGTTGTCGGCAGACACAAAGATATGGTCTATCTTCCGATCGAAACTTCCGGCGAGGGAGAAGTAAATGCTCACAGCCGCGTACAGATGGCGCTTGGCGAGGCAAAAGCAAAAGCTAAAGCGGAATTTCAGGCCGCGCTCGCGAGCACCGGAAAAACGTCGGAGCAGATTAACGCCTTTGTCTCGAGACATCCCGAACTAAACCGCCCGCTGTACAAGACGCCGCATTATCCGGGCGTTGCCGGCGTCGCCGCCAATTTCATCCTCCATGTCAACGAACTGATGAGCGAGAGTGGATAGTAAAGAACTGAAAATGGGTAGCGGAGAATTGACGAAAGCGCCCCGCCGGGATGTCGCGCCCGGCGGCGGGTTTGCAACCCGCCGAAATCCATTCATAATTGACCATACAGTCGAAATAAGCCCCTCCGCGGCGAGAAACATTCGCGGAGGGCATCTTTGGGTTTACGCAGGCGACGTTCGGCGGGAGCCGGAAAACGCCGACCCGGTTTTCGTCCATATTATCGACCGCGCGGGCAACGGTCTCGGGTTCGCTTTTTACAGCCGGTCGTCCCAGATACGCCTCCGCGTCTTTTCACGGGAAGGAGATCCGCCGACTTCTGAACTGCTGCGCACACGCATGGCGGCTTCGGTGGCGCGCCGCGGCGCTTTGGAAGAAAACGCGGCGCGGCGGCTGATATTCGGCGAAGGAGACTTATTGCCCGGAATCGTCGCCGACCGCTACGGCGATATTCTTACGCTGCAAACGCTCTCGCGCGGCGCCGACGCCCTGAAAACACAGATCGTGGAAATTTTGCGGGAACTTGTAAAACCGGCGGGGATACTGGAAAGAAACGACGTCCGGGCGCGCCTGTTTGAAGGACTGAACGAAAACCGCAGCCTTTTGTGGGGCAAGGTTCCGGATGAAGTTGAGATCATGGAAAACGGCGTCCGTTTTATCGTGGATCCACTCAACGGGCAGAAGACGGGATTTTTCCTGGATCAGCGGGAAAACCGCGTCGCTGCCGGACAGATTGCGCATGGAAAAACGCTGGACTGCTTCACCAACAGCGGCGGTTTCGCGCTCCATTTCGCCCAACGCGCCTTGACGGTGCGTGCCGTGGACATTTCAGCGGACGCCGTCCGGCAGGCGGAACGAAACCGGCAATTGAACGGTTTCGATAACGTGGATTTCCTGCAAGCCAATGTCTTTGATTTTTTACGGGAACTCGAACAGGCGGGAGAAAGTTTCGATACCATTTGCCTCGACCCGCCGGCCTTCGCAAAGAACCGCAAGGCGGCGGCCGGCGCGCGAAGCGGGTACAAGGAAATAAACCTGCGGGCGCTCCGGCTGCTCCGGCCGGAAGGGATGCTTATTACGTCAAGCTGTTCCTATCACATGCCGGAAACGGAATTCTTCAATCTCATACAGGAAGCCGCCGGCGACTGCCGGAGGCATATACAGATTCTGGAACGAAAAGGACAGGCCGCCGACCACCCGGCGCTGGCCGCCATGCCGGAAACCTGTTACCTGAAGTGCTTCATTATCCGCGCGCTGTAGAGTGGATAGCAGTCAGTGGTCAGCGACCATTAAAGGAGCATGGACATTCCTGCCCGTGTTTGACTTTGAAATACACGGGGTGGAAAGCCCACGCTCCTTATAAAGGAACGCTGATTAATTGCCGGCTACAATAATACTACCTGGGATTCGCGGCAATATCTTCGGGCGTGGCGTCCTTGGCGCAACGGCAGCCGAAGTTAAACAGCGATGCCGGCGGCTGCGCGAAGCGGAGCCACAGATTTCCCGCTCTGCCGCGATAGGTCGGCGAAAGCCCGCGGACTACGCGGAGCGTTTCACCGTATTTGGAGTCCGCAACGCCGCCCGGATATGATTTGTACCAGGAATCCGTCCATTCCTGAACGTTACCCATCATGTCGTGAACGCCGAAGTAGCTGACATCGTCAAAGTATCCGATATCCACGGCTTCCCGTCCGGCTTCGTTGGTGTTGGAACGTCCGTTTTCCCATTCATTTCCCCATGGATAAGCGTTTCCGTTCGGGCCGCGGGCCGCGTATTCCCATTCCTGTTCAGTGGGAAGCCGTTTACCTTGCGACTTACAATATTCATTGGCGTCGTTCCAGGTTATATAGACAACGGGAACGTTTTCCTTGCCCAGCGTAAAAAATATCCGCCAGTCGGAGCCCGTTTTCGCGCCTTCTCCAGGATATTTGTTCTCTATCGAAAATTCCATGAATTCCATATTGGTGACTTCGTACTTGTCAATCCAGAAAGCGGAAAGTTTTACCTTGTGTTCGGGAAACGCGTTGGCATCTTCCGTCGCCTTGTTGTTCGAACCCATGATGAATTCGCCGGCGGGGATAAACACCATTTCACCGGGAACAACCTCGTTTGCGCCCGTATCTTCCCAGCCAATATCCCCTACATCATCGGCGTCCTCTTTCGTTCCGCATGAAGTCAAGCAACACACGACGCCCAGAGCGAGCATCGCAAGCAAACCCTTTTTTAACATGATCCTTCTCCTCTCATAAAAAATAAGTGCAACGCTGAATTCAGCGCATCCAAGCGATATAAGATATACCATACATCTAATTTATTTTCATTCACAATCACGGCGAAAAGGAAGAAAATCCAAATAACAGCCGTGCCGCTTCAGAAACTGCATTGTAGCGGCGTATTGATTTTTCGGCATGTGCAAAAGCGCGAAAGCGTTCCGGTAAACTCCTGATGAGTCTGAAAGCGCCCGCTGAATCACGCCGCGCACCACGGACGCCTCAAGGCAGTGGTTCAGGTAGGGCTTTTTTACCAAATCCTCAAATCCGCCGTCTCCCGCCGTGATTTTGCGGTACAGGTTGTCCGAGACGGAGTTTGCGGTCATTCCAGGCGTATTTCGGATGCGCACCTCAGGCGGAAGCGCCCCGGCTTCGATAATATGACCACAGGAGGAGTAATAAGCAGCCGTGACGATATTTTTTAATTCACGAATGTTTCCGGGATACGAATATTGCCGCAGCAATTCCAGGGCTTCCGGAGAAAACCGGCGCGTTTCGCCTTTTTCCTGGTCGAATATCCTTTGAAGAAAGCGTTCGACGAGAAGCGGAATGTCTTCCGCCCGTTCCCTCAATGGGGGCGTGTGAATTTCCACGACTTTCAGACGATAAAAAAGATCACCGCAAAAACGTCCATTTTTTATCTCCTCCGCAAGATCCTTGTTTGTGGCGGCGACTATGCGTATTTCAATTTTCCTCGGAAACGTCTCGCCGACCCGCCGGACTTCGCGTTCCTGCAGCGCGCGTAAAAGTTTCACCTGTATACGCAGTGGCATATTGGAAATCTCATCAAGGAAAAGAACCCCTCCGGCGGCCGCTTCAAACAGTCCGGTCCGGTCTTGCGCCGCGCCGGTGAAGGATCCCCTGCTGAAGCCGAACAGTTCGGCTTCGGCAACGCCGTCGGATAGCGCTCCGCAGTCCACCGGAATGAATTTTCCATTCCTTTTCCGGTCGCCGTCGCTGATCGCCCGGGCGACAAGTTCCTTGCCGCTGCCGCTTTCGCCCGTAATAAGAACATCCAGCGGCGAAGCCGTCATAAGTCTTATACGGTCTTTCAGGGATCTTATCGCGGGACCCCTGCCGATGATTTCCGGAAACGGATCCGGCGTTTCCACGAAGAAACCGGATTTCGCGCTTCCCTGTGTGAGTTCGCGGTGCGCCAGAATATTGTCGACGGCAAGGGCGGTCAGTCTGCAGAAAGCCGCCGCGAAATCGATTTCCGCCTCACTGATATTTTTAACCGGCTTGAAACAATCCGCGTAAAACACCCCGATCGTGCGCTCCGTGATTTTCAGCGGTATGCACAACAGTTTTCCGGGCGGCCCCGTAAAGCCGTTTTTCATTATTCGCGGATCACGGCCCGCGTCGGCGCTGACAAGCGGTTTGCACTCCTGAAAAACCGACTCCAAAACCGCGCGGGAAACATCATCCGCGAAAACCGTGTTTCCATTTTCCGGGTCCCGTCCGCCGGCCTGTTCCAGCTTGCCCGCCGCCTTATCCCACAGGAAGATCAACCCCCGCCTGGCGACGATTGACGAAAGCGCAAGAGCCAGCAATCCATCCAGCAGAGGCGCGATTTCACTGATGGAATTCGTCATTGAGGTCATTTGAAAAAGAATTCCGGTGTTGGCGCTTTTGTAGCATTTCAACGTGCGAGAATCCCGGCAGAACGGCCGTTCGGTTTCAATCAGGCGCGCCAGTTTCAGCTTAACCCGGCCGCGGCCGAAAGCTCCGCGAAATGAATCCAGCATATCGGGAGGCGTCAGGTCTTCCAGTTTTACCAGGGTTTCATGCGCCTGCCGCGCGCAGCGTAAACATAATTCGTATTTTTTGTAAAACTGATATATGGAACTCAGCTCGGCCAGACCCCTCCATCGACATTCCATGGAGCCTGACGCCTCCGCCAGATCAAGACACGCTTTGAGCGAACAAATCGACTTGTCGGCGTCGCGAAGATCCGCGAAAACGGGCGTGTCGGTAAAAGACGCGCGCCGCAAAGGCGACCGGCTTATTCCCAGCATCAGGTACGCGCGGCACTGCAAGGATGCCGACCACATTCCTTTTGCCAGCCGCAGCGCGTTCCGGGCGTATGACTCGGCTTCTTCCGGCCTTTTCAGACTGATCAAAATTTCGCAGATATGAAGCTTTATAATACACCGCTGATACGGCCGCCGTTTTCGGGCGGCCAGGTTTTTCAGTATCAGCAGCCGTTCGAGCGCTCCCGTATCTTCGTCGCGCTCGAAAAGGATGCGTTCACCCAGCGCTTCCGCGAGTTCGTATTCGTAAAACCGGACTTTAGAGGTTTTCTTTTTACAAAGTTTACGGATGTCGTCCAGCGCGTTCGAAAAATCACCCAGGCTGAAATTAAGCTCCGCCGACACATAGCCGACACGCCTGGCGATAAAATCGGAAATATCATGTTTTTCACCGCCTTCCAGCGTTTTGAGTATCCGGCGCGTTTCCCTGTAATTACACGCCGCCAGGTTTATCTCGGCCGCGACGGCGGCGCAGGCGCGGCGTACCGCCGGATTATTTGATTCATTTGCCACCGCGACGGCATAATCCATGGCCGCGAACGATTTCCGTATCCGTCCGATATGGCACAGACATTCCGCAAGATTTCCGCTTGCCCAGCTGTGCGGGACCACGGAACGGCTTTTTTTGCCAAGCGCGGCCGCGCGCAGATGAAGTCTGAGCGCCGCCGCGAGCCTGCCGTGCTTCATGTACGCAAGGCCCAGCATGGACAGCGTAAAGCATTTCTGTATGTGTTCGCCTGAATGCCCCAGAACGGCAATAGCCTTTTCACCTGCGTCGGCGGCCTTTTTAAATTCACCGGCGGCGCAGTATAGAATAGCGTACAGGCTCTGAATACTCCCGAACAGCGCCGGGGAATTTCTGTCCGGACATGCCTCCGTCGCCCGGTCAAGACAACGGAGAGCGTCCTTCGTGTGTGAGCGCAGAACCGCGCTGAAAGCCAGTTCGGTCCACAGTACGGTTTCCGCAAACCGCGCGGCGGCGGAAGATACGCGCAGTGTTTTAAGCCCCGCGTAGCAGCTCTGTTCCTGCCGGCGCCAGTCGCCGGCATGGCGATACGCCATTGCCAGGCACAGATAGAGGCGCGCCTTCAGTTCCGGTTCAACACCGGAACCGGAACGAAGCGCCGAATTAATCATCTGGATTGCCTGGCGCGCTTCACCAAGCGCGAACATGGAATCACATACCGCAATCATGGCCTGCAAAACTTCTTTCGCCGTCAGGCTGTTTTTGTATCTGAAAGCGTATTCGAAACAGCGCAGCGCGTTTTCATGGGCGAATACGGTCTGGAAACCGGTGATAGCCGTCAGGGCGCAGCGAACGGAACGGTCGTCGGGCTGACTTTCGGTATAATGAAGCGCCGCTTCGTACAGATGGTCTCTCCCGGCTTCTTTTTCCAGCAGTTCGGCGATCTCCCGGTACATTTTCCGTTTTCGCTCCCGGGGAATCATTTCCCTCGCGACTTCGGCAATCAGTTCATAACCGGGAGCGACAGTTTCTTCACCCGCCGATGATTCCACGCGCAGCAGACGACGCCTTTCAAGTTCAGCAAGCGAAGCTTCTTTCGTCTCGCTATCAGAGACCGTCAGAAATTCCATATATTTACGGGGCGCCGCACGGTGAAATAATGAAAGCCATTCCAGCGTTTCCATGGCCGGCGGTGAAAGCAGCGCAAAGCGTTTTCTGAGAATCATGCCGATACCGGCGGGAACCTCCGGTACTGTAAGAAGGGGCGTTGCGAATCTCCAGCATCCCGACTGATTCCGCAGAATTCCACGATCCGCCAGATGTTTCAGCATTTCGTTCAGGAAAAGCGGATTTCCGCCGACGGCGCGGAACATCCAGCCGCACAGAGCTTCCTGGTGTTCATTAATACCTGTCAGTCCGGCGATCATCTGCCGGACGCCGTCTTTCGTCAACGGATCAAGCGTGACGACTTCGCCGCGTTCTCCGCGCCGTGCGCCGTCAATCACCCTGCGAACGACGTCTCCGGAGATTTCTTCCGCGCGAAAGCCGGCGCATAAAAGAATCGGGTGCGCCCTTATATCCGTGCATAAATATTCCAGAACAATACACGCTTCCATGGCTGCCAGATGAATATCGTGCAAAAACAAAAGAGTCGGGCGTCCGGACAGATGCCGTACAAGTTCGCGCGTCAGTCGGTCCTGAAACCGTTCGGACGCAAATCCGTACCCGGAGGAACAGGATTCGGCCGCCGTCGAAATGTCCCCGGAAAATGAATCAATTTCTTTTCCGTAAAAATCTTTTTTTCCGAGTATCTGCCCGAAAGGAGTATATGGAAATTCTTCACGGGCGGAACAGACGCCTTCCACAATTCTCCAGCCGTTTACCAGAGCCCATCCGCGCAGTTCTTCCATACAGCGTGTTTTACCGGAACCGGCTTCACCGGTGATAAAAACCGCCCATCCCCTGCCGCTTTCCTTCACTTGACGGGCGCGCTCCCTCAACAGAAGCATTTCTTTTTCACGTTCAACAAACGGCGCAGCCGAAAAAAATCCTGACTTTTCCCCGGATAAATCAAAATCGCGGGGTGTTTGCGGCGGCAGAAACGCCAGGGCTTCATCGACGGAACGTATGCGTTTTTTCGGATCCTTTTCCAGAAGCCGCTCCAGCACAGGCACGACGCTTTCACCTCCGGCCAGTCGCTCCACGGGACCAAGATCAATGTTTCCCTGTATCTGTTTCTGAACGACAAAATCCGGATCGCCGTTCTCAAACGGCAACCGACGAGCCAGCGATTGATACAGCAGTGCGCCGAGAGCATAAATATCCGTTTCCCTGCCTTCGCGTCCTTCCAGCAGGAGTTCGGGAGCCGCATAACAGATCGATTCGCGATTGCTAAAACCGCCGGGCCGGTCCGCGCAGCGCAACAGGCTGAAATCCCTCAGAAGCGGAACCCTGCGTCCTTCGGCATTTTTAAACAGCAAAACGCTTTCGGGCGTCAGGTTTCCGTGGATCAACCCGCGCGTGTGCGGGTATCGCAGAACGCGGAGGATTTCCGCAAACAGTGTTAAAACGACCGACAGATCACAGTTTTCAGTTCCGGAATAAAAATCGGGACCTTCGGTGTGTACGGAGACCAGAAATAATCCGCCGGTCTCCGCCATGCCGCCGAAATCAATCATGTTTTCAATTTGCGGATGCCGGAGTTTTTGCAGCAGCACTATTCGCCGGCCAAGGTCTCCGGAAGTTTCCCGCGCCTCTGAAACAGGCGGAATCCGGATGGCAAGGCGGAGATTTTTCTCAACAATATCCTGGCAGGCATAAACATCACCGGATGAGGTGCGCCTCAGCAATCGGCCGATACGATAACGTTTTCCCGCTATCCGCCCTTCCATGGGCCGTTTGTGAACTGAACACATAGTTCTCCCGTCGCGCTTCCATGTGCCGTTTGTGAACTGAACACATAGTTCTCCCGTCGCGCTTCCATGTGCAAACGTTTGTGCTCACTAAATATTATTGAATAACATAAGATCGCCGGAAGGTTCTCGCAACCCTGAAACCGCGAAATCCGGCGGTAAAACAGGAATTTTACTCAAAAATATTCCAGTCGGACACTAACCCGTATATTTTTGGAAATGGATGAGTGTTCTATTTTTTTTGAGGGGCGAGCGGAGTAAAACCATTACCAGCCGCCGTCGACCGGGGATTTCTCCCCGGCTACGGCGGCGGCTCTTAAACGTATACAATCCCTGTTCAAACAGAGAACAGTGAAATATCCAAAAACTCTTTTACTTTTTCTTCTTTTTCTCCGGAACAACGGCGTCTTTACAGGCTTTAGCCACGCGGAATTTCACAACAGTCTTCGCCGGGATCTTTATGGTGGCGCCGGTCTGAGGGTTCCTGCCCATGCGGGCTTTACGTTGCGATTTTACCAGTTTACCGATACCGGGAATAACAAACTGGCCGTTTTTCTTGGTTTCGGTCACCGCGGTGGTCGAAACGATCTCAAGAATATTGTTGGCGCTTGCTTTTGTAATACCAGCTTTTTCAGCTATCAGTGTAACTAACTGTGCCTTTGTCATCACTTTTCCAGCCATTAAACTCCTCCCAAAATTTCTGACAGTTTGCATACATCAAACCTACTGTGGACATTTTGCGCAAATTATTGAAAAAAGCAATGAAGTTTTTTTATAAACCCTCTATTTATCGACATTCAAAAGTATTTTTTGTCGTTTTCATCCAATTTTGGCGTCCTGAAACCCGAAAACCGAGCCCGGCAACGGTTCGCGCGCCGCAAATTTCTTGAAATGATTCCGTTTTCCCGTGATAGTTTTCCCATGAACGTAAAATTTACCATTCTTGCAATTTATTTTTTTCTTTGCGCGGCGGTTGCGACCGGAGCGGAACAGTCCGAAGCGCCAAAGATTCACCTTATGCCGATGCCCGCCGTTCTTGAACAGGCTCCGGGAAAATTCCGCGTCCACGCGGATTTCGGCGTGACAATCACGGGCGCAAACGATGAGCGTCTTCCCTCTGCCGTCGCGCGTATGCTCGAACGCATGGAAAGAAAAACCGGCTTTTTTCTGGAAGAAGCCGCAAACGGGAAACCGGGCTTTCAAATCCATTGTGCGGCGGCGGGCGCAGCGCTCCCTTCGCTTTCAACCGATGAAAGTTACGAACTCGAAATAACGCCGGACGGAGCGCGCCTTTCCGCCGACGAACCGACGGGCATACTGCGAGGCATTGAAACCTTTCTTGGGCTTATTGATATTGACGAGGAATCTTTTTTTCTGCCCTGCGTCAAAATATCCGATCATCCCCGCTTCCGCTGGCGCGGAATAAATATTGACGTTTCCAGGCACTGGCAGCCCGTCGAATTCATCAGGCGCACGCTTGACGCAATTGCCGCCGTAAAAATGAACGTCCTGCATTGGCATCTTTCGGACGACCAGGGGTTTCGCGTTGAATCATTTGTTTATCCACGATTGCACGGCGTCGCTTCCGGCGGCGATTACTACACGCAGGAACAAATACGCGAGATCGTTTCTTACGCGCGTAACCGTGGCATTCGCGTCGTTCCTGAATTCGACATGCCGGGACACGCCACGGCACTGCTTGTCGCTTATCCGGAACTCGCTTCCGCGCAAAAAGACTACGAAATTGAAAAATCAGTTGGAGTTTTCGATCCTTCGCTGAATCCGGCAGACGAAAAAGTCTATGAATTTCTTGACGCGTTCATCGGGGAAATGACGGGGCTTTTCCCCGATGAATATTTTCACATCGGCGGCGATGAAACGACCGCAAGGCACTGGAACGCCAATCCGGAAATTCAGAAATTTAAAACGCGGAACAGCCTCAAAACCAACCAGGATTTGCAGGCGTATTTCAACCGGCGCGTCGCGGAAATCCTGCGCCGATATGGTAAAAAAATGATCGGATGGGGCGAAGTCCTGCACGACGATCTCCCCAAAGACACCGTCGTGCAGGCGTGGCAGAGTAAGCCCGTTATTGCGGATATTCTTCGCCGCGGCTATCCGGCTATTTTATCCCGCGGCTTTTACCTCGACCACATGCGGCCGGCGTCTTTTCATCACGAAATCGACCCCTTCGGCGGCGAATTTTCAAATCTTTCCGCCGAAGAACAAAGCCGCCTGCTCGGCGGTGAAGCCTGTATGTGGGCGGAATTTGTAGACAGGCACAATATCGAATCGCGTATCTGGCCCCGTGCCGCCGTAATCGCCGAAAGACTCTGGTCCCCGGCGGAAGTCCGCGATACGGCGGATATGTACCGCCGCCTGGAATACATGGAAAAGGAACTCATTATTCAGGGTCTGATCGGCGGCGGCGATTCGTGGATGCTGCTGCGCATGACGCCGGAGGCGAACAGCGATTCCTTCCGCATCCTGACGGAATTACTGAAACCTGTCATTCTGAGCGAGCGGCAGCGCGCGCAGAAGTATTTCACCGACACGCCGCTGAACCGGCCGGCTGATATTCTTCCTCCCGAAAGCCGCGCCGCGCGGCGGTTTGAAGACATGGTGAATCGCGCGCTTTCGAAGCCTTCCATTTCAAAGGATGACGCCGCAGAAATACGTGAAACGCTGACCCGCTGGCAAAACGGCGTCCGCGCCGCCGCGCCCGCGCTGTCACGGTCGTTTCTTTTGAAGGAAATGATTCCCGTTGCGGAAAACATAGATGAAATCATCACGCTGGGACTGGACGCGCTACGTTTTATTGAAACCGGAAGAAGGCCGTCCGCGCAGCAGCGGGAAAAAGCGCGTGTTTTGCTCGAAACCGCGGGAAAAATCCAGGCGGAAACGGAAATCGTCATTGTCTCCGCAATAGAAAAGCTAACTGTTCAGTGATGAGTGATATGTAGCGCAGGGTGACGGTCCAAAATGTACAAACTCCACTCTTCACACTCCACTCTGAATCCTGTATCTTGTTTTGTTTTGTTTCGGCTGTCGCGCCGGTTCAAAATTCGGCTTTATTGTGAAACAACGCAAAGTCAATAAACTAAACGGAGGAAGGTAAATGGCAAAACTTGATCCAACCAAGCTCAAAGACTGGGAAATCGCGTTTGAAAGCGAAAAGAACATGAAGACTGTCAATCAGCTTGCGGATGAACTCGGAATTAAACAAGAGGAACTTATTCCTTATGGGCACTATTACGGCAAGGTTGATTTCGAAGCTGTACTGGACAGACTGAAAGACAAGCCGGACGGCAAATACATCGACGTTACGGCCATCACGCCGACACCGCTGGGAGAAGGTAAAAGCACCACCACAATGGGCCTGGTACAGGGGTTTGGCGTACGAGGAAAGAAGGTAACCGGCGGCATCCGTCAGCCTTCCGGCGGCCCGACCATGAATGTCAAGGGCAGCGCGGCCGGCGGCGGTCTTTCACAGTGTGTCCCGCTCACCCCGTTTTCTCTTGGCCTGACGGGCGACATTAACGACATCATCAACGCGCACAACCTTGGCATGGTGGCGCTTACTGCCAGAATGCAGCATGAACGCAACAATGACGACGCCTGGCTGGCCTCTAAAAATCTGAAACGCCTTGATATAGACCCGACCAACGTTGAAATGAAGTGGGTTATTGATTTCTGCGCCCAATCGCTGAAGAACATCATTATCGGCATCGGCGGCAGACTGGACGGTTTCACGATGCAGTCCGGTTTTGCCATCGCCGTCAGTTCCGAGTTGATGGCCATCCTGGCGGTAGCCTCCAGTCTGAAAGACATGCGCGAAAGAATCGGGAGGATCGTCGTCGCCTACGACAAAAAAGGCAACCCCGTCACCACCGCCGACCTTGAAGTCGACGGCGCAATGGCGGCATGGATGTTCAACACAATCAATCCGAACCTTTTACAGACGATAGAAGGCCAGCCGGTGTTCGTACACGCAGGGCCTTTCGCCAACATCGCCATAGGCCAATCCTCCATTGTACTCGACAGACTGGCTCTGAAGCTTGCAGAATATCACGTTACGGAAAGCGGATTCGGCGCGGACATCGGTTTTGAAAAGTTCTGGAACCTCAAATGCCGTTTCAGCGGTCTGAAACCGCATTGCGCCGTGGTTGTCGCCACGGTGCGCGCGCTCAAGAGCCACGGCGGCGCTCCTCCTCCTGCAACATCGGGCAATAAGCTGATAGATCCGGTTTACAGCACGGAAAATGTCGAACTGGTCGACAAGGGCTGTTCCAACCTGCTCGCGCACATTGAGACCGTTAAGAAGG
>Ga0123353_10006925_pt1 | contig 15236 bp, 8 predicted proteins | sample TergutLab28metaG_3_FD_92763 | JGI IMG/M metagenome (GOLD analysis project Ga0123353, IMG submission 92763) | Labiotermes labralis P3 segment gut microbial communities from Petit-Saut dam, French Guiana - Lab288 P3 | ecosystem: Host-associated > Arthropoda: Insects > Digestive system > Gut ... | reverse complement strand
TATTATTATGCGGGTTCGCCTTTTCGGGCAAAGTCGCATAAAAATCGGCGGCAAAAATATAAAAACGGCAAATTCCGAGGAATTCATCTTGCCTATTTTAACGTGAGTTTGGAAAGGGCAGGTCGATAAGAAACAATTTGTTATCGAGTCGGGGATGTCCCTTTGCATCCGTTTCGACAATGGATTCCTGTAAAAAACGGGGACTGGGAAGAATCGGGATGAGGAAATCGTCAGTCAATTCTTGCTCATGAATTTGTTCCTCCGAAAGGATGAAGTATTCATTGCTTCCTGTTGTCAACCCTCTTTTGATCGTAAATAAATCGCCTAAGGAAAAACGATTTTTCAATGTCGGCTTTCCATTGGTGTGTGTTGGTTTGATTCGTTCACGCTTTCATGTTACAGCTCCCTCCCCTTCACTTCCCGCACCAACTTTTCGACAACAGCACCAACGTTCACTTCGCCCAATTCGCCTTCTTTCCGGCTGCGCAGAGCAACGGTGCCATTTTCTTCTTCCTTCGCTCCGACGACGGCAAGATACGGCACTAAGTCCAAACGTCCTTCTCGTATCTTTGCACCGATCTTTTCGCTTCGATTGTCGAGCGTTGCACGAAGTCCCGTGGATTGCAACTGTTGCAACACGGTGTTCGCGTAGTCGTCGAATTTCTCGCTCACTGTCAATAGGCGTATCTGTTCGGGAGCAAGCCATAGCGGAAACGCTGCTGCAAAGTGTTCGATCAAAATGCCGAAGAATCTCTCGAACGAACCAAGCGGCGCACGGTGAATCATCACCGGCGTATGCGGCTTGTTGTCCGCTCCGACATATTCCAGTCCAAAACGATCCGCCGAAGGCAAACTGTAATCGAGTTGCACCGTCCCCAGTTGCCAGCGTCGCCCCAGACAATCCTTCACGACAAAATCCGCCTTCGGTCCGTAAAATGCTGCTTCACCCTCCACGACTTCCAAGTTCGGCAAGTTCATCCCCTGACACACTTTTTCCAAACTCGCCTGAGCAATTTTCCAGTTTTCTGCGTCGCCGACATATTTGTCGCTCGTCCAATCGCGAAAACTCAGTCTGACCGAAAAATCATGAAAACCCATCGTCTGCAACACGGTAAGCGTCATGTCAATGCAACTGCGAAACTCCTGCTCGACTTGTTCCGGCATGCAAAAAATGTGCGCATCATCCTGCGTAAAACCGCGCACACGGGTCATTCCGCTCAGTTCGCCAGACTGCTCAAAGCGATGCACGCAGCCGAACTCGGCAATGCGATAGGGCAAGTCGCGGTAACTTCGCGGCTTTTGCTGATAGACCATAATATGGTGCGGACAGTTCATCGGGCGGAGCAAAAACTCGTCGCCGTCCTGCATTTTGACTGGCGGAAACTGACTGTCGGCATAGTACGGATAATGTCCCGAAGTCTTGAACAGTTCGATGTTTCCGATCACCGGCGTACAGATTTGCTGGTATCCGCGCTTGACTAACTCTTCGGAAATAAAATTTTCGAGTTGCTTGCGGACAATCGTTCCCTTCGGCAGCCAGAGAATGAGTCCCTGTCCGACGCGTGGATCGACGGCAAAGAGTTCATGTTGCTTGCCGAGAACGCGATGGTCGCGTTTTTTGGCTTCTTCGATTTGCAAGAGATGTTCTTCAAGTTCTTTCTTACTGGCGAAGGCGGTCGCGTAGAGCCGTTGCAGTTGCGGATTCGAAGCATCCCCTTTCCAGTACGCTCCGGCAATGGACATCAATTTGAACGCACCGATTTCTCTGGGACGCTGAATATGCGGACCGCGACAGAGATCGAGAAACTCCCCCTGCCGGTAAAACGAGACCGTTTCTTCGCCAGCAAGACTTTCGCGCAAATGTTCGACTTTGAGAGTCTGCCCAATCCCTTCGAGCAGTTCGATGGCTTCTTGAACTGGCAATTCAAGGCGTTCGAACTCTTCGTTCAGTTTAATGAGTGCTTTCATCTCCGCTTCGATTTTGGAAAAATCGTCTTCGGTGAGTCGGTGCTCCATGGCGAAGTCGTAGTAGAACCCATTGTCGACGGTGGGACCGAAAGCGAGTCCAACGTTCGGAAAAAGCCGCATCACCGCACGAGCCATCAGGTGTGCAGCAGAGTGGCGAAGTATGTCAAGGGATTCGGGAGCGGTTTGGTTTTTCATGGAACGTTTGGAAATAGTCAACGTATTGCCGTAAATTATAAGTGTAAACGGCAATTCGGCAAGGAATGGTTACAAGACAAAGTCGCTCTTCTCTATTATCAATGAGTCACGCCTGCAAAGGCACGAATCCTTTCCATCAGTTGGACAACTTCTGGAGCGAGTTCGGCAGGAAGCAATGATTCTGCGAGTTTCTTGTCCGAGAATGCAGGCAGTTTTTTCTCCTGTAGCCACCGTTTGATCCCCGGTAGCACAAAGCCTTTGGCATCAGTCATGGAAACCGGGTCCTGTTCCCAGTTTGCTTTCATGTACTCTCTGGTCTGCTCCAATAGCGTCCCCGAATCTTTTCTTTTGGACTTTCTGTTCCAGTAATATTCATGAGCGGAAATACAATGTTTTTCCACTCCTTCACGGCTTTCATTAATCAGCCGGCTGATTGTTTGTTCCATTTCTTTCGAGAGGCTCAATAGCGGTGTATCTGGATTACTGACCAAACGGCATAGAGCTGCTAGAACAAGGAGATAGTTTTCTATTTCATTTTTTTCCCAAACGTGATACTGAACATTGGGATCAACCGCATTGAGTTCGCCCAATAATTCCTCCCGGTCTGGATAGTAGTCCCGGTCACATAGGACAAACAATTGGAGCGACTGACCACTTCTTAGCTGAAGCATTTGTGAAAGTTGTGCCTTTAAAGTTGAAAAACTGCTTTGCTTGTAAGGGTTTCCTTTGGCATACCAGACAGCAATCTGGCGTTCGATCAGTTGCCAAACGATTTCTCCAAGAGTTTTTTTTCCGAAAATTCGCAGAAAATCCCAATCACTTTCGTCCTCGACGATCAAGAGTTTTCTGTAGCGTTGGAGTTGTGTCAGTTGAATATTGTCAAACGAACCGAGCAGGTTCAGGACATCGTAAAGTTCAATATCGACATTCAATCGTCTGGCTTCCCCATCGCACAAAGAAATCACACTGGATGGTTCAAGCCTTGAAATAAAATCGCGTGAGTGTGTTGCGCAAAGAATCTGTTTTTGTTCATTTTGAACCAAACGTTTCAGCTCCTCGACAAGAGTGCCTTGCAGTATACCGTGAAGATGAACGTCCGGCTCATCCAAGAGGATCATGTCTGGGTTTCGTAACAGGACAAAGCCGAAAAGGTATACAAATTGTTGAAATCCGCTCCCCGACATAAAGAGATCGAAGGGCTTGGCTTTTCCATGTTCGGAATAGGAAATGTCGATAAATCGGTCCAATTCAGAATCGAATTGGACTCGTAATTTTTTGAAGTCGGGAAAAGCCCTGAAAAGAATTTCCTCTAAAATTTTTGTTTTACCCTCTTTGTGTAAATCATAAAGGAGGTTGCGAACGACACTGTTGACTCGCCCACGTGCCAGTGCATCTTCAATCACCGCAGGGGTTTTTCGCTCTTCCTGTGTGAGAAACGTCGAGAAAACGGGTAGATAAGATATTTTGAACGACGACAGCACCCTCAACCACGCTTGATCCTTTGCCGTTTGAAGACTCAGGGAAAAACGGTTGTAACTGAGATCTATGGCGGCAACGACAGAGGGAGCCTCTTCAAATTCAACAGTAACGCTAATGAGGATATGTTTTCCCCTTTTTTGTGCTTTTTTGTCTGTCCATAAATCAATGGCGTTTGCAACGGGAAGGACAACGAATTCTTCCGGGGCGATGGATCGATTCTTGATTTCGATGGGGCTGTCGGCACCATTTTTTCTTGAAAGGCAACTATGAGCGACAAAATCGAAAAGTGCGAGAGCCTGTAGCAGCGTACTCTTTCCGCTGTTATTGCCTCCAACAAGACAGTCGAACGATTTCAAGTCTATTGCAATGTTTTCAAATCGCTTGAAATTTTCTATCGTAACTCTTGTGATTTGTTTCACGGTACGTCTTTGTTTTGAACGGTGTCGGTGTTGTTCATGATAGGCATGTTCGTCCAAGAATCATACACGTCCCGACAACATTCGTCAATAGATATTGCCCTTCGGGATGAATCGCAATCTCACGACCTGCGGCTCTGATGATTTAACAGAGCCACAAACGCGGGGGGGGACGAAAAAAGCGATGTCGCAGATCGACCGGTTTTGGATAACGAATTGACAACCCCCGCCGATTCCCCTATACTGTTTCCAATTATTTCCATGCGAAGAAAATGGCGAAGCACGCGAAAGTTTTTTCGCATTTTTCGCAACTTTCGCGTTTTTCGCATTAAAAAAACAAAACCAGAAAGGATTTTCGCCATGTATTACCGACTCATTCTCCCCCTCCTCATCCTCATTGCAACCACAACGCTTCACGCTGACGAGGGCATGTGGCTCTTTGATGCCGCGCCGAAGCAGCAGATCAAAGAGAAGTACGGCTTCGAACTGACCGACGAGTGGCTCGCACACGTTCAAAAGTCCACGTGCCGGTTTGGTCGGGGGGGCAGTGCCTCCTTCGTCTCCTCGCAGGGACTCATTCTCACGAACCATCACGTCGGTGCCAGACAACTGCACAATCTCAGCACAGCAGACAACAATTTGCTCGAAAAGGGTTTCTACGCCAAAACGTTGGCAGATGAGTTGAAATGCTCTGGGCTTGAAATCTTCGTGACGATGCTCTCCGAAGATGTTACGGACAGGGTGAATGCGGGTACCGGCGGGCTTACGCCCCCCGCTCTTGCTCCGGAAGAATCCCAAAAACTTCGCAATGCCAACATTGCCGCTCTCGAAAAAGAGTACACCGAAAAAACGGGGTTGCGTTGCGAAGTGATCACGCTCTTTCAGGGTGGGGCGTACTATCTTTACGGCTACAAAGTCTATAACGATATCCGGCTCGTCTGGGCACCGGAGGAGAGCATCGGCGCATTCGGCGGCGATCCCGACAATTACGAGTTTCCGCGATACTGTGTCGATGCCGCATTCTTCCGTGCTTACGAAGAGGACAAGCCCGCCAAGATCGAACATTTTCTCAAATGGAATGACGATGGACTGAAGGATGGCGAACTTGTCTTTGTTTCCGGCTTTCCCGGTCGCACGGATCGGGCATTCACGCGGGAGCATCTTGAGTTCCAGCGGGATGTCTTCTTTCCGTGGCGATTGCAAAAACTGTTCCGGCGAGAGGTGATCTATTCTGTCTTTGCCAGCCGCTCCCTAGAGAACCAACGCCGCATTGCCAGCGATTTAGGTGGCACCCAAAACTACCGCAAACGGGCAATGGGACAGCTGGCGGGGCTGCTGACACCTGCTTTATTGGACACCAAAACACCGATGGACAGCAATCAGCGGAAACTGGCAGAGGAACAACGAACGCAGACAACGGGATTACTGCCGGAGCAAAAAATACATGCGGCACTTTATGCCACGAGTGGCGTGTACATTCAGCATGACTTGCTGGAAGGAGCTGAAGCATTCAATAGCCGTACCTTTCAGATTGCAAGAACGCTTGTTCGACTTGCCGAAGAATCGCAAAAAACGAATAGCGAACGGTTAAAGGAATACCGAAATGAAGCATTAGAATCGCTCAAAGCATCGCTTCTGGCTGATACGCCGATTTACGAAGATGTCGAAATCTTGAAATTAACCGATTCGCTGACGATGCTCCAAACAGTAGAGGGTTACGGATTTATTGCCGCACCACTGCCGAATCTTTTTCATAAGGAATCGCCAAAAGACATGGCAGTAAGATTGATTCGTGGTTCCAAAGTTCGTGATGTTTCCGAGCGAAAGCGACTGATGGATGGTGGAGTAGAAGCAATCAGAGCATCGGATGATTCTATGATTCGTTTTGCCGTTTATGTTGATAGGGTTGCACGTATTGGTCGAAAGAGATACGAAGAAAACGTTGAAGCCCCGCTCACAGCGGCATACGCGGAGTTGGCAAAACAGCGATTTGAAAAATATGGCAGAAGCGTCTATCCCGATGCGACGTTGACGTTGCGACTTTCCTACGGGACGGTGAAGGGTTACAAAGATGATGACGGCAACGAGATTGCTCCGTTCACGCAGATCGCGGGTTTGTTTGAACGAGCGGCACTGCAAAAGTTCCGTCCACCATTCGATCCTGCGCAGAGTTGGAAGGATAATCAAGCGAACCTCGACATGACGGTGCCGTTCAATTTTGTTTCGACGAATGATATTATCGGCGGCAATTCGGGCAGTCCGGTGATCAACACGCGGGGGGAAGTGGTCGGCTGTGCGTTCGATGGCAATGCGTATTCGCTGGCAAATAATTTCGTCTATACGGAAGAGCAGAGTCGCTGCGTTTCGGTATGCGCGGCGGTGATCGTGGAGACGCTGAAGAAGATCAATAAGGACGAACGGCTTTTGAACGAGTTAGGCAAATGATGGGTGCTGTAGACCCGGAGCGGGACATGAAATGTTCCCGTTCCGGTGTTGCGACGAGTACGGCTTCATTCCGGTTTTTGTTCATTCGCTATCGAAAACGCACACAACTGACTCCTCAACAACAAACCACATTTGCTGTCATAACCACCTCCGGCGTTTTCAACTTTTACAAACATCAATTTCAATATTTCCCTCAAACATTTTTTTCGCGATGAAACGAACATTATTAACATTGGCATTACTCGCCTTGTCGGCGACGATGATTGTGGCTCAGGACGAAGCCGCGAAGTTGACAGCGGTGTTACAAGACCCCGACGCTTCCCTTTATGCGAAACTGCTCGCATGCAAACAAGCGGCGCAGACTGGCACCAAAGAATCGGTGCCGCCGCTCGCCGCCGTGCTGCTTGACGAATCGCTGTCTCATCCGGCAAGAATTGCGTTACAGCAAATTCCCGGTCCCGAAGCAACACAAGCACTTTGCCACGCACTGTCGAACGCCAAAGGAAACATTTTGATCGGAATCGTCGGAACAATCGGAGAGCGTCGTGACCCGGCAACCGTCTCACCTCTCGAAGCATGTCTTGCCGACGACAACCCTCAAATCGTTTTTGCCACGGCGGTTGCGTTGGGAAAAATCGGTTCCGCCGAGGCTCTTGCCGCTCTCCAAAACCATTTCCACCATGCCGACACTGCTCAAAAAGCCTTGCTCGTCGATGGCTTGTTTGCTTGTGCGGAACGACTCTCCGTCAGTGGCAAGACAACCGAAGCGATTACCGTTTACAGGCAGGTTCAAGAGCAAAGGGACTTACCGATCACCGCCCGACAGGGGGCAATGATTGGGCTGTTGCTGGCTCTCGGACCGGCGGCAAGTACAACCATTGAACAGCACGCCGTTGATCCTGACGACGGGGCATTTTTAGCCATGGTGAAAGCCGTCCGCAATTTGAAATTGACGGAGTTGACACCAACGTTGCTGGCGGTGCTGCCAACGTTGGAGGTGGATCGTCAGACGCTGTTGCTGGACGTACTCGATTGCCGGGGTGATGTTTCCGCAGGGCCTGCTGTGTTGGCAATGGCGAAAAACAACAATGCTCCGGCACAATTGGCGGCAGTTCGTGCGCTGGCAGGACTTCCAAGTAGTGCGGCGATTGAATTTCTGCTCGCGACGGCGGCGGGAAATAACAATGATCTTGCCAGGGCAGCCGCCGATGCGCTGGCTCGCATGCAATCGCCAGGATTAGAACGACAAATCATCGAACAACTCAAAAAAACAGATGTGGCATTGAGTGTTCCGCTTGTCCAGGTTTGCCGTCTACGAAAAATCGGCGACGCGACACCGGTACTCTTGCCGCTCCTTTCCACTGCGGAGGACAGCGTTCGACTTGCGGTGATCGAGGCTCTCGGCAACACGGTGTCGGGGGAAAATATTGAGGTTCTGATCGAGCAACTCTCTCAGTCGAATTCGGACGCGGAATTTCAAGCGATCCAAAGTTCGCTTCGTGTCGTTTCGCATCGCACGGTCGATCAGGATGTCGTTGCCACCAAACTTGCCGCCATTTATCCCGATGCGCCCTTGCGGACGCAGTGTGCGTTGCTCGAACTTTTCGGTGCATTGGGGGGGGGCGTAGCGATCGCCGCCGTACAAAACGCGCTCGCCAATCCGGCGGAAGAAATACAGGACACGGCATCCCGGGTACTGGGCGAATGGCAGGACCCCGCCGCCGCACCGGTGCTGTTGAGTATCATGCAATCTCAGGTCAATGACCGATTCAAAACCCGGGCACTGCGCGGTTACATTCGCATTGTGCGTCAGATGGATGTTTCCAACGATCACCGTTTCAACATGTCGATGCAGGCTCTTGCGCTGGCTCAGCGAAACGAGGAGAAACTCTTGCTTGTGGAGGCATTGGGGCGGATCCCGACACCGGCATCGCTGGCGAAAATTTCGGAGTTTCTGGATCAACCAACTTTCGCGGAACTGGCAGCCACTTCTGCAATCAGTGTTGGCAGAGCGATTTTAACGCAGAAACCGGCGGAAGTCGCTGCGGCGATGCGTAAAATCCTCGAAGTCACCAAAAATGCCGAAACCCGGCACCAAGCGGAAGAATTGTTGCAATAGGCTTTCGCTAGAAGGTTTTATACCCCGTTTTGCTGTGTTTCTCTTTCTGGACGGTAGAAGTTAGGAGGGAGGAGTTAGGAGTTAGAAGGAGTTAGAAGTCGCATGCGGTAAGGAATTGCCAGAGCCAAACGGTACGGTAGCACTATTCTAACTTCTAACTTCCTCAAACTGTAAAAGGTATTGCCTCTGTCTCCCACATGCCTCTTGTAGAGACGCGATGCTCGCGTCTCGGCGATTGGTTGACGTTCCGTACACGGATTCTCGTCGTTCACGAATAGACGTTTTCGCGAATTCGCTACATTCCACGCACGAGGGAGACGCGAGCATCGCGTCTCTACGGTATTTTTTTACTGTTTGAGTAACTTCTTTTCTTGAAACGTGACCGAATGGGATTGAATCAATACGTTCAAAATCGTATACTGAACGTTATGCAGAAGATTGTGCGTTATTTTTTCCCGCTTTTCGTTTGCTTGTGGCTGAGTGGTCAAGTGGCTGCGCAGCCGCCTCTGTTGCCGGGGCAGAAGCAGCGACAGACTCTCTCCGGGGGGCTCCTTTACCAATGCTTCTTCGACCAACTCAGCGACGCCAACAACGATGGTTGGCCCGACTACTGGACACGAAAAGAAGGATTTGACAACGGCATCCCCTTTCCCACTCACCTTGTCATCGGGCGCGCCCCATCCCCTAATCCCTTCGGCAACTTCGTCCTTCGGATGAATATGGAAGGGGGAGCCGCCGCCGTCTTCTCCCCAAAAATCCCCGTCCGCGCCGGAATGGCTTATACCCTTTCGGCTTACGTCGAAACGAGTACGCTCGTATTCAACGAAGTGTCCCTCATCGCCACCTTTTACGGCAGCGATACCACCAAACCGATTCGCACCATCGAATCGAAAAAAATTCGCAATACCGGCGGCTGGCAAAAACTCTCCATCGGTCCAGTCCCCGCAGAGATGCCGAACGTCAAGTCTGTGGCGATCTGTCTACTCGTGATGCCAACCGATCGGCAGGATTTCAGAGCCATCGTCAACTTCGCCAACGTGGAAATTCGGGAAAGTCCGGTCATTTCTCTCGAAATGGCAAATCACCTCTTTTTCACCACCCGCGAACTGGAGGTCCGCTGCCAATTTCGTGGACTCGATCCCGCTCAACATTCCGTGGAATTCATTCTCGAAGACCCTTTTGGTCGTATCATCCGCTCGAACGAAGTCGATTTGATGATCGGCAATCATCCCGCGAAACAATTTGTGGTGACTTCGCAAAATGCAGGAGACGTCATCCACGGCACCGCGACGTGGCGGAACCTGCCGATTCAGTCCCCCGGCTTTTACCGGATTCGTGTTGCCACCCCCGCTTCGTACATTCAAACGCTCCGCCTGCCCCCCGACCAAGTGTTCGATGATCCGCTGGGCAATATCGAACCGCTGACCTTTGTGGTGATGCCGCCGGGTTCCTATCTGCCGGGAGGCGAATTCGGCTGGACACTCGACGGCTGGACGCTCGACGAAATTGCCCAGGCATCCCCCACCCTCTCACAATCGGGGCTTTCCCATTTGAAACTGCCCATCTGGCTTTCCCCCGATGCGTCGCCGCAACAGCGGGAGGCGTTGCGCCGTCTGTGCAGTGGCTTCTCCGAGCAGCGGGTCAATCTCATCGGGCTTCTGGATCCGGTCCCGAAGTCGGTTCAGTCGAAAATCCCCTTTGGTTACGTCGATGCCTCTGCGGTGTTGGGGAACGATCCGAACTCGTGGGGAGAAAGTTTACAACCGACATTGCAGACGCTGTCGCTGTTGGTCAAAGATTGGCAGTGGACTTCCGATACCGATCAGAGCTTGATCAGCAAGTTCTTTGATTCGTCGGGACAAATGACTCCTGCGGGAAGGAATCGCTTTTTGGAATTTCAACGGGCGTTCGACCAGAATCGGTTTGGCTTTGGCATTGGCATGACCTGGAACTGGTTTCAGGATGTCCCGAATGAGCCATTGCCGATCCCGAATTTCTCCCTCAATTTTCCCATTGATCCCTCGATTGCACCCGAAGATGCGGCATCTTTTCTTGCCGGTACCTCTGCGGCACCGTTTCAACGAAGGGTGTCGGTGTCGCCGCTGCCCGCCGACGATTACACGTTGAGGGATCGCATCACCCACTTCGTCCGAACCCTCGTTTTCATGAAAGCGGCGGGAATGGAGACGATCTCGCTGACGGCACCGAAGGATGAACAGATCGGCGTTCTGCGACAAAATGGTTCGCCGAATGAACTTTATCTTCCCTGGCGGACAACGGCAACGCTCCTGTCCGGCTGCCGTTTGATGGGCAGTATCACGTTGCCGAATCGGAGCCGGAATTATTGTTTTGAAGGGATCGGCGGCAAGTGTATGATGGTCGTTTGGAATGACGGAGCCTCGGACGATCAGCCTGTCGAGGAATCGCTCTATTTGGGGGACGAATTGGAAACGATTGATGTGTGGGGAAAACACCTCGTTCCCGAACAACTCGGCAACAACCAAATGATTCCGGTGAAACAAACGCCCACCTTTGTCACTGGCTTGAATATCAACGTGACGCGGTTTCGACTAAGCATGCAAACAGACGTGAAAACGATTTCGGCAAAACCGAGACAGGTGAATGCGATCCCGTTTTCGTTCAGAAATGGCTCGTCGTATCCCACCTCGATTCAAATCACTCCCGAGGGACCGCGTCCGGGCGATTGGACGATCACTCCCCCTTCGCAAACGTTCAATGTGGAGGCGGGGCTTACCGAACAAGGGTCATTTGATTTGATGTTGATGCCGCGGGCAGATACAGGGCGACGTTTGTTCCAGTACAACGTCAAAATCACCGGCACGGAAGCAGTGGCATTCGACGTCTATGACGAAATGATGATCGGCGATCCCGAGGTGTCGATGGAGTTCGTTTCCCGGTTGACGGAAAAAGGGGACATTGAAGTGATCCAAGTATTCATCAATAACAGTGAAAAGGTGCTCACGTACAACTGCCGATTGACAATCCCGCAGCGTCAATTTCAACAATTCCGAATCACGCGACAAGGTTTTGGGCGAGTGGAACATGTCTATACCATCCCGCGTGGTCAGGCGTTGCTTGATGCCGGTGTCACCGAAGTGATGCTCATGGCAAACCCGGTGAACGATGGCTCCGGTATTTTGGGGGAACCGATGGTCTATACGATTCCGTTGGTGATGCCGTAGTGCATCAGTTTTCAGCGAAATCAGAGGCAATATAGAACTGGCAACGTAGGCTGTGAGATCGGCGAAGGGGGGAGTGGAAACGTGAAAAACAACCCGATAGCGTGGAAAATCTGCGCAAAAGAAGAAAATGACAACGGAAAATCAAGCGGACAAGCGACTCCGAGCGAATGCCACCCGCCAGCAATGAAAAGATTGTCAGAAAAATTCCTAAAACGCCTGGGATTCCTAAATTGAACCAAAAACAAATCTTGTACACCTATTGGTCCACTTGCGTTGTTCCGCATTTTTACTATACTTCTATACGTAGAATGGTAAGAAATTGGCAATTGTACCGCCGCGTTGTTACCACGGAGGACACGAAGAACGCACGGAGGACACGGAGATTCACGGGGCGAATCTCTGTGTTCTCCGTGAAAAACTCCGTGAGCTCCGTGGTAAAAAAAGCCATTTTCTATCCGCTTTACGTATATTTACCTCTCACTTTTTATTGAAACTATGGAAATTACATCCTTTGCAGGTTATCGTTACAATCCCGAAAAGATCGCCAATCTTGATGATGTGGTGGCACCCCCTTACGATGTGATCGACGAGCCTTTTCAAGAGGAACTCTATCGTCGGCATCCGAATAACGTCATTCGGCTTATCTTGGACAAAATGTACCCAACGGATTGCGAAACGAATAACCGTTACACGCGAACCGCCAAAACATTAGCGAATTGGAAAGAGGATGAAATCATCCGGCAGGATGAACGTCCCGCCATTTACGTCTATCACCAGATTTATGAAGCCGAAGGGAAAAAATACGTTCGCAAAGGTTTTATGTGCGGCTGCCGTGCCGTGCCATTTGGATACGGAATGGTCTATCCGCACGAAATCACGATGAGCGGTCCGAAACTCGACCGACTTATGCTCACGACCGCCTGCAAAATGAATTTCAGTCAGATTTTCGGTCTCTATCCCGATGACGAAAACTCGGTGCAGACCATTCTGGAAAACGCACTCGAACAGAACAAATTCACCGAGTCGGTCAGCGCGACCGACCATCTCAACGTTGTTCACAAGATGTGGGTCGTCGAAGATGAAGCGACTATCAAGCAGGTTGTCGCTGCGATGGCACCGAAACCGATCTTCATTGCGGACGGGCATCACCGCTACGAAACGGCTTGCACTTATCGGCAGCAGATTGACGATATGGGACTTTTGAACAGCGAGCATCCTGCGAATTACGTGCTGATGGTCTGCATTGCGATGGAAGACCCCGGATTGATCGTGATGCCAACGCACCGCTTGTTTCCCGGCTTGCCGGTGCTCACGAGCGATGAACTGGCGGCAAAACTGGGGAACTGTTTTCGGTTGGAAAAGGTGGGGACAGGGATTGACGCAGCTCCGCAAGTGTGGCAGCGCATCGAAAAAGAGCAGCGGCAGGACGCGATCGGACTTTACACGTCGAAGGACAAAACGTGGTCGCTCACGACGCTCACGGCAGAAGGACGGGCAAAGATGGATGCCATTGCCGAAGATCATCATCCCGAATGGCGGGAACTGGGGGTGAGTCTGCTGCACCGCTTGATTGTCGAAACGTTATTGGAAACACCGGAGCCGCCGAAGCCGACGTATGTTCATCTGGTGGAGGAAGTGATGTCGGAACTGCGAACGACGGACTATCCACTCGCGGCACTGGTGATGCCAGCGACGGTCGAACATATTCGGACGTTGAGTCTTTTGGGGGATCGAATGCCTGCCAAGAGCACCTATTTTTATCCGAAACTGATCGCTGGATTCGTCTTTAAGCCGTTGGAATAGACCCGAAGCGGGTCATTTTTCTGCTACGCCCGTACAGTCTTGTTCAGCCGCCCTCCGTTGTCGGGCGAAAACATTTGGCTTGTGGAATTTCCAACCGGTTCCAGAAGTATAGTTGCCTTCAAAAGCCATGCCGTCCACTGAAAACGGAGGCAATTTATCCACGTTTCCGGTCCAACGCCAAAATCTCTCCCAAAGGGCTAAAGTCTTATTCGTTTTATGACCGATACCCCGATAGAAGGGGTTGGTGTAATCCGACGACTTCCTCCGATTTTCCCAGAAATCGGAATAATTTGCGATAAAACGCCCAAAAATCCCGAAGGATCGGGAATGGAAAGGCGAGAAAACCGAGAAGCCGGTTTATTGCGATGAAGGAAGCGGAGTACAAGTAGCCGGAGCAGAGCGGTCGAAAAGACGAAGAAACCGGAGAGATTTGAGAAGGTTGGTAACTTTTGACGATTTTTCTGATAATTCCTCATCTTGCAAGAGCCGGTTTGCCGATGGTTTTTTTGAAGGTTGTCGGAAGGATCCGTTCGACCAGAGGAAACAGCCCTGATAGTGAAAAGAAGCAGACAAGTGGTGTGCCCTGACCCAGGATTTTGTCGAGTCCGAGATAAGGAAATCCAAAGTGACTCGGTAGACTTCAAGGGCAATTTTGTTCCAGACGAAAGGAAACTCGTCGGAATGCAACGTAAGATTTTAGCAATATCGGAGAGCCTGCAATGAAGGTATTTACAACAGGTCAGGTTGCCAAGTTATGTAAGGTAGCCCCGCGTACCGTGAGCAAATGGTTCGATGCCGGACGATTGAAAGGTTATCGAATTCCTGGGTCGCAAGACCGCCGGATCCCGCGAGAATATCTGATCAAATTTTTGAAAGAGCACGGAATGCCACTCGGCGATCTCGAAGACGGGATCTTTGCGAAGGTGTTAGTTGTTGCCCAGGATCAAATTTTGATTGATAATCTGCAACGAGAGCTGCCGCCCGAAAAGTCTTTTCGGGTGAGTGTCGCTGCGAGTGGATTTGATGCCGGGATTCAAGCGGAGAGTTTTCGTCCTGATTGCGTGATTGTCGATTTTTCTATCGGCAAAATGGAGTCAGTTCAAATTTGCCAGAACCTGAGAAGGAGCGGCGAATTTAGTGATGTCATTCTCATCGCCCTTTTGCCCGACGACGGGTCTTCAGCAAGTTTTGATCGTTCCAGTATCAATGAAACGTTCAAAAAGCCATTCGACTCTGCTTTGTTGGCAGAGCGATTGCGGACGCTGATTGGTTCCAAAAAAGAACTTGTGTAATCACGCGAGAGAAACAAACATGCCCACATTTCGGCGATGTCCGTAAAAAGGATTTCACGGTATTGAAGAGGAGTGGCATGATGAAGTGTCATTTTGATTTTCCCAGTAAACCGGCGGCACAGACCTCCGGTTTTTTCTTTGCACCCGTCAGAACCAGCGGGCGGAAGCCTGCCGTTCTGCGATACGGGAATTTGTAACTGTCTATTTTTTCTCAGACCGTGAACAATTTCACCGCAAAAACGCGAAGAAACAATTCGCTATTTTGCCCATTTTTAACAATTTGCCAGTGCGGAGTCAAAATAGGAAAGGCAATATG
>Ga0123353_10006924_pt1 | contig 15236 bp, 10 predicted proteins | sample TergutLab28metaG_3_FD_92763 | JGI IMG/M metagenome (GOLD analysis project Ga0123353, IMG submission 92763) | Labiotermes labralis P3 segment gut microbial communities from Petit-Saut dam, French Guiana - Lab288 P3 | ecosystem: Host-associated > Arthropoda: Insects > Digestive system > Gut ... | reverse complement strand
CCCCCGTTGCCGAGAAAAAAAAACGGGGGTTATAAAAAGCCCATCGGCCCCCGTTTTTTCGAGAGCCCCGGGGGGGGGGGGAGGGCGGCTGAACGACTGTATGGGCGTAGCCGAAAAATGACCCGCTCCGGGTCTAATGGTTTACTGTTCGAGTACCTTTTTCCTCAGTTGTTTCAGATACTCGATCGTTTTCAGCACATCGTTGTATTGGGCATCGGGATGTTCCCGGTTTTCCCGTTCGATAATCAACGGACCGCCGTAGTCGAACGACCGAAGGATTTGGAGAAACAGTTCTGCGTTGACATCACCGGTGCCGAAAAGCACTTCCTGTCCCCATTCTGTGCCCCGCCGTTCCGGTGCTGCCCAACGAGCATCTTTGCAATGCGTACTTCGGACAAAACGACCGACCAGTCGCAATGCCTCATTGGGGTCGCCGCAACCGTACAGAATCATATTCGCCGGATCGAAATTGACATGCAGGTTCAAGCGGTTGACATCGTGGAGGAATTGAAGAAGGGCGGGACCCGTCTCCTGACCGGTTTCGAGATTGAGCCATTGACCGTTTTCAAAAACGTAGTCGCAGGCATCACGGGTCACTTGAACCACGTCTTTGTATTCCTTCGATGTCGTATCATGCGGAACGGAGCCGAGGTGAAACTGGACAGAGGGTGCTCCCAAACGTTTTGCAAAGTCGGACACGCTCTTGAACTCCTCGAAACGTTCCTTGCGTGTCTTTTCCGGTGCTAACCCGACGGTGTCCTTCACAATCGGAATCGACATGTAGCTTTCCCCGACGAAGCCGCTGACCACGCACGTCAACTTAATGTTGTGTTTTTCAAGTGCATCAAGGATTTTTTTTGCATTCTCTTCTGTGCGTTCGTAGGGCACTTTGAGTTGCAGGACGGTAATGCCGGACTGCACGGCTTTGTCAAAGGGGAGTCCCGCTCCGTGGTCATCGAACCGGGCAATGACGCCGATGGGCCAACGTTCTGCTGCCGATGTTGTTTCAGCAACGGCAAGGCGCGGAAGCCCACACGAGATTCCGATGATCGCCATCAATAACAATTTCTTTTTCATTTTTTCTTCTCCTATTTGGTTCAGGGGTTTATGCCAGTCAGGGCTTTGGGATTTTGACGAGGTCAGCGATTTCTTTTCCGTCATGCATGAATCGAGCCAGCGTATAGATATTACCGGCTTTGTCCTGGGCAATCACGAGATCAGTTTGTGAGGGGTTAAAAAGTTTGACTGTTGACGACTTCGGCAAAACACTGCCGGAGGGCTTCACGCAAGAAGCCGTCAATTTCCGGTGTGACGACACAAGCACGGTCGCTGGTTTCGTATCCGCCCTCTTCCTCGAAAGCCGCCTTCGTGGGAATGTACCAATAGACACCGTTCCCGTAAGCCGCTGTCGCAAGAAAGTGTTCAGGAATCAGCGACTGAGCGTACAGTTGATAGTCCACGAAGACCTCCGACAACGCAAAGGAGAGCAAGTGTGTTTTGGGTCCGAGACTCATACGTGCCACACTGCTTTGTCGCCAACGATCAATCGTTTCCAGAACGTAACGTCGCTCCTGAGCATGCTCTCCACTGTAAGTCGAGGCGGGCATGAGCGACGGATGGAATGGAACTTCCACGACGACCCGTTTGATTTCAAGCGGGCTCATCGGTTGTTCTTCGAGCCGCCGCAAGTTTTGGAGCATTCCTTCGCCGAGGCGTTTGCCCAATTGTTCGATCGCTTCCGCGTCACCAGTGAGATTGTATTTTCCAAAAGTAATGTCTCCGGCGCAACCGGTGAAGTAAATGTTCAAGGCAACAGAATCGTCGTTCTCTTGCACGTGACGCAATGCTCTGCCGGGAACATCGGTACTGACCATTTTTCGCCGGTACGCCGCCATCGGATGCGTCGCGTAGAAATGAAGAACAACAATCCGTCGTCCATCGGTATTTTCCAAGCAGATTGTTCGCAAGAGCGGATCAATGTTGCCGACCGGAAATGCCTGCAATGCCGGTGGATTTTTACCGCTGAATCGGGTATGAGCAAACTTGCCGTTTTCATCGACTAATCGCCTGTTGGATGCCAAACCGCCGATTCGCGTTTCCGCCGTCAAGAGTTTACCTACCGACTGCCACTGACCGCTCACCGCTTGGGCAATCGCTTCGGAAACGTCCTTAAGGCTTTTTTCACAGTATTCCAATGAAACGACCAGCGGACCCGCCTCGCCGGACTTCGGGTTGTACTCCGGTGCCCAGCGGATGCTATCGTGCTGATGAACGGCATGGAGAAAAACGTTTTCCTTGACTGTTCCTGCCTGTTTGGCAATCGTTTCGACCCACCTGACGTAGGACTCGCCGCAAATGTAGATATAATCGCAAGAGACCCAAACGGCACGAGTCTTGCCATCGTCCAAGATAATACCACTGACGTAAATCGACGTGTCGATCTTCTCGTTGGGATCGTAAGCGAGCGGCTCGCCAATGGGTGGTGTCACGTCAACTTGGAACGTGACGATCTTGAGACCACTCGCCTCACTCGCTTGTGCCGCCGCTGCGTCTTTCGGCAGCGCAAGAGCCACCGTCCCAAGTGCGGCGGACTGGAAAAACGTTCGTCTTGTAAATTTGGACATATTACACTCGTTAGGTTAAGGCTTTCGCCGGGTCAGGGGGGGAGGGGGAGTCAGAAGTGAGAAGTCGCATTCTCTCTTACGATTGCGGCTCTGTCCTATTTTTCACCACCAGCCGCTGCCACATGTTTTCCGCAAGGAACGGCGTGAACGGGGCGATCAACTTCGTCAGCGTGACGAGACACTCGTACAGTGTCCAATACGCATCGTACTTCGACATGATTTTCTTCGGATCATTTTCGGTGGCAGAACTCCAAAAACGATCTCGGTTGCGACGGACATACCAGTTCGACAGTGCATCGACAAACGAGTTCAACTCGCCGCATGCCGTGAAATGATCGTACCTGTCCATCGCTTCCGTCATCAACTTGATCGTCTTGTTCAGTTCGCCGAGTATCCAGCCATCGAGCTGCGGACGAGCCTTGATCGGGCGGTACGGCTTTGCCGAGTCCTTTGCCGATGCCAAACAGAAGGGACTCATCTGCCCCTCATCATTCGCAAAGACATCGGCTCGCACAAGATTGAGCGGCTCAAAACCGTCGATCTTGCTATAGACTTCGTAGAACGACACGACATTTTGCAATCGCAGAATAAACTCCGGCATACTGTCCTTGATTGCCGACTCGCTATAGCGAATTGCCGTCCAAGGCGTTTGATTGGCATAGAAATACCAGCGAAGGGCATCGGCACCGTACTTGTCGAATATCTCGTTTGGCTCACGGTAATTGCGTTTGCTCTTGGACATCTTCTGTCCATCTTCGCCGAGCATCAAACCGAGTACGATACAGTTTTTGAAGGGATGCGGCAACGAAAAGGGGAGCGTCTTGCCGGTGTCTTCATCGACCCCACCAAATGGAGCGGCTGAGCCATCGAAGACCAACGTGCTGATTGCGAGCAGACTGTAAAACCAGCCGCGGGTTTGATCGAGTGCTTCGCTGATGAAGTCCGCCGGAAAATTTCTGCGAAACATCGTCATACTCCCTGGCTGATGCGGAAAACCCCACTGAGCAAAGGGCATCGCCCCCGAGTCGTACCAGCAGTCGATCACTTCGGGAACCCGCCGCATCCGCTTGCCGGGTGCGAACGGGGAGTCATACGTAATCGCATCAATGTACGGTTTGTGAACGATCATATCTTCGTTCAAATCGGGCTTTGCTTTTTTCGCCGCTTCCCAAACTTCAGTCCCCGCAATGCCCGGCTTCGCCATGAGTTCTTCGTAAGAACCGACCGCCTCGCTCTGACCCGTCTCCTCGCAGACCCAAATCGGCAGCGGCGTACCCCAGTACCGCTCACGCGAGAGTGCCCAATCGACATTCGACTCCAAAAAGTTGCCGAAGCGACCGTTTTTGATATGATCGGGATACCAATTGATCTCCTGATTATTGGCAAGCATCATCTCTTTGAATTGCGTCGTTTTGATGAACCAACTCTTGCGAGGATACTGAATGAGCGGATCATTCTCACTTCGCCAGCAGAAGGGATAGTCGTGCAGGTATTGCTCCTGATGGAAGAGCAAGTGTTTCGATTTGAGGTCTTTGACGAGTTCCTTGTCGGCATCTTTGACCCACTCACCGGCGTAGGGGCCCGCCTCTTCGGTGAACTTGCCGTCAGGAGCGACGCAACAAATCAATTCGGGACCTTCGCCGTCAACGAACCGTGCTTGTTCCGTTTGCAATACATCAAAATCGACTTCCCCGAAAGCGGGAGCCTGATGAACGATCCCCGTGCCGGTGTCGGTCGTGACAAAGTCGGCAGCGACGATTCGCCAAGATTGGTGTGCCTTTGTGCCATCGGTGAGCACACCAGTTTTGTCCCCCATCTTATCGTAGTAAAACGGGAATGGGGGAAGATAGCGAAGCCCGATCAGGTCTTTGCCGAGATACGTTTCGATAATCTCTGCTGTCTTTTTCACTTTCGTCGCCACTGTCTCGACGAGGTCTTTTGCCAAGACGGAGAGTCGATCATCAACGTTACCCGCTTCGTCTGTCCAGCGGACAACGGCGTATTCCAAGTCGGGATGGACGGCGGCAAACTGATTGCTTGGCAGTGTCCACGGGGTGGTCGTCCAAACGAGCAGGTCGATCACTCCGATAAAATCGCCGTTGTCATGCTTGGCAATGCCAGAGTCTTCATTGAACATGCTCCACCCGTTCGGCAGTGGCATAATAAGCGGAAAGCGGACAAACACACTCGGATCGGCAACCTGCCGATAGCCCTGTCCGACTTCGCCGGACGAAAGCGCGGTTCCCCCTTGTGCCCACCACCAAACGATTTTGTGCCCCTGATAGAGAAGCCCCCGATCATACAATGCTTTGAGCGACCACCAAACGGACTCGACGTAACTCTTGTGATAGGTCACGTAGGCTTCTTCGAGATTGACCCAGAAGCCGAGCCGTTCCGTCAACTCTTCCCACTGTTTCATATAGCGGAAGACACTTTCCTGACAGCGGTGAATGAAGGGTTCGATGCCGAATTGTTCGATTTCTTCTTTGGAGTGAATGCCGATTTCTTTGCAGACTTCCACTTCGACGGGGAGTCCGTGCGTATCCCAACCACCCTTACGGAGGCAGAGGAATCCCCTCATCGTTTTGTAGCGAGGATAGAGGTCTTTGATCGCGCGAGTGAGGCAATGCCCCGGATGTGGCAGCCCGTTGGCAGTTGGCGGACCTTCGTAAAAGACGAAACGCGGCGCGTCCTTTCGGCTTTGGAGCGATTTCTCGTAAATGTTCTGCTCCTTCCAAAATTTCAGGATGTCGAGTTCTTGACTAGGGAGGGAGGCGGGTGGGAGGGAAGGGAGTTCATGGGACTCTGCCGGAACACTCATCGTTATCAATCGCTAATTACAAAAATTTCCCCTATTTTACCGCATGATAAGGAAAATGAAAGCCGTAAGCGCAGCGAGGTTCGTTTCCCGTTCCGCCGACCGATCACTTGGCTGCGCTGCGTTCCCGGCTGTTCGGATCCATTCCTTCACACTCGGGCATGAGTTCCCGGAACAATTGGAATTGTTCCTCGGCTTCGTCCAAGCGTCCCAGCCGTTTGAGGAGTATTCCGAGATGCAGTCGGACTTCGGCGTAGTCAGGATGCAGTTTGAGCGCGCCGTGAAATGCTGCCATGGCTAAATCGTCTCGCCTCTGTTCTGCCAAGACACAACCCAAGTTGGCACGCGCCTCGACAAAGTGTTCGTCCAGTTCGATGGCAACAAAATACCGCTCGCGCGCCGCCGATAAATCTCCCAGTCGATACAAAATTTCCGCTAACTGAAAATGAACTTGCGGATTGGCTCCGCCCCCCCCACTCCCCCCCGCTGCCAAGGCGGCGTGGTACAAGTCAGCGGCTCCCTGCAAGTTGCCCTGCGATTCCAATTCACACGCCGCTTCACAAAGCGAGGCCGGATCATGCGCCTCAAAGTCCGGTTCAAAAATCGAATCGAGAATCGCCAGCGGATCGACAGGCGGCAACGTTGACTCAGGTTCCGCTTCCGAAAAAGGGAAACCCAAAAAAGGGAAACGCTGCTGACCATTTTGATCGACGTGTCCGTTTTCGCTCGTCACAATGAGGTCTTTCCCTTCGAGGCGAACCATCGAAAGGCTCTCTGGTCTGCGCCGCCCGATCTTTCGCAAGCGGTCGATGGCGGAGGGGATCGACAGTCCTGCTTCGATCATGTTTTGCATGATTTTGAGCGGCAGAATGACCTCCTTGCCGAAATAGCAGAGGCGAAAGACTTGACGCACCGGCACGAGGAGTCGCTCCCGCTGCAACCGCCGAAGGATCGGCATCGGCAATCCCGTCAATTTGACCAGCATCGATGGCGTATAGAGTGTTTGAGAAGAATCGCTGGGTTGATGGCTGTATTGTTCCCAAAACTGTGTTTCAGAAATAATGGTGAGTGCCCCTTTTTCAAAGGCTTCTCGTGTTTCGGCATCGAGTTGATCGTTCCAGAGATTCCAATCTTGGTTCAGAATATTTTCGTCGCCCACGACAACAAGATCAACCTCGGCGGTCAACCGGTTTGCAACATTCCCGCCAGCAAGCCGAACGATTTCCGTCGCCTCTTTACGATTTGCCCCCGAGAGTTTTCCGAGAAAATAAACTTTTTGCATTTTTAGGAGTCAGGTGGGTACCTAGTATATCACAGATTTGTTTTGAGAAATCGGCAAACTCCCGATCACTTGGTTGGTTCGTCAACCAAGTTCGCCGTATCTGGCAACGATGGCTCAGTCATCGACACCGCAAAGGAAATCGTGGGTGGGAAAAGTTCCAACTTCTTCTGACACGATTTCCATTGCCCATTCCAAAGATCGTCCACAGCATTTTCAACAGGAAATGAAGCGGACGAAAAACACGCAGCGAAACGAAATCGTGAGGAGCCGTGTGCGGTAATGTCCGCAAGCACGGATCTGTGGGAGCTCTGGGAGAGTAATCACCCAGAGCCACCCGGTCAACTTGCAGGTCACCTCATGCCCCCTGTTTGCAACGCATGGAAATCGTGTACAATGAGGCGGTTGCATATTTCTAATGGGAGGTATTTACGGTGGGAACAAAAAAAACAGGTAAAGGTCGTCGGAAAATCGGAAGGAAGAAACGGCGAATGCGTTCCAAAATCCGACATCGAAAGGATTGAAGTCGGGGTTCGGTTTCTTGGACAGCGTTCGGTTTCTTGGGCAATGAGTTTCACCCTCCGTTCGTTGCTGTGTAATGCTGCGAACCGACAATGAGCGTTTTTCGTAACCGTTCATGGTTTTTCCGCGCAGTCGCATGTTTTTTTGTGCCGCCTTTTTCCTATCCGGTTCGTAGCCCGGGCGGTGAAAACCCTTGTAGGAACGGGCGGATATCGAAGTCGAGGGCGAAGCACGGTTCTGTCCCCCGGATACAAATCCTGACAACTCTGACAACATCGCGGGAACGACGGTTTCTATCAAAAATATTTTTGAGGCGTTGGAGAAGAGTGGGGCAACGTTCAAGTTGATGATTGTGGATGCTTGTCGGGATAATCCCTTTACGACGCGAAGTGTGGCAAGTGTTTCGGCATTGCAGACGCTTGCCGATCCGCCGAAGGTGATCATGCTCTTGCAAAGCAGCCAAAGCGTACAGCAGAGTTACGAAGGTGCTGACCTTCAGCGCGGCGTTTTCACCCATTACATCATCGCAGGGCTAACGCATCAATTTTCGGAATTGCAGTTGTTTCTAGGGCGAGGGATTGTTAGACTTGCGTTTTTCGTTTAGGACGCAAGGGATTCGCAAAGCAAAAGAACAATAAGGAAAACAAAAATGAAAACAATCCCAGCAACACAAGAGCAAGAACAAACACCGAAGCAACGGCGGACGTGCTTGACATGTTTCGTCGTACTGGCGATGTGCGTGACAATTCCGCTATTCGCAGTGGTCGGCGGCGTGTTTCTCCTCTTCTGCTTCCCCGCTCCGGCACTGGTTATTTCCGAAGAGACCACACGTATCACCGGTCCCGTCACTGCCGATGGGCAGATCGACTTCTTCAAGGCACTCGAACAGAAAATGTCGCCGCCGGAACTTGCCACCGATGACAACGGATTCCGTATCTTCGTGCGTCTCTTCGGTGCTGTCAGTGAGGGTATCTCGCACGAATTTTGGACGCGCCAAAAGTACGAAAAACTTGGGCTTGATCCCAACGTTCCCCCGACGTTGACTTTTCCTCCTACGCCGTTGAAAATCGTTGAAGATTACTACAACGCAACAGAGGAAGAGCCGCCGTGGGCACACTTACCACCGCGTACGGTGGCGCAGGCACACGCTTGGGTGCAATCGAACATCGGAGAACGTCCGTGGACGCTCGAAGAGTTTCTGATGTTTGCCGACTGGATCAAGGAAATTGACGTACCGATGGATGCCGCTGCCGAAACGATTCGTAAGCCGATTTTCCTGCCGCCGCTGTACCACAGCCAAGAGTCGGTCGAAACCGGCAAGCCGCAAAGTTTGTTCGCTCTCGTCTTGCCGGACGTGCAGTTCTTCCAAGATATTGCTCGAATTTTTCAGGCAAGAGCCGCCTATCGAGTTGGTCAAGGCAACATCGATGGTGCCATTGACGACAAACTGACGATTCATCGGTTGGGACGATTGGTCGCTCAAAAAAGTTGTCTTGTTCAGGTTCTTATCGCAACAAGGATCGAAGAAATAGCGGCAGCGATTCCGGTCAATGCCAACCCGGAACATCCGCTTACACCGCAGCAACTCCACCGTCTTCTTGACGGGTTGAATGCTCTGCCGCCGCGCACATCGCTCCATGATGCTTACGAGTGGGAACGGCATTCAGCATTGAGTGAGGTACAGAGCATTGGTCGCGGGGCAGAATTGTGGGGAGGGATTCAGTTGGCAGGTATTGGCACTCTGCCTGATGGTTCAGTCTTTTCTTACGATATAGATAACGATCCCGGACTGTGGATACTCAAATTCGTTTCGGTTGATTGGAATGTTGTTTATCGTCGTCTGAACGAAATTTTTGATGCCTTGCATGATCCGCCGCCGAGGACAACGCTTGATACACTTTTGGACAGGGCATCGACGAATTGGAAACCCAATGCGTGGGGCTTGCGAAAATGGGCTCCCGGTGGTCGGGCGGACATTCTCGCGGATTTCTTTATTGCGACTACTTTTCCAGCGGCGGATTCAGCCGAAGAGATGGTGCGACGCATCGAATGCGCGGACAATATGCAGCGACTGACACTGGCAATTTTGCTGTATCAACACGAACATGGAAAATTACAGGACGAAAATTGGGTAGCGCAAATCAAACCGTATCTCGGCGATGGGGCGGAACGGTACTTTTCCTGTCCCTCGCATCCTTCGCCGCAAGATAAGACGACGTATGCGTTGGTACAGTATGGCGAGGAATTACCAGTTAATCCCGACACGTTTCTTTTGGTCGAACTAAGAGAGCCAGTTGCGTTTAGCGAAGCGATTATTTCCGCCGATAAGGCATTGGAACGCAAGCGTATTGGTAGCCGACATCGTGGCGGAATGAACGCCGCCTACCGAAGCGGAGCCGTGCGGTTTATGAGCGAAGATATTGAAGAAGCCGACCTGCTCCACTCGTTGGGACAAGAGGAATGAAGGCTCACGCCCTTGCCTCCCCGCCCCCGTTCCCCGCTCTTCACACCCTTCTCCTGTGAACGAGTGACAACTCTTCCCCTCAACTTTGATTCATCAGTCCTTCATAGTCTTCGACGGTCCCGTTGGCGAGGCAGCAATCGAGAATCCGGCGACCTTGTGCGTCGAGATTCGGTTTGAGATACTGCTCGAGTTCCTTGTGGAAAAATTCGACCAGTTGTTTCGCTCCCGCATCGTAACCTTCACGTCCCACTTCCGGCTGCTCCTCGACCCTAAGCAACAACGTCGGAAGCGTGACTCCCTCGATCTGCATTGTTCGGAGCGTATAACCGAGCAGAGGACAACGAGCCACTTTGAGTTTTTCCGCAGGAAGCTCCGCCGTGCCGCGTCGTCCAAGATACTCACGTGCGATCCACTGCGGCATAAAACTAACCGACCAGGCACCGACGTGCTGGTTCGGCGTGAGTGTGTAGCGGACTTTCGGCGTATTGCGAATTTGCCGCAACAACAGGTTCGCATGATCGACCATACAGCCAGTCGCAAAGGGCCAGTACGAGCCGACACCCTCGCTGGTCAGCCCTTCCGAAACGGTAATGCTCGGATTGGCATAACCACGCGGAGCAACAAGCCGCCAAATCCACGCCAACGCCGGTGGGAGAAAATGCAAGTATCCGGCAATACCATAACTCGGATTCTCCGCAGTGCATGGCGGCGTTCGGAGACCAAAATTACGGATCATCACATTGACTGGCTCGTCAATGACCCCCGGCATCAATCGCCTCGGCAAAATGAATCGAGGATTCGGACAAGGTTTGCCAGGTTCATCTTGGATGTGATCCCAAATCAGGCAGGTCGAGTGCGGAACCGCATCGCAGTTCAAAAACAGAAGCGGTTCCTTGGGGTGAATCGTCAGTGCCTCCAAGTGCGGATCAGTACCGTAGTGGGTGATGTGATCGACACGAACGAACCACGCTTGTTCCGCATCGGACACGGTCAGATAGCCTGAACTATTCGCATCACTAGGGTGGCACATTGCCATATCGTCCGTCACTGGGTGCAACGTGCATGTTTGATTGAGTGCCAGACGGCGTTCTTCGCCCGTCACGACATTTTTGCCGATTCGGATGCGTCCGTCCTCTTGACGATGGACGTGCTCCAGCATTTCGCTCTTGCCCGATCCGCTCGCACCTTCGTGCATGAAGGTTGTCACATTGTCATACGGTGTAACAACTTGCACCGTCGAACCGTGAAGTGTCGCTTGGTCGTCGTCCTCGCCAATATTGAGCAATACCCCGTAAACGCCTTTCTTTGCACTGGGACCGGGATACAAATTGTAGGAAAATATTTCGTGAAGGTCTTCCGACCGACGGTGGACAACAACTTGCCGACCTTCAAAATGCGTATGTCGAAATGGCGGAGCAAGATAGATAATCGCATTGACAAGGAAGTTGTGCGGAATCGCTTCTGGCGAAAGAAGCCCTTGCAAATCAGCCAGTCCGCCGAGAAAAAAGCCCGCATTCGCCGGAGCAATCAACAAGGCACCCCGACCACTCTCTTGAGCATGTCCCCCGAGAATGAATGCGGTCACGCACAAGTCCTGTTGCTTCAGCCAGTCAAATGTTTCTGCCCGCAGTGGGTCGAACGGTTTGCCGAATCGATCTGCAAACGCACACTTGTCGGTCGGCAGTGAATCGCCGATGACGAGGCAGTCGGGATCGCGTCTGCGCATGATCGGCTCGGCATAATTGATCGCCAGACCATTTTTGCAGCGAACAACGGTCGCTTCCACGACGGGACCCTTTCCGGGAACGTCGTAGGCGACTTCGTAGATGTCCGCATCGCTGTTTCCCATCGCCATCCGAAAAATCTCATCACGGTCCTTAGGAAAGTAAAGGGACTTCGCCTGTTTGAGCACCGAAAAGATTTCCGGTGGCAGACGCAAGTTGTTCCAGTGATTGACAATATTGATGGTTCGCATAGTGGTAGTAATGTTTGCGGCGACAGAGAAAATCGCAAGCAAACGTGGAAATTATAGTGCAAAAGCCTATTTTTGCAATGCCCGCTCGGTTCCGCCTGTATCTTTCCATCTTTCTTTCCTCGGGCTGGGTGAGGAGTCGGGTGGAGGAACTGATCGATTACTTGCTCCGCAAGCGGAGCTGGATTGGCGACGATGAAGGACGACATGCGGCGGGGCTGTGGATTGCGAGTACGCGGGTGGAAAAGTAGAACGGTATTGCGGTCTCGGAGTGGTGCAAGCATCGCGGAATGAGCTGGACGCAAACGGGGGGCTTGACAATGGCTCTCCACGCAGAAATGAAAAAACGAACCATAAAAAGTCACACCACCCTGTGAACGGGTGGAAAAGTTTTGATTTTCCTCTTGCCCCGATTCGGTTGGAAACATTATACTGTTCGTCGTTGTCAAAATCAAATGCTCGTAGGCATACTATGTGAAGTGCCTTGACACGAAAATTTGTGCGGGCATTTGACAATTTCATGTTAAAACGGGTTAAATGCGATATTTAGCAAAGGCAAACTGCGAGTTTTTCACAACACCAGTGAACGGTTACGAAAAAACGATGAAGATTGTAGGCATCATCGGCGGCATTGGAAGCGGAAAAAGTACCGTATCAGCACTGTTTCGGCAGTGGGGTGCGTCGGTCATCAGTGCGGACGAAATCGGACATCAGGTATTGCGGCTGCTCGAAGTCAAAAAAGCCGCCCAGCAGCGTTGGGGCTTGACAATCTTCGGGGATGATGGCGAAATTGATCGGCGAAAATTGGCGACGATTGTCTTTGCCGACGAAAGAGAACTGGCGCATTTGAAGTCTCTGACCCACCCCTTGATTACCGAGGAAGTCCGCAGACAACAGAAAGAGTATGAGCAAAGCGGTGTGCAACTTTGCTTGCTCGATGCCCCGTTGCTGCTAGAATCGGGCTTAGATCACCTCGTCGATCGGATGATTTTCGTATCGGCACCGATGAAGGAACGTTGGAACCGGGTCAAAAATCGTGGCTGGTCGGAAACCGAGTGGAAACAACGCGAAGCAGCACAATTTTCAGTAGACGAAAAAGCCCGACGAGCGCACGTCATCCTCGACAATTCCGGCGATGTCGATCACTTGAAGGTGCAGATCGAGGCAATGATGGGGAATGTACCGACATATGAATCGCTCTGTCGGACAGCCAGCAAGTCCGAAAAAAGAGCCAGAAGATTCGCATAACACGAATAATTCGCAAAGTTTCGCTAGCCTTTCCAAATTGCCAGACGAGAGGAAGGAGATGGGGAAACAAAAAAGGAGCCAGAAGATACGCTTTTGAATCTTCCAACTCCTCGTATTTGGTACGGGCAAAACTTGCCCCTACTTCTGTCCTCCCAAATTAGAACTTCACGACTGCCGACATACCGCCGGAGAACTGGTCTTTCTTGGAAGGACCAGCGACCGCGTTGAACGGTGTCATCTGGTAATTATCTCCTTTGCTAAACCAATCGTAGCGAATCTCCGGCTTCACCGTCAACCACTTGTTGGGGGTCCAGTTTGCACCAAGCCCAATTGTGTACCAATTTTCTTCGTCACCAAAGTAATCATTGAGCATACCGAACCGGGTACCAACAGCCCACCTGTTGTTGATCTGGTAGATGAGTTCGTTGTTGAGACCCCACATGTAGGCACTATTCGCAACGAAACCGCTCGCCTTAGTCCTGTACTCGAAGTAAGTCCAGTCGAAGACATACTTCAGCCGCTTGCTGAATTGAGTGGTCGCCAACAACGTGTGGACGTAGTAATCATCGTAACTACCAATACCGAGAGTCCTGTGTACACTATCACCGTAGATGAGAGTGCCATACTTATCTTTTCCAGCGGCAAAGGAGTATTGGAGACTGAATCTCTTGCTCGGTGTCCAGACGAATCCGCCGAGAACGGCGTTATTATCGCTGCTTTCGCCGAATTCTTCCGGCTGCACCCAACCGCCGATGACCGACAACCGGTCACTGACCTCATAGGTTGTATAAACACCGCCGCCGACATGCGGAGAGATGATAGCGGTTGAAGCCCAAGAGTAGAAGAAGTTCTCCGTGGACTTGTAGTGGCTGCTTCCAAAAGGCGCGTAAAACTTACCGGCTTTGACATTCCAGCGTCCGTATTCGGCTTCGAGGAATGCCTGAGCAAAGGAGGAGTAATAATCGCCCTGTCCCCAGCGACCATAAACAGGCCACCGAGTATCAATATTTGACTGGCCTGTTGTCCAATGTCCCGCGTTGTATTCCATTCCAGCAGCTTGAACCATGTAAGCGTCACTACCCCAGGTGAAATCAACGGTTCCACCGATGTCCAGACCACGTCTGCCATCGACTTTTTTGCCCATCGAAAGATAGACCTGATTGACCTGCGCACCGGTGAGTCGGGTGTTCTGTAGAAGGTTAGTGTTGCCCGAATCCCAGTCTTGATCGCGGTAGTAGCTGTTGTAGGTACTCTTCTGCCCATACTCATTAGCAAAGAACCCAGCCTCCATGTGTCCATTGAGAAACCATCCACCGGCGCGAACGCCGCAGACGGGTTCGCAAGGATCGCAAGCGATTTCGTCGCAGGGACTACAAACTTCATCGCAAGGATTGCAGGTATTGAAGAAACCTGCTTGTACATCAGCCATAGTGAATTGCAGGGCAAAAGCAACCGCTGCGGCACCGAGGCATCCAAAAATTGTCTTTCTCATTGTCTTTTCCTCTTGTTTGTTAACAATGTTGTGAATGTCCCTGGTACTTCGGTTGAAAACAATGCCCCCCGAGGACAGTGCCTGCCAAGGACGGGGAAACCTATCCCCTTACTCTCGGTGGTATCGGAGGAATCGTGGACAATATTTTGGTTTTTTATCGCACGGTGGCACAAAACACGTAATCCGCAAAGATTACCACATCGCGGTCGCTACAATGCCTCCCCGTCGCAAGCGGATTGGATAAACGGAAATTCGATAAACTTCAGAAAAAGGTTAAAATGGGCAGATTAAAGAAACATTTCCGCTCATTTTTAAGTTCGCAAGTGTTAAATTGGGTAATTGGAGCCGCTCAATACCGACTTTGCTACCCTTTGAGGTGAAATTTTGATCGCTGAGTCGCCAAGAGTACAAAAGTGGACAAAATAGATAAGAGTTTACTCCCATCGTTGCGTTCCAACCCTCTTCGAGTGCTTGATGAGCACTACGTTGGGGGCGGAAGCCAAACGATCCGTCGTGAAAATCCTGCTCATAGATTGGTTCTAAAAGCGAGTGTTGCGTGGTGTTGAGCAATCATCACTACGAAGCGTACACAGCGAGTCCAAATGCCTTGCTATTGAGCCTCGAAATAAACATTGTTGGAGTTTCTGTCGTGGTGCAAGCAGGAACAACATTGGTTTTTTCGTAATCTGGGTATGCACTTCACTCCACCTGGGGAAATTTCGCACAGAAAACCTGATTTTCAAGCACAATTACTCCCTCGAATAGCAAGAAATCGGGCAAAAAGTGGAGGCGGTGGAGTAAGGTGCATACCCAGATT
>Ga0123353_10006923_pt1 | contig 15237 bp, 6 predicted proteins | sample TergutLab28metaG_3_FD_92763 | JGI IMG/M metagenome (GOLD analysis project Ga0123353, IMG submission 92763) | Labiotermes labralis P3 segment gut microbial communities from Petit-Saut dam, French Guiana - Lab288 P3 | ecosystem: Host-associated > Arthropoda: Insects > Digestive system > Gut ... | reverse complement strand
GGAAAATTAAACCCACACCCCCCCCCCCCAACGCCATCACCCCCCCCCACACAGCCACCCCGCACCACCCCCCCCCCCCCCCCGCCCTTTGACAAGTACATTAGAAAATTATTGCAAATAAAAAATTATTATTCAACTGAATGTATTTCACAAGCACACAGAGACCATCTGAAGATCATTTGTTAGAGGTGTACATACGGGGTGTGTCCAGGTACACCCACATATCTCTATGGTATTTTGTATCTTATTTTTCATGTTCGTATTTTTAATTTTAAGTAGAGTTAATCTAAAATCAACTGAACTCTACTCTCTGCTTATGTTTTAGCTTCTTCAGTTCATTTGGTAAATAGACATGAATGAATTTTCAGCTTTTTAAAAAATGGAAGGATAAAATTCCATGAGTGCACACTCTTAATTAAATGTGCTGCACATGCTTATGCCAACAAGTAAATGTGCATTGCAGTCGCTGGCAGGTACAGCCACATTTTCGATAGGACCACGCACATGAAATTCGCATTTTTCATTGCTCAGTGAAGGAATAACTTACGAATACTTCTCTTAGTACCTGAGTTCCATTGGCACACTGAACGTCTTTTAGTTATTAAACGAAGTGAGAACTTAACACAATAATGTTGCAGCATGTATTATCTGGCTTCAGCCTCGTTTGTTAATACTAATGCTTGCATAAACGCACCTTCCACGGTTTTATTTCTTCAGTTCGCCATTTAAAGAAGGAAGATGAGTGGGCGCTGTCAAATTTTTTGGTGATTTATGACTTCAGAAAACAGTTGAATGAAATTCTCCATTCGGCACATATGTTAATTTACGAGGATATTCATCCCAAACTTATAAAACTGATTCGTGAATTATGGACTATTATAACCCCAAGTCCACAATGGGAAGTACTGCCGTTTCAGTCCCGCTAATTATGCACACCAGTCAGAGCTTGTACTAGCGAATTTTCACCGGAATGCCATTTTGAACAAAGGGTCATTATTTATGTACAACTCCGTTGCTGTATCCTTTCGGCTCATTCTGTTAACGTGGGCTGCTCGACCAACCGTCAACATTTGCGACGGATAAGCAGCCGGAAGGGACACATGATAGTTGTCATTTAATTTTTGTCACCGAATTGTTAGCCATTATCAACATGAAATGCCTTTTTAAGGTAAAAAAATATTGGCTTCCGAGAACACCATGCTTATTGTGTGTGTATCCCATCTTTTCCAGCATTCGTCAAACTGGTACAAATATTACGCCATTGTAGGCCTCTCAGACACCCTAGTTTAAATTTCTGCAGTCGGTAATAAAATTGCAGGCACGAATGAATTAGGTGGGAGTGATTCCAACGCCACATAATGCGTGGAATTGGGCCCGTAATACAATACAGTGTTCTGGGGTGGACCGCAGGATACAGATGTTGAAGAATGCAACATAAATTACAAAACCAAATTTTAATGAAACTCCAAGTGTGTATTGTTTGTAACTAACTACATGGGCCAGAGTCCTTCTTGATAAGCTAACGGGTTCTCAGCTAATCATGAAATACCCTGCATTTTACGGAACCCAATGGTTCATCAACGCATTCACTAGTGCCCACGACATGTCCCTATGCGAGCCAGATCAATCCTGACTATGCACGTCCATCCAACTTTTCAAAGATACATTTCAATGTTGTCCTCCCACGTGCACCTGGGTCATCCAAGTGGGCTTTTTCCCCACAGACTTCCACACCAAACCCTTGTATGCACCCTTCCTTTGCCCAGTAAGTGCTACATGATACTCCCTTGTCATTCTTCTTGATTTTAGTCACCTAAATATTTGGTTAGGAGTACAGATGAGTAAGCTCCTCCTCATGTAGTTTTTTCATCTCCCGTTACCTCGTCCCTCTTAGGACCTATTATCCTTCGCAGCCTGTTCTCCAACACCCACTGCCTACTTTCCTCCCTTAATGTGAGTGACCAAGTTCACCACTCATACAAAACGAGAGGCAAAATTATAGTCTTGGATATCCCAGTGTTTGCGCTGCTTACGGCCGGTGTCTTGAGATTGTGGGTTCGAATCCGCCAGGACAATGGGATGTGTCTGCTGTGAGTGTGTGTGTTATCAGATAGAGGTCTCTCTGACGAGCTGATCAGTCATCCATGGGAGTCCTATCGAATGTGGTGCATCATAGTGTGTGTGGTCTAAAAACCTTGAGAATGTGAAAATTATATTTTAGGTTAGCAAAATGAAAGAAAAAAGATCCCGCACCAAGTGGTAGCAAACATTCCCTGAGTTCATTCTGTTCTTAATGCCTTGCTGAATACAATTTGGATGCATTAGTGGTGTTCCCAAATATTTGTATAGTTCCACCATTTCAAAGGAAGCATTATCAGTCTTTAAATTGTGAATTTGTCCTTCATTCTAGTCTCGAGATGTGACCCTGTACTTAGTTTTGTTGGCATTTACTTCTAGTCCAATCTCCTTACTAGGAACTACTGAAGGTTCTTTGTTTTTCTGTATAGTATGTACGCTTCTGCCCAATGTGTGAACATTATAAGCATAAACCAAAATCTGATAGTACCATTTAATTTCAAGCCCTCCTGGTTTCCCCAAATTCTCTTAACTCTGTATTCTAAAGCGGAGTTAAAAAGCAATTGCAATAAGAATCTCTTTGTTCCGAACAATTCTTAATAGAAAACATGTCAGACAAATGTTTGCCTGCACATACTCTGCTACGGGTTTATTTAGACACATTTTTATTAGGATTACTAGTTTCATGGGGATGCCAAATCCAGTGACAATGTTATACAAGACCCCGTCCTAGAGACTGGACCATGAGCTTTCTTTAAATATCTAAGTAATGGGTGCACTGCTTCATGGTGTTCTCATTTTTCTCGCAAGTATTTGACAAACGCAGAATGTATGATCAGTAGTTGATTTGTTATGTCATAATTCACACTGATGATCCCCAATTAAACTCAAAAAAAAGTTACATCAACCTTCAAAATAATTTTATTCAATGGAAGTAATTTCCTCAGCATATGGTGTTAGCCTTGACAGCAGGATGTTGGATGAAATTTTGTATGTAGTTGACGAAACTGATGTGCCTGTTTGTATATTTATGACAGTCTGTTTTATCACCCTTGTTATAAATAGGTACAATGATGGACTTCACAACTCAGGTAAATTCCTCCTTATTCCAGATAGTTTTCCGTTGCTTAGGTTATACCAAAGGATCAGTCCAATCCCAAGGCAGTTGTGAGTATATTGTTCATATGTTTTGTAAAATAATAATTCACAGAGAAAAAAACTTGCTAAAAGGAAGAAAATATAAATAGTTTAAAAGGAGATCTGATGCCTTACAACCTAAAATGAATTGGTATGCATGCTGTTGGACAGTTTTTAGGCATGTTCGCAAAATTGTGAAAAGTGACTTCGCATTGTAATATTTGTATGTACTTCTGCATGGAATAACTCTACTCCCATGTAACAGATTTTAATGAATTTTGATATTTGAGCATTTTTTTAAAATCTGTTGTGAAAGTCCAAGTTTAGTTAAAATCGCACAGGAGTAACAGGTACTCTACGTGAAGGCCAGTATGTAAAATCTCGCTCATTTCTTAGAATGAGAAATGTTTCAGGAAAAGTTGTAGAGAAAATGAAGGCACATTTTAAGTTTAGTAACTTTTTTTTTTTTTACGAACAAACAGGCCTTCTATGAGAATGTGCAAAAGTATTGTACAGCCGGACTAACCACAGATGACAATACGGCAACATGCGGATTACATGGTGAATACCTAGGTCTACAGACACTCAGTACTTGCAGTACTTACAGTTTTTCTGCTGCAGCAGTGGTTGCACGAACATGTCTCAATGTTACGTTGTACGCAAATGTTTCGTATTTTCTTCTCAAGATACTGTTTGCTGTTTACTTTGAGACATGTAGTTGAAGATTATTCAACATCATAGACCTCTGTGTGGTGCGAGTTTGGTCGTATTCATGTTAGTTTTTCTGTGCTGGCTGATGAAAGATAAGTAGAGCGCCCCCCACCCCCGAGAGTAATCATGTTGTGCATTTTTAATTGGTATACTATACAGTTCGTAATAATAGGTTTACATAGTTGACAAAGCTTTGCAAATTTCTTTGTTGTGGGTGCTACTTGCTGTGTGCGTTTAACATTATACTATCATCAGGCTAGTACTTAATATACAGCAAAGTCCCGTTAGCCTGACATACGAGTATTCTAGATTATCTTTTGGTGCCCCTACTGATCTAAGTTCTTCCAGGCAATTTTTTTGTTATTATTCATACACTTGGGCCGTACAACTAATCACGTATACTTCATTTTGATGTCTCTTTCATATGCTGGTAAAGGGTCATTAGTTTCCTCTTCTGTGTTCTCTGAAGTTTTCATAGCAGAGGTGTTCATGGAGTAGGAGACAAGTTGTCAGGAGATTCCACTACAGTTGAGGTGCAGGCATTTTATGTCCCTGAGATCTACCTTGTTCAGTTATAATTTTTTTTCTGGTAAAGATCGCAACGTCCGTTCTTGGAACAACTCATACTGGGTCGTGGTTTATCAGGATTTTTGAATTATCGGACATTGGATTAAAGGAATATTGCTGTAATAGACTGAAGGTACAATCCAAAAACATGAACTAATCTGTGAGGAACATAGGCATTAAAGAAATGTATGAAGTTGTATTGACATTGCAACCTTGTTTTAACAGTTCCTCAAAAGGTTTATGGATTTAAAAAAGTGACAATTATTAGAGCATTGGACTGTAACAAATGGTTGCATTTGATACAGATGTCTTCTAGTCTTCCTAGTTTAGTAATAAATGACTTGGAGAGCTGTTACTGAGCTGATCTCTTATACATGTTGAGATCGGGTAGGTACCGCACTAAATTTCATTGTCCAGAGTAACTTGTAACTTCTCATCAGAATTGTCCCCTTTGTACATTGTACACTGAGTCCAGCGATGGTGCTACTGCTTGGAGCATTACATGACATGCATTTTCTGCAACTTCACAATTGAGTGTGCCTTTTTTAAATTTGTGATGGCCATGAAGTGTTTGCTGTAACTCCATCTTGAGGTTTTGGAAGAGAAGTTAACACGGTGCTAAATCTGGTGAGGAGGGTTTGGTTGGTACGACAGGCATGGTCCTGAAAATGTTTTGACACTGTTCTCCTGCAACATTTTCATTCAGTGGCTGTGGAATGAACTTGGCGCCAATCCGACGCACATTCAGATTGTTTCAGAATGATCTGAAGTGATACAAATTTGTTTCCCAGCAAGTCATTGCTATGGATAGTAGTGCTTTTGTTTTCATAGACACGTTTATGAGCTTTAGCGTCTTAAACCAAGACGTCACTGCCTTTGAACTTCGAAAGCTACTCATTAACTGGTCATTTTCCCATTGTGTTCTCTCCAGAAGCTACTTTTCAATGTCTATCAAAGCTTTTATTGCCTTTTCCACCCAGTTTACAGCAAAATTTCGTTTGCTGTATTGGTACTGTGAAGAAAGGCTTTACCTCTCGTGGGACAAAAGTTGCTGTCAAATTCAGGTCTCTGAGCTTTTGTCTCTCCTGTGAGCACACGAGGAACTTCATGCACATGTCTTTCAATAACCAGTAATATGAATAATGTGATCCACACGTCCTTGTGAGATGATAGTTTTGACATCTCAGAGATATGCCAATGTTTTGTAATCAGCTCGTCAATCCATTGAGTGTTAAATTCCTCGCTTACCGTTACACGTCATTGAACTCCATCATACAAACCAAACTTTTCCAGCTTCACCATCTATTTGCATCCATGGGCCAATGGTGCACAATGCTCAACAACACAGTTATCGCTGTATACAACTAGCATAGGTTGGTGAATTTGATTGGGAGTCATTCATTCAGTCATGGCACATCGCTTAATTTGCACTGACAGTTGTACAGCATACCATTCAATTTCACCCAAAACAGCAAAAAGAACCCCCCTCCCCTTCCCCCATACAACATAGGGACTTGGCTCGAATTGAGGTGTTAGTGGTGAAGCTACAGATGTACCAGAACTGTAGTGGTGTGTCTGTGACCCAGTTTTTTGACAAGTTATGAAGGTGGAGGCATTGCTTTTCATTCAACCATCATACAATTATGCGAAGTTTCCCAGTTTAGATTTTCGTGAATATTATTTACAGGTATAATGTTTATATGGTTGCAAATTGTAATCAGCAGAGAGAAATAGTGCTACTAGTTTGTGATGAATAAATTGTCACTGGTCTTGTGTGAGTTAACACTTGAAATATTATTCATTGTCTTCCTGGTTTCTTGTTTTTCAGTCAGCAATCAAAGGCCTTCAGATGGGTGGTTTGGACATAATATCAGTGACAGATAAGACACCAGTGTCTTGGAATCCACCACGACCACGAAAACGGAGGAAACTGTGATCAAGGAACCGGCAAAGAGATGTTAATGTTACAATTGTCATCAAGTCTGGATTATTTCACATTGAAAAAGTAGCTGTGCAGTCTTACATGGCATGAGGAAAAGAACCAAACTTCCTGAGGTACTGGAGATTGAATTTGTGTTTACTTTATTTAAGAAGTGCTGTATTTGTTTAAGTTTCTTAATCTATGCAACCACATTGATGACTGAACACATAATATAGGTATGTACTCTCGTATGTCCATGAAAGGATGACAGTTGTTTTCTACAATGTTGTTAATATGTAGTTTGTATGATACAGTCCAGATTGAAATTTGTTGGCTCTCGGGTGAATTTAATTTGTTAATTTTTTTTATTGCAACCAAGGCCATTTAGGTGACTACTATGTTTATTACTATAATGACTGACCCTTGAGAGTGGTACTTTTAAAATGTCTCTCTGGAATGCCAAGCCTCAATCTTAAGATATTATTTCAGCTCATTCAGTTGTTAGTGAAGTAATTGTTACTGTAGTTATTAGTAGGTTCTCTTTGCTGCAGATTTGTAGAATGGGTGTTAGCTTCACTAATAAAAAATGATTTGTTGGCATTCCACTGCAGAGGAGCTGTTTTGTGTGTTGTATTTTATTTTTAGTGGGAATGTGATTTTGATTTGGTGGGTTGTCTGCAGCAGTCATGCCTCACATATTAATTAGTTCAGTGTTACCCCCTTTATTGTCATGGTTAAGTTGGTATTTTGGAGCCATCCATACCAGGCGTTTCGAGGATGTGAGTGACATAATTGCCAGCCTCATGACCACATTTTTTTTATATACTTCATTGCCTTGTCACATACGCTCCAGAACAGTGTACCATTGATCTTCACTGAGGTGTGGCTAGAACTTTGTTTAGGTGGAAGGCAAAAGTGTGTGCATAGTAAATGATCACTGCTCATAAAATAGCTACTTGAATTGATAATTGACAATGCAATTAGGTCATTTTCCAAACAGATGTATTGTCCACACTGAACATTTCACATTTTTAATAGCTTACATTTGTTAGATACAAAGAACATTAATTTTGATTTTTGTATCATCCCAGTCATTGGAAAGCAAGTGATATGGAAGTATCCTTCTAATTTCTTGTGGCAATTATTGTTTTAAAATAGGGATCAGAGCAATTCACAATGAAGTTGTTTATAAAGAAAATTCCTAACATGTATTTTCAGATTTGTGTGTTGTGCTGGCTTGTATTGAATCTTGAATGTCATGTGTCTGCCTTACAAAATTAACTCTTGAGAAGCTGATAATTGCTGAGTTGGTAGGCAGTTGTCTTCTTTGTTGGACCCAGGGGGTTCATAAAACTCCAGTTATGTACTATTTATGGGCATATCTTTGCTAAACATATTTGCTTTTTTGCATGGAAAATTTTGGATAACTGTTCAGTGATCACTCAATTTATGGACTTTCTAACATGCATTTGTTTGTGCTCAGTTATGTGTTTGTGTCAGGACTTGGTACACAGGTCAGATTGTCTTGATCATGACACAAAGTTGTATTTGCGTTGAAAAATATGGGGAAAATGGACATATGTCTGAATTTGAAAGTTACTTAAGAGTTTGTTAAATGACTGTCATGCACTTGAAGATTGTAAGTCTATGTAATTTAGTCTGTCCTTAAGAAATTCATGTTTCCCCATTTGGAAAATGTAGTTGTAATCTGTCAGTAATAACTTGTGTTCTCCACTGGGGCACATATGAATTTTGGTTGTGTATGATAGTTGTGATTTTGCTTAGTGTAACCAGAACTCTGTGTACAGTTTACCAAAATGGCCTTGGTAGTAGTTGTCAGTAGTACTGTCATCCACAGAAGCAGTGCCTTAGTTTTAAAAAATATGGATAGTCAAAGTGTATCTTGAATCTCAGCACAGCAGCTGTTGTGGGACCCTTAATGCATATGAAGTCCTGCATCTGCAAGAATTAAGAGTCCCTTTTTTGTGCAGTTGAACTTACATTATTTTATGGAAATCTCGGAATTGCCGACCTCCAGCTTTTAAGCAGGCCTAGCTGCATCTGAGCACATTTTACTGCATATATTAACTCTCTTTAAGCATTTGCAATTCTCTCTCCTCTTTGTGCTTGACAAAAACTGACATCACTTGTGCTGTGGCCATGTGTGTGAGGCACAATGTGCAACTAGGTGAGAAACTTGCCTTTCGAGTGTAGATGAGTATTCATCTCTCTCTCTTGACTCGCCTGGTGTAAGTAGGCCCATGTATCAGCTTGTTTTGGTCTGATTAAAGAAAGATACACTTTGTGGAGTCTCGTCTTCCTCAGTCTGCATTTGTCTTAATCTTGACGCTGTAATTAACCCTTTGATGCCTGAATTTAATACTGAGTGCACATTGCAAAAGACCAGAGTTTAAATGGCAGGACCAGTACTTCAAGTGTAATTGTGTGACAACTACAGTGGGCATTTGGCTTTCTCAGTGTTGACTATAGTCCTGCACCAAAGAGTTAATATACTTTGGGACAATGCAGCTGCAAACTGGGGAGATACTATGAGGCATAATTTGTAACAGTATTCTGCATCCTTTTTCATATGTGTAGGAGTTTTTAGTGTGATTTCATATTCTGGTTTAAGAAGAGCTGCTCTTATTGTATACCACTATGAAATATGATGATAATATATACGCAAAATATGCTACAGCAATAATGCCTTTGAACAGAATGGTATTATAAAGCTGCTGTAGATTGCCCTGGACTGCTTCACTTATCACCCACAAAGAGTAAATAATGACTCGGCATTATGTGCTTGAAAAAGCGATGAAATGTATCTACGAACCACTGTTTCTAAAGTGAATGTCGGAGTATTAAAATTTGACTTTTTTTTTACAGTATATTGTATTTGTAATTTTCAAAAAGTAAGACCAAATTGATGACACCTTTGAAGAAGAGATTATTAGAGGTGGCTGAAACAGGTCTATTAAGGCCTAACTCGTGACATGTTGATTGTGGCTGTGGTGGTGGTGAAAGGGAAGAAATTTTACATATGTTGGTTTATGGCGGACGGTTTGCACAGTTGTTACAAATCGAAGTATTTCGTGTTCGTTTTGCCTGGCACACTTACATCCATGATCTGTTTTTCTTAACATCATTTTTGTTGAGGAATGTGTTTGGAGTTGTAAGGGTTGATTTTTAAAACATTCTATGTGCCTTTAACCTCAGCTAACGAATTAACTTTGTTTCATGAGACATTCATTGATATTTTTTTCTATTCCTTAGACACTTCATGTACATTGTATAAATAATGTTGTCACTAATATGTGCTGCATAGTGTGTGTTATATAGTGCACATAACAGCTACTACTGGGGGGTTCCAACAACAAGTAAAACTCTTGTTGACATACTCAGAAGAATGTGCCAATGCCTCCCGCAGTCTGGTTGTTCAATTCAAAAACTCGTGTTTTAGTCCGTCATTGTTCTGGTGGTGGTATATGGCATTCCATGTCAAAAGTGCTCTTGGTATCGCTTGTTTGCTTTGTTGACAGTGTTAGAACATTGTTCCTATTTAGGAATGAAAACATGTTGATGTGGTTTATCATGCCTTCTGAAGAAGCATGTTCAGATGTTATTTCTGAATTTTGCCTGCAGAAATTTCACGCTCATCATTTCGCAATATCACAGCTGTAGTTAATTTTTTAAGTATTTCTAAATGGTGATACTCGAGTGAAAGTATTTTCGTAACACTTCCGTTTGCACCTGCAGTTGAATTGCCATCTCCATTACAAAGTATGCTGCCAGCTCTGCATCACTTGCCAGTATTATTCATTTTTGTTGGATTTAGAACATATGCTTGGAGTAAGTTGTGCATCTTGCTTGGTTTCTGTTCATGCAGTTCTGCATAGGCATATCAGTTTTACATTCATCTCTAGAAGCAAAGGATGTGAATTATTTGCTGGCATGACCTTGTAATCCTCATTGCTGTCACAGTTCTGCCAATCACCTTTGTGACCTCTGTATGCTACATCTTCCTCCTTATATGAAATACATCTATTGCAGTGACTGCATCACTCATTCAGTTCTGATGAAATAGCTACAACTCAAGTCTCACTTCAAGTATTTCTTTGGTGATGATGGCTTCTGCCATCTGAACACAACTAAAATTTGTTAAAAATAATAATTGTAGTTGTTATAAATGTAATCTCTACTTGGCATATATGTAGATATTTCGATCACTGACCTCTAAGCTGGGTAACAAGTGGCACAGATGCTTTGATTAGGAGAATAACTACAGACTTGCAGCTGTCAACAGTGGTGCGACTTATTGTCCGTCTTTGCAAAATATGTATGGGTGAAATTCACGTGTAGCAGTCCAGGGCTTAAAGAAACTATTATGATAAATTTTAACATAATGGATAGTAATTTTTTAAAAGTGAATATTAAGGAACGAACATCTCATCCCAAGAGATGACTCTTATCATCCATTCCGTAGATGGACACTAGGAACACTTTGGGCTTGCATGCTGACATTCAACCTGGTATTTAAGTCCTTCAGTACACATAGACATAAGAAATTGATGGCACCAGTAAACATTTGATGAATAACGATTTTAAAGCAGTTTTTTAAGAGTAGATGCAGACATGCATGGTGCAGTTGTTAGACAGCTGTCGGTGGGTATAAGCAGGTGTTACATCTAATTGTGTGGTGGAATTTTTGGTTCATTTAATACACTCTTCCAATAACTTCAAATGGCAAATAACTGAGCATGAGCGTATTTTCGGTTAAACACGATATTCAAGTCTGGCACGTAATCCGCGCAAAGCATTCTGGGTAGAAGTCGGGAGGAAGAAGGCAATATGGCTGGCTGTATTGGTGCGCGTTGGCTACTGAAGACGCAAACAACGCATAATTTTGTACGAGTTTATTTTTGGTTATGTTGACCGTTTGAGTTGTGAAATGAACAGTAATTGTTTTCAGTTAAATCCAAGCATTTTTAGTAGTTTCAAAAGTAAGATTATACAATTTACGTTTACGAAACCGAACAGGACCTGTGGTAACTGCAAAATGGCAGACCACTTGCCGTGACGAATAGGGGTCGAATGCAACAGTGACTCTCTCTTGCAGAGTGATATAAAAAACATACTTTTTTGGTGGGAAAATGTGTTAAGTGGACATTAATAATAGTTCTGATTAAATTAATAGCAGTTTTACAAGATTACTACCAAGTGAAGAGACAGATATTTTTGACCTTTCACTAGGAAGATGCGACAGGTAAGCGTTTATGTATGTTTTAAAAATAATTGCCCCACTTTTTTGTAATGTAACAGTTATGTTACATATTTCTGCCCATACCGAAAACAACTTGTAAATTGAACTAACCTTAGCGGGTTTCCGAAAATGTAAAAGGATTTGGTTGCGGTTAAGGGAATGAAGTTTTCGTCTCGATTTTTCGGGTATAAGGTATTAATATTCATATATTTATTGTAACTTTATGAAACCTTTAACTACTCTGCGTTTCTCTGGTCTTGTAGTGTGGGCTTGTACCCATAACTTCGAAAATTCGTAAGGGTTGAGATATGCAAGGAAGTATGACACTACCATGTTGGTTTGTTTACAATGGAAAATCGTAAATATGTCAACGTAATAATAAGTGTTCCACGGAAGTGGTAATGGATTTGTGTTCTTGAGTGGTGATAGTATGTGTAGGGGCCAAAACTTTGTATTTCTAAGACAGACCCATTTTTGCAAATTAAGCCCAAAGTTGGACTTCTTGTCCATTCCATGACAGCCATTTATGTGTGTATGTATATGTTCCACATTCATTACTTTGAAACACTTTTTTATCTGATCTTTTTTACTGTTCTGCAATAGAGAACTGTGTTTCTTTGCAGAGATGTTTGTATTTAATGTAAAAGCCCGTCAGTTTACTTCATTTAATTTATGTATTAACCATCTGCTGTTTACCTTTTGAAATGACATGCGTAGTAGAAGTGGGGAAAGGTTATTGTGATTGTAACATTTAAATTAATGCAGTGTGTAGAAAGTTGTATCAGTAATTTTTTTAGACTACGTTACTTGTGAATTGCAAGGAAACATGCTTGAAAATCTTCAGATTTGAATAGAAGCACAAGATCTCTGAAGCATGTTTTTTATGCAGTATGTGTATATTATAATAGGTAAGATTGAAGGAAAGAGATTGTGATTGTGTGATTGCAGATTATTGTAATTCTTTGTGGTACTAATGAGTTGATTCTGCCACTGTTGGGTGGTGGATATACAGAATAAAATTCACACTGTGTATTTCAGTTGTCATGCTTTATAACATTGAGGGTGAGGTATATTTTATGCATCCTACTGGAAAAAGGAAGAGGGCCAGAGAAAAGTTTGTGTGCTGTGTGTGTGTGTGTGTGTGTGTGTGTGTGTGTGAGTGAGTGAGTGAGTGAGTGAGTGAGTGAGTGAGTGATTACAAACTACCATTGTCTTTGACAAAGTTCTGGTGTAAAGTGAGCAAAGCATATGAATAGTCCTTAACCATTATCCTTCCAAAACCAGAGTGTGTTTTATGTGACTTAGGTTGTTGTAACATTGGCACAGTCATTCTCTAAACACAAAATGAGAGCACAGTGATGTAGAGGTATATCTGTATCCATGCGCAACCAGGGCACTAAAGGGGTGGGTGGTCAACACCAAGCCCCATCTGCTTAGCAGTGAGAAGGAGACCCCGTGCCAATTGTCCGGGAATCCAACAATGACAAGTAATGTTAAACCCCTAGGATTTTGAAGTTTTAATTATGAATAAGGGAAGTGAAGGGTTTTGAAGTATCTCCACAGAATTCCAGTGTGAAATGTACTGTTTGTTATTGTGTGATTGATGGGTATGTGTTGTGAAAGAGAAGGATATTACATCTGTTGTACTCCAGTTCAGATGTTAAGTGTCAAGGACCATGTTGAATATTATCGTTTCTGTGTGTGTGGACACACATGTATGTAATGTTGGCATGACTTCTTGGTCTTAATGAACTTGGAGGGTGTTTATAGCCTATGACTTGCAAACCTGTAGTGTGTGTGGAGATGTTCAGTGCCTGAGAAGGTGGAAGGGCAACTTGTGATTCCTACATGACAAGGTAGGGCTTCAGACCTACCTTGGTGATGGTAATGTTCCTTTCCCTGTGCCGCTGCTTTTACCACAGTGGTATAAAGGGCTAGTACAGTACCCTGTTCAGAAAACTTTGCCTTTTTACCCATGGAATCATAATGAGCTATGGAAATAATAGTAGGGTTAATTCTTTAAAAGATATGTATATTTATTGCTAGTTTATATCAAAGGTAGGTGAAGTTACATTAGTATGACTAGTTAATGGATGAGTTATTTTTATGCGCATTTTATAGCCGTTATAAGCTATCTGATATATGTTCTGGGATACTGTTATTTGCATTTGTCCAAGTTAATTCAGTCACTGAAACTAAATTTCATTTTGTTGTATTTATGTACATATTGACCACAATTTATAGTATGCATCACTAGCAGTTGAAGTTGCTCTTGGAGATCAACAGAGCAGAGGGTAACAGATTTGTGGTTGTTGTAGGGCTATGTGATGTGCTTGTCTCACGTGTGGACAAAAATGCCAGTAATTTTGAAGTGTGATTTTGGATTTGAATGTATTGAAGCTCAGAAATGTTTTGGTAACAGATATTCTTTTGTTGCCATTTCATTTACTTTCTTACAAGATAGAAAATACTTTCTGAGAGTATGCTCTTCTACCAGCTGTGACACTGCCCCCAATCCCCATACTGGCTCCTTCAAGCCCATGTGAAAGCAGTGCTCAAGTCAAGATGCATTAAATGATAACTTGGAAACAGTAATCCATTACTCACTTGTCAGGCTGTTAAATATACATACATACAGAAAAACTTGCCACAACACATATCAGTATGAGAAACGCACAACTTAGAGGCTTCGCACTGATGATAAGTCAGAAGGAGTTTGCTTAGCATTGGGCAGAACTTTACTAACTAAAATACACAGAGGTCTTGGCAAGACCAGCTATCCCGTGGGTCCCGGCGCACACTTACAGAAGACAACATAACTTTGAAACCCTCCCCCAAGCTGTGACTGTAATTTTGAAGAGAATCAAACAGTGACAGAATTGTGTCTGTAGTTTGCAATGCATTGGATGACTGAATGTGAAGGCAGCGGTGTTTTATCATGGTTGAATTTGAATTGTGGTACCACAGCTTGGCCTTGAAAATATTTTCGGATTATACCCTCAAGTTGTGGAATGTAGGTGCCCCAGAAGTCTGTCATGGTAAGGTGTAATTGTCACCTAACAGACTTCATGTGTGTGAAGGGATATCCCTATACCTAGTTCTCTTGGTAATGACTCTGTGTACTCGTTATTGGGAGCCGTTGTTTCATTTTCAGTGAAACACAGCAGCCACCATCTTCCTGTTTACAAAATATTGGGACATTTTATTCCTCCAGATGTTGGTACCTGTGTACCAGACTGGTGTTAACTCAGAAAACAATGTAGAAACCACATTGATAGTGATATCACATCTTGTCGGTATGCACTCTCCAGTTCACCTCTGTAATTTGTGTACCATTCCAAGTTCTTTTTGGGTGAATTTGCATAGTTAAAGTTGCTTATGTTTAGTTATCGTTACCATTTTCTGTGTCCAAATTATGCATTGGATCAGTTATGGGCTTCACATATTGAAATTTTCAACTTTTTGAAGTTCATTTTGGGTGAATTTTGCTTAGATTTTTTTTAGTTTTTTTTTTTTTGTTTTTTGTCAGAATATATTTCAGGCTTGTTTTTTTTTTTTTTTTTTT
>Ga0123353_10006922_pt1 | contig 15238 bp, 7 predicted proteins | sample TergutLab28metaG_3_FD_92763 | JGI IMG/M metagenome (GOLD analysis project Ga0123353, IMG submission 92763) | Labiotermes labralis P3 segment gut microbial communities from Petit-Saut dam, French Guiana - Lab288 P3 | ecosystem: Host-associated > Arthropoda: Insects > Digestive system > Gut ... | reverse complement strand
AAGATATGCTGCCTTCAATTGGTCTTCTTCTTCCTTAGACCACGCGTTACCTGCATTGATATTAACAAGAGAAGATTTTTGCTCATTAGCTAGCATCTCCCATTCTTCCGCTTTATCTAAGTTCTTCGTTACGCCCCATCCTTTTCTGTAACACTCCGCTAAACGAGACCGAGAAGCCGCGTCTCCTTGTTCGGCCGCCTTCGTCAACCATTCTACCGCTTTGACGTAGTCTCGTGGCACTCCTCGCCCCATCGCATAACAGACTCCTAATTCAGCTTGAGAAGACCTGTCTCCTTGCTCGGCCGCCTTCGTCAACCATTCTACCGCTTTGCTGTTGTCTATCGGCACCCCTTTTCCAGTTGAATAGCAGCGTCCTAATTCAAATTGAGAAGACCTGTCTCCTTGCTCGGCCGCCTTCGTCAACCATTCTACCGCCTTATCAAATTCTCCCCATTCTAAAAAACGATATCCTATGCTACGCTGAGTAGCTCGAGAACACATGTCTCCTTGCTCGGCCGCCTTAGTCCACCATTCTGCTGCCCTTCTGTAGTCACGTGGCACACCTTGTCCATTTAAATAACAGAGCCCCAACTCGAATTGGGAATACACATCTCCTTGTTCGGCCGCCTTAGTCCACCATTCTGCCGCCTTATCAAATTCTCCCCTTTTAAAAAAACGATATCCTATGTCACGCTGAATTTTTACAATTCTGTATGTTCTCATTAATTCATACGTAGTTGATATCTCTTCTACCGTTTTCCATTCGATCTCTTCCTCCTTCAGAGCTCCGATTTTGCATAGCGCATAAATTATGCCTCTCTCTGTTCTTCCGTGTATTATCGACATCTCCTTTATCGAAATGCTTCTGATGCATTCATTTCTTAGTCTATCAAACTCTTCTTCCGTCCATTCGCATCCATACATTCTTGGTACAGTTTTTCCATTCATTTCTTCCATAGGGATTCTGTTTCTATGTAGGGTTTAACAGTTTATAAGTAACCCCCAGAGGTCACCGAAAGTAGTTGAATTTCAAATAGATAGCTATAGTGGTGCTTTACACGTTAACTGCGTTCACAATTCTTCTACAAACCGTCAAGGTGTCGTGATATTTCCACTCCGGATGAGGTAGATTGGATTGAAGGACTACAATCGCGCAGAGAATGCGCTATGTTATCGGTTAATCCTCGAAATAATTCAAGACGACTCTGCATCTTTCGTTTTACCATACAACATCTTGTGTGTTATCTCGGGGATGCGAAGAAGAAAAAGGCCGAGCCCGCGGCCGAACAAAACCTCACGGTTCCGAAATCAGATCTCGAAATCCTGTGATGAGAAGTTGCTGTAATACCTTCCGGATGTTGCGGTAAATCTTAACACGCAGTAATCCGGATCAGTTACCCCTTCCTTGTAGTACATATCGTCCCCGTCCTTCCAGATCATTTGCTTTGAATGATCATCAGTAAGAATTTCCATAGTGCCTTTGAGCATAACTCCTCTGAAGAATCTGCCATCGAAGAAGTAAACACACGCTTTAGGATCGGAGAGATATTGCTCCACTCTCATCGACGAGGTGTTCGTCGTAAAATAGAGTCTCTTGATCCCCTCGCGCACCCGAGGCGCGAACATAGCTTTCATGTTAGGATATCCGCCACCGTCAACGGAACCGACGAACGCTGTTTTTTGGGAGTCGATCAACTTGCCAATGGTATTTTCCGGATTCCTCATCATAACGTGGCCTCTTCTTTCAAACTCTTAGTCTTTATCGAGTTAAAAACATAAGTATACGACGGAGTTCATTTTGTTTTACAATAGAATGTATCCAATACGGTCCTCCCCTCGTCGGTTATAAAATACCTTTTTTTGAAATCATCCCTGTAAACCCATCCGTTGGATAGCCATTTATCAATAAAATCACGGAAATAATATACAGAGTCAGATCTTGTGATTTTCATCTTTCCATGATTATCTAATACAATCTCTCCGCATTCTCTTCTCCAAAGTCCTTTTTCTCTGAGGGCTCGGATAACATCCGGCCCCTTGGTCGGAAGCTTCTTCTTATTCATATGATCCAGTATGCTGAGTCCAAGGACCACGTTTTTGTCCGGAATGGGCATGGAATATTTCGGAAGGACCTTAGGACTCCGCACAGATTTCGTCAAGCCGACGGGTTTATCATCGTTGTAGAACGTTTCTTTCACATCCTTTACTTGATATTCTATTGTGCTGACAGAGAAAGGTATTGTTCCAGGCATCATCATCGATGCAATCGCCGCCGCAGCGGCATATTCGGATGTACCTGCAGAAATGTTTACGAATATATCCGGAGGCTCGTCACTACAGTTTTCTTCTTCTATTATACGAAGAACCGTTCTCAACATGGCAGTGAAGTCATTTACATTCTCCGTATGTCCGATTATTTCCACGGGTGCCGTCGCGTTTTCTTTTATGAGTTCACACACGCGTCTATAGAACTCTGTATATATCTTGCCGTCTTCGCTGGAAGCGTCTTTTACATAATGTATCAAATGAACCTTTGTCGCTTCATAAAATTTTATTGGGTCACTGATCTTTACAGTCTCGAATGTCACACACGAGATCACTATTCTTTCTCTTCGCCCGGAAGCCATGGACCTTAAATAGCCTGAAAGTATACATATATTCCGTTACTACAGAGCAATGTTGAAATATAGTATAAAATGGCATTTCCCTAAAGTATTTATTCCAGAAGCAACTTACCCGTAACATGAGCAATTTCAAAGAATTCACAGCGCTATATCCGGTACAGAAAACACTTAGGTTCGAGTTGAGGCCGCAAGGAAGAACAATGGAGCATCTGAAAGCTTCAAATTTCTTCGAAGAAGACAGATCCAGGGCGGTGAAGTATAAACGCCTGAAAAAGACAATAGACGATTTTCATAGAAAATTCATTGACAAATGCCTTTCTGATGTTTCTCTGGATTGGACTCCGCTCGCAAATGCTCTCGAAAAATACCAAAACAGCAAAGACGAGGACAAAAAGGCTTCAAAAATCAATTTGGAAAAAGAACAAAAACGCATGAGGTCAGAGATAGTATCGTTGTTCAGAAAAGATAAGGATATTTTCGAGAATCTTTTCAATGAAAAACTGTTCTCTGTGATACTCAAAAAAGAAGTATATGAGAAAGGAGACCCGGAAGAGATCGAAGCCCTGGAAACATTCAACAAGTTTTCAGGCTACTTTATAGGTTTCCATGAGAACAGAGCTAACATATATTCCGAGGGGGACGAAAATACCGCGATTTCTAACCGTATCGTTAACGAAAATTTTCCTAAATTTTTTGAGAATCTGAAAACATATCAAGAGATACGCAAGGATTCTCCGGAACTCATAAAGGATTTAGAATCAGAATTAGAAGATCCGGACATCAAAATGGATGAACTCTTCTCTTTAGACGGCTTCAATAAAGTCTTGAAACAAGCCGGTATAGAAAAATATAATCTTTCCCTCGGCGGCTACGCACCGAACACCGGTGAGAAGCGAAAAGGACTCAATGAATTACTAAACCTTCGCCACCAACAGGATAAAAGCAGCAAGAAAAGAAGTCGCATGATTCCGTTGTATAAACAGATACTCAGTGATCGAAAAACATTCTCTTATTTGTTGGATGCATTCAACGAAGACTCTCAAATATTACCTTCTTTAGAGGGTTTCTTCGCCGATATTGAAGATAATGCCATATTCGACAGAGCCGCGGATCTTATATCGTCATACTGCGAATATGACAATTCAAAAGTGTACGTTCGGCAAAAGGATCTGAATAAGGTTTCCAAGGAGATATTTGGTAGTTGGGACACACTCGGAGAAATGCTCAGAACATATAGAGGAGATTATCTCGGCGATAAAAACCTTGAAAGAACAGGCAAAAAAGTTGATGTATGGCTCAATTCAAAGGAGTTCACATTGTCTGACATATTGGGAGCAATATCTTTGTCAGGATCAACAACAACATTCGATGAGTATGTTTCAAAGTTGCGCAAAACAAAAGAAGAAATAGATGCCGCATGGATGGAAAAAAACTGTATAACGAAGAAAATATCCGGTAACGAGGAATCCATTGAGATCATAAAGAAAATATTGGATCCCATACAGCGTTTACTTCATATGGTTGCCCCTTTCCAGGCGCGCTCCGATCTACCACTCGACAACGCATTCTATGCAGAATTTGAGGAAATATACAATAAATTGTTCGCGATCGTTCCTTTGTATAATAGGATAAGGAACTACCTCACTAAGAGCAATCTCAACACGAGTAAGATAAAACTCAACTTCAAGAACCCGACACTGGCCGCAGGCTGGGATGTCAATAAAGAGTATGACAACACGGCCGTCATATTCCGCCGTGACGGAATGTATTATCTCGGAATAATGGATCCGAAGAAGAAAAAGAGTATCAGCCTCAAAGGATGCCCATGTACCGGGTCACACTATCAAAAGATGGAATATAAATTGCTCCCGGGCCCAAACAAGATGCTTCCGAAGGTTTTCTTCTCGGAAAAGAACAAAGGATATTACGCGCCGTCCGAAGAGATATCGAAAGGATATGATGCAGATAAACACAAAAAGGGAGAAAATTTCGACATCTGTTTCTGTCACAAACTGATTGATTTCTTCAAAGAATCCATACAAAAGAATGAGGATTGGAAGATCTTCGATTTCAAATTCTCACCCACGGAATCGTACGTAGACATAAGCGGGTTCTATCAAGAGGTTGAAAGACAGGGGTACAAGATACAGTTCGTTGACATTCCTGCCGATATCATCGACGGATATGTGGAAAGAGGAGAGATGTTCCTATTCCAGATATACAACAAAGATTTCTCAGAAAAGTCTAAAGGTCGCAAGAATCTTCACACAATATATTGGAATGCGGCCTTTTCCGACGAGAATCTTCGCAATGTCGTAGTTAAACTGAACGGTGAAGCCGAACTCTTCTACAGGGATAAGAGTGACGTCGAAAGAAGTGTACACGAAGCGGGAACTGTGTTAGTAAACCGCACATATGATGCCGAAGGCAAGAAGATACCTGTGCCGGACGCGATACACAAAGAACTGTACGATTATCACAAGAGAGGAAGCAGCGGAACACTTTCCGCAGAGGCAGAAAAATATCGTGACTCAGTAGGGGCTTTCCAGGCGCCATATGTTATAACCAAGGATCGCAGATATCTCGAAGACAAGCTCTTCTTCCACGTACCGCTGACATTCAACTTCAAGGCTAGCGGAAAGAAGAACGTGAACGAAATGGTGGTGAAAAAATTCCTTAATGACGAAGAAATGCACATAATAGGGATAGACCGCGGGGAAAGGAATCTCATTTACGTTTCAGTCATAGATCGCAGCGGTAACATTATTGATCAAAAGAGTTTCAACACAGTGGATGGGTTCGACTATCACGAAAAATTGGAACAAAGAGAAACAGAGAGGAAAGACGCGAGGGTAAGTTGGAAATCAATAGGGAAGATAAAGGATCTCAAAGAAGGATACCTCTCGAAGATCGTTCACGAAGTGTCCAAAATGATAATTGAATACAACGCAGTGGTCGTCCTGGAAGATCTGAATTTCGGGTTCAAACGCGGGCGTTTCAAGGTGGAGAAACAGATATACCAAAAATTCGAGAAGATGCTGATAGACAAGCTGAATTACCTCGTATTCAAGGAGGTTCCGGGTAATGAGATCGGAGGGATCCTGAACGCATATCAGCTGACCGCACCGTTTGAAAGTTTCGCCAAACTCGGGAAACAATCCGGAATACTGTTCTATGTGCCGGCACCGTACACATCGGAAATAGACCCTACCACAGGGTTTGTGAAACTGTTCAATACTTCGGGTGTAACGAACTCGGACGGAAGAAAAGGATTCATGAGTAAATTCGAATCGATAGTGTATTCGTATGATGACAAAGCATTCGCGTTCTCTTTCGATTATCGGAACTTTTTAACATCGAAGACCGACCATAAGAACAAATGGACAGTATATTCCAATGGAGAGCGTGTGAAATACAATATGGAAAGAAAATGCTACGAGAGAACAGATCCTACGAAGAGAATTGCAGAGGCACTCTCTGCGTCAGGCATCGAATATCGCGGCGGAAAAGACATACTTTCTGAGATCATCGAAACAGGTAACCAAAAGCTGATAGATACATTGTATTACTCGTTCCGGGATTCAATACAGATGAGAAACAAAGATGAGGAAAACGACTACATAATATCTCCGGTGAAGAATCTCAAAGGAGAGTTCTTTAAGACAGATCCGGGCAGAGAGGACATACCGAAGGATTCGGATGCCAACGGGGCATATAACATAGCACTCAAAGGCAAGCTGTTGTTGGACCTGATCAAGAAGGAATTGGACAAAAACCCGGAAAAAATGTTAATGCCAAAATTGGAGCACAAAGTTTGGTTCGAATTCATACAGACAAGAGGTGATCAGTGACAGAGAACACCATTCTCATGTCGAACATAAACGATTTCCTTTTCTGTCCTGTTTCGATATATTTCCATAATCTTATGGGTAATGCAGACAGGATGATGTCTCAGTCTAAGTTTCAGATCAACGGAACGGATGCGCATAAGACAATAGAAGCGGGGGAGTACACGTCAAGGAAAGACGTACTACAAGGGGTTGAGGTCTATTGCGAAAGATACGGTCTGAACGGGATGATAGATCTGTTCGACATAAAAAAGGAAATCATTACAGAGAGAAAGAAAAAAGTGTCCCAATTATATGATGGGCAAATATTCCAAGTATACGGACAATATTTTGCACTTAAGGAAATGGGATACGAGGTCAAGAAGATCAAAGTGTATAGTATGGACGATAACAGAACCTTTGACATTATCATTCCGGAGGATGACCCCGTCATGATGGAAAGGTTTGAGTCCACACTCTCAGATATGCGCACTTTCAACCCGGATAATTACGTCCAGACGAATCCCCGCAAATGTTCCAATTGTATATACGAGCCGATGTGCGGGAGCTCATGTCTGGAGGTAAACCATGATGTCCGTTGACACGTTCGAAAAAAAGCAGATAATATTTGTTTTTACAAGAGACGGAGACAAGATATCATTCAGTAATGATAATCTCATCGTCAAAGACGGCGACGGAGAGATACGTCATCAGTCCACTTGCTATAGGATATTCGCGTTATTTATCGTCGGCGATATAACGATAACTTCCGGCATAATCAAAAGATCGCAAACATTCGGTTTTCCGATCTTCCTGATGTCTTCGTCGTTCAAGACATACGATGTCATAGGTCACAAGACTGAAGGCAACTTCATTTTGAGAAAGATCCAATATGACTACGATAAGCTGGATGTTGCTAAACACATAGTTGAGAACAAAATTCGTAATCAGATAGAAACGTTAAATTTGCAGAGGTGGAAAGATAATGAAATGCGTGCGGACATATCCGCGCTTAAAAGATATGCAGATTCGGTGAATGATTTTGACGGAGATTTCAGAGGTCTCATGGGGATAGAGGGATCGGCCTCCAGATTGTATTTCAAGAACAATTTCAACATAAATGCTTGGACAGGCAGGAGGCCGAAGATCAAACTTGATTTCATAAACAGTACGTTGGATATAGGATATACGCTTTTGTTCAATCTCGTGGACGCTATGCTGTCTCTGTATGGTTTCGATACATACAAAGGCCTGTATCACAGAGAATTCTACATGAGGAAATCGCTTGTGTGCGACATGGTAGAGCCGTTTCGTCCGCTTATAGATTGGCAGGTAAGGAAAGCGGTGAACCTGGGGCAATGCAAACAGGAAGATTTCAACATTTCAAGCGGAAGATTCTTGTTAGATATTTCAAAGAACAAAGACTACACAGGATTTCTGATGAAACCCCTGTTGGCAGCGAAAGAATCTATTTTTCTCTATTTTCAAAACTTCTATCGTGCCTTCATGAAACATAAACCCGTTTCAGATTTTCCGATCTTCAGGATCCGTGATGAAGAATGATTCTGATAAGTTATGATATACAGGACGATAAGTTGCGAACAAAATTTGCAAAATACATAAAGAGATTCGGGCATAGGATACAATATTCAGTCTATGAGATCAACAACTGCAATAGAATATTGGATAATATTGTAGCAGACATAACAAACAGATTTTTGGACAAGTTCTCAGACGCGGACACAATACTGATTCTGAAGCTTTCGAAGACGTGCGAGATCATAAGGATGGGCTATGCGAAACATGAAGAAGCAGACGTTATAATGGTATAATGCAAACCTCGGTCCTAATTTTTTTCAGACGACATTTATTGAACCGTCGGTATTAGAAAATCGTTATATACTCAGACGATAGTGCAGTTTTCAAGAGAATAAGGCCAAAATATGCCGTAAAATGCGGCCCAAGGCTCAAAACTCATTCGAATTTCTACTCCATGTAGATAACGAGATTCAGACCGAACGCCACGCCCTCAAAACTCATTCGAATTTCTACTCCATGTAGATTGTATGTGTGATGTGTGTGTGTGACGCTCAAAACTCATTCGAATTTCTACTCCATGTAGATTATGCGAGGAGCTTCATCGCATGCCCCCTCAAAACTCATTCGAATTTCTACTCCATGTAGATCCTGAGGATTACATCCGCAGCATACGGGCTCAAAACTCATTCGAATTTCTACTCCATGTAGATTTGCGACCATCATATCACCCTTATCCGCTCAAAACTCATTCGAATTTCTACTCCATGTAGATCCATACGGACATGGATGTTCTTTGTCCCTCAAAACTCATTCGAATTTCTACTCCATGTAGATGAGATCGTCATTATACTCATCCTCGTCTCAAAACTCATTCGAATTTCTACTCCATGTAGATAAAAAGCGGCGCTGGCAAGAACAGATCCTCAAAACTCATTCGAATTTCTACTCCATGTAGATGCCGGCCATATCGTCTATCATGTCGCTCAAAACTCATTCGAATTTCTACTCCATGTAGATATTTGTTCAATCGCCACCCAGAGTGACTCAAAACTCATTCGAATTTCTACTCCATGTAGATCGCGTTGAGCGTGTTCTTTCTTCGTGTCTCAAAACTCATTCGAATTTCTACTCCATGTAGATTGTTGTGTGCTACGCAGAGGTGAAGACCTCAAAACTCATTCGAATTTCTACTCCATGTAGATTGTGCGGTCTATCATTGTTCCACCTTCCTCAAAACTCATTCGAATTTCTACTCCATGTAGATTTGGTCGGGTTTGGCTTCGATTTTGCGGCTCAAAACTCATTCGAATTTCTACTCCATGTAGATGATGAACACCCTTGTCCTTTCATACGATCTCAAAACTCATTCGAATTTCTACTCCATGTAGATGTCTGGCGCATCTTATAACGCTTGGTGTCTCAAAACTCATTCGAATTTCTACTCCATGTAGATACTGAAACTTCTCAGGGTGTATGGGAACTCAAAACTCATTCGAATTTCTACTCCATGTAGATGCGATAAAAAATCTCAAGACAGTGTCTCAAAACTCATTCGAATTTCTACTCCATGTAGATGGTGTTTTGTGTACGGGAGCTTGAGACTCAAAACTCATTCGAATTTCTACTCCATGTAGATCAAAAATAACACTCATAGGGATATTTCTCAAAACTCATTCGAATTTCTACTCCATGTAGATAGGTACTCTACCGTACTCGTTATGGCTCTCAAAACTCATTCGAATTTCTACTCCATGTAGATTTACTGACATCTCCCACCTGAACCAAGCTCAAAACTCATTCGAATTTCTACTCCATGTAGATTCCTTACGGACGAAGCGCGTGCATCATTCTCAAAACTCATTCGAATTTCTACTCCATGTAGATAATGGTTCATTCAGTTCTAACATAGGCCTCAAAACTCATTCGAATTTCTACTCCATGTAGATTAACAATTGTCACCTTTCACACGGGCCTCAAAACTCATTCGAATTTCTACTCCATGTAGATACTTTTGGTATTGTTGTCATTTTCTTTCTCAAAACTCATTCGAATTTCTACTCCATGTAGATAACGGGCCGCCATCAGGAACGCGACCCTCAAAACTCATTCGAATTTCTACTCCATGTAGATAACGGGCCGCCATCAGGAACGCGACCCTCAAAACTCATTCGAATTTCTACTCCATGTAGATTAATGCCCGAACGGGCAGGATGTGAGACTCAAAACTCATTCGAATTTCTACTCCATGTAGATAGGAATCGAACGTATCATCCTCATTACTCAAAACTCATTCGAATTTCTACTCCATGTAGATCCAAAGGAACGAGGCTGCAATCCACCCTCAAAACTCATTCGAATTTCTACTCCATGTAGATAGAACCTGACGGTACGCTTCCGGATACTCAAAACTCATTCGAATTTCTACTCCATGTAGATTCTTGATAAGCCATTCTCGGTAGGCCGCTCAAAACTCATTCGAATTTCTACTCCATGTAGATTAGTAAGGTCGCGGAAGTCATAAGTCCTCAAAACTCATTCGAATTTCTACTCCATGTAGATACCTGTCCGGCGTTCGCCGCTGCGACCCTCAAAACTCATTCGAATTTCTACTCCATGTAGATTGATCAAAAGCCTGAGTGAGCAGAGTCTCAAAACTCATTCGAATTTCTACTCCATGTAGATGTGTCCGGAGTGTGAGCCCCATGTGTCTCAAAACTCATTCGAATTTCTACTCCATGTAGATCCTATCAATTGGTATGTCTGTTCGCCCCTCAAAACTCATTCGAATTTCTACTCCATGTAGATTTATATGGAAACTCGGGAAGCCCGTCTCTCAAAACTCATTCGAATTTCTACTCCATGTAGATCAAGTGGCTTGGCGGTCAATAGGGGGCTCAAAACTCATTCGAATTTCTACTCCATGTAGATGTTACTCTGAAGTGCGCTCTTTCGGCACTCAAAACTCATTCGAATTTCTACTCCATGTAGATGAACGATAACTTGCTATGAGTCATCAAACTCAAAACTCATTCGAATTTCTACTCCATGTAGATTCCGAGCCAGCTAGCGAACTCATCCTTGCTCAAAACTCATTCGAATTTCTACTCCATGTAGATCTCATTGCTACAGCCGTTGCCTTGTTGCTCAAAACTCATTCGAATTTCTACTCCATGTAGATCTCCCCCGTTTGCTTATTCCCTGACGCTCAAAACTCATTCGAATTTCTACTCCATGTAGATCTCCCCCGTTTGCTTATTCCCTGACGCTCAAAACTCATTCGAATTTCTACTCCATGTAGATTGTTAGTGTAAACGCTGTCAATCGACCCTCAAAACTCATTCGAATTTCTACTCCATGTAGATTTTTACTCGAAAGTGCTGTAGAGAGACTCAAAACTCATTCGAATTTCTACTCCATGTAGATTTAAGTTTGTGGGGGTGAGGTAAATGGCTCAAAACTCATTCGAATTTCTACTCCATGTAGATAATATTCTGCTGATCGTTATCGCTCCTCAAAACTCATTCGAATTTCTACTCCATGTAGATCTGTGCGCTGTTTCGTCCACGGTAATCTCAAAACTCATTCGAATTTCTACTCCATGTAGATTTCGGTGGTGGTCGGGTGAACCGCGCCTCAAAACTCATTCGAATTTCTACTCCATGTAGATTTTTCAGGGATGCTTGGTACGAGGGACTCAAAACTCATTCGAATTTCTACTCCATGTAGATTTTTCAGGGATGCTTGGTACGAGGGACTCAAAACTCATTCGAATTTCTACTCCATGTAGATATTATTCGGAGTTCCGCCGTGCGATACTCAAAACTCATTCGAATTTCTACTCCATGTAGATTGAACGCTTAACGGAGCGTCCTCAACCTCAAAACTCATTCGAATTTCTACTCCATGTAGATCGCCGAGCGCGGTTAACTGCTGCATTGCTCAAAACTCATTCGAATTTCTACTCCATGTAAATCGTGAGTGCCGTCGTTAATTACCGTCCCTCAAAACTCATTCGAATTTCTACTCCATGTAGATCATCTCATATTATATATGCGCGAATAACTCAAAACTCATTCGAATTTCTACTCCATGTAGATGTCACACTTCTTAACGCATACGCTGAGCTCAAAACTCATTCGAATTTCTACTCCATGTAGATCGATCCGCTAGAACGTCCTCTCGAACCTCAAAACTCATTCGAATTTCTACTATGTGTAGATACTTTTCACCTCTGTAAAATAAAGAACTCAAAACTCATTCGAATTTCTACTGTGTGTAGATGAGTGATCGTCGGTAAGGACTTCCATCGCTCAAAACTCATTCGAATTTCTACTCTGTGTAGATGTTAACAGCGATCCCGGACTTGGAAGCTCAAAACTCATTCGAATTTCTACTCTGTGTAGATGTTGTATCGTCGCTGCTGTCTGCCAGGCCTCAAAACTCATTCGAATTTCTACTCTGTGTAGATTCACTTGTGGCAGGATTAATACAAAAGTTAAAACTCATTCAAGTTCTCAACCAGTACAGATTGACGTCACATAATCACAAAACTCAAAAATCACATCATAAACGACGCATCTCACAACTGTCCAACTACAGCCTTTATCCTTCTCACACCCGCCGCGGAACTCTCTTCTTTTTGAATTTTGAAGCCTTGTAATTCGGATGTGTTGCTAACATGCGGTCCGCCGCACATCTCCATCGACACGCCGGTGATGGTATACACCTTCACCGTATCGCCGTACTTGCCCTCAAATACTCCTATGGCGCCGCGTTTCTTTGCTTCCTCGTAGGGTATCTCCTCGCACACGACGTCAATGCTTTGTTTTATGGCGGCGTTCACGATGTCTGATACTTTTTGGATCTCTTCCGGCGTCATTTTTCTGTCAAAATTGAAATCGAATCTCAATCTTTCGGGGGTGATGTTGCTCCCTTTTTGCATGATGTCCGCGCTGAGAACTTGTCTCAGTGCCGCATTCAGCAGGTGCGTCGCAGTGTGCAATTTCGTAGTGTCATCACTACTGTCTGCCAGGCCGCCCTTGAACTTCTGTTCTGCGCCGGCTCTTGACTTGTCTTGGTGTTCTTTGAATCGATCCTCGAATCCTTTCAGATCCACGGATATACCACGCTCATCCGCAAGCTCCTTTGTCAGTTCGATAGGGAAACCGAATGTGTCGTACAGTTTGAAAGCAAGTTCGCTGCTAAGCGTCTTCTCGTTACCAAGCTCGTCGAACATCCTGTCCGCTATCCTAAGCCCGCGATCCAGCGTTCTGTTGAACTTCTCTTCTTCCGCAGTAATGTTGTGATAAATGAATTCCTTGTTCCTTTCCAGTTCCGGATAAACATCGGAATACTGTTCGACGATGATCTTCGAGATGTTCACCATTTGACACCCTTCGATCCCAAGCTTTCTCATGTAACGGCTCGCTCTTCTGATCAATCGTCTGAGCACATATCCTTGATCAACCTTCGAAGGCGCGACACCCATATCATCACCGAGTATGAACGTCGCCGCTCTCATGTGGTCTGCGATTATCCTGAAGGCTTTGATGTACTCGGGATCGCCGTAACTCTTTCCGGATAATCTTTCGATCTCGTTCATAGTAGGGATGAAGAGCTCCGTATCATACGGTGTCTTCACGTGATTCATCATAGCTAACACACGTTCCAGACCCATTCCCGTATCAACGTTCTGCTGACTCAGAGGAACATATGAACCGTCCTCATTCTTATTGTACTGCATGAATACATTGTTCCAAATCTCAACGTACTTGCCGCATTTGCATGACGGACCGCATTCCGGTGAACATTTTTCTCTTCCGTCGTCGAAGAATATCTCCGTGTCGGGGCCGCAAGGCCCCGTCTGGCCCGCAGGGCCCCACCAGTTGTCCTTCATGCCATAAAAAAAGATCTGGTCGTCTCTGAGGCCGAGACCTTTCCAGAGGTTGTACGTCTCCATATCTTTCGGAGCGTTCTCGTTGCCTTCGAACGCCGTTACAGCAAGGCTGTTGACATCCATCTTCAAAACTTGTGTCAGAAGGTCGTAGCTCATTTTTATCGATCCTTCCTTGAAGTAATCTCCTAGAGACCAGTTGCCAAGCATCTCGAAGAAGGTCAGGTGACTGGTATCTCCGATATCCTCTATATCTCCGGTCCTGATGCATTTCTGATAATTCACGAGTCTTTTTCCGGCGGGATGTTTCTCACCAAGAAGATAAGGAACAAGAGGATGCATACCTGCTGTTGTGAATAGTACCGTAGGATCGTTCTCAGGTATCAGTGACGATGAAGGAATGTAAGCGTGTCCTCTCCCTATGAAGAAATTCACGTACGCATTCCTGAGTTCTTTTGCATTCATTGTTGCGTGTCATACAATTGTTAGATATATAGTTCCCGAAGAATCGGTTCTTCGAAACCGCAATCGAACAGGGAGAAGGTATCGAACCGACTACGATTTGTAGTTGGTTGAAAATGTCTGCCGAATTATTACAAAAAGGCTACGCAGTGCGTAGCCAATCAAGTTCTTTCCGATCAGGAAAACTGAAAGGCGTATTCTCGATGTTAAAGGGGTCGAAATCGACCCCTTTAACAATTGTCAAACTGGTCGATTTCGACCAGTTTTAAACGCCGTTATCAAGTTCGATTCTTTGTTTCTATGGCATTTCGGATAGATGTGTTGACATCTTCTTTGGAAATGTGAACGAATTTGCCAGCGGCTTTCAACTCATGCATCGGTCTCGGACCTATCTCTTTCACGATGATGATGTCCGCGTCCTTCAGTGATGTTATGCGGCTGCGGATGTTCTCCGTGTGGGGGTCGCCATAGACGCCGCCTTCCTGCTGTTTAATCGTTATTGCGCGGCCTTCTTTGATGTTATTTCCTATGACTGTGAACATTCTGAATTCCGTTGTATTGCCGAATCCTCCGTTCACTGTCACGCCGTCGTCGGTTGCGACGGCGATCAGTATTCCGTTTGCCGTTGTGCTGTCGGCGGCATCGCCGTCGACGATGCCGTCGCTTTTCACATTAAGCGGACCGCATCCGGAACCGCATGCGCCCGCCCTTATGAATTCGCTCGATCGGTCCTTGTCCAGAAGGCCTATCGCGTCTGCACGGCATTGCCGGCAGTGTCTCATCATCCTCACGCCGTCCGAACACAAAGCCATCAGTTTCTTCCTTTCTTCCGGTGTCGGTGCTCGCAGACTTGAGAACTTTGTTCCTTCCACCGGTATCAAAGGAAGGATGTT
>Ga0123353_10006921_pt1 | contig 15238 bp, 12 predicted proteins | sample TergutLab28metaG_3_FD_92763 | JGI IMG/M metagenome (GOLD analysis project Ga0123353, IMG submission 92763) | Labiotermes labralis P3 segment gut microbial communities from Petit-Saut dam, French Guiana - Lab288 P3 | ecosystem: Host-associated > Arthropoda: Insects > Digestive system > Gut ... | reverse complement strand
CCCAACATCGGTAACGACGCCAGGCGCGAGCGCGCCCAGGATGAGCTGCCGCAATCGGCCAGCGGACGCACCATCATGACCACCGAGCCCAAGTTCATCCCCGAGGAGGCGGTGCAGATCGCCCTGCCAGGCAACGCGAAGTTCCGGGTGCGCATGATCGACTGCGTGGGCTATATCGTCCCCAGCGCCTTGGGTTACATCGAGAACGACCAGCCGCGCATGGTGATGACCCCCTGGTTTGACGAGGAGATCCCCTTCAACATGGCCGCCGAGATCGGCACCCGCAAGGTGATCGCCGAGCACAGCACCATCGGCCTTGTGGTCACCACAGACGGCTCCATCAGCGAGATTCCCCGGGATGAATACGCCGAGGCCGAGGAACGTGTGGTGAAGGAGTTACAGGAACTTCGCAAGCCCTTCATCGTGCTGCTCAACTCCGCCACGCCGGAGGCCCCCGCCACGATGGCCATGGCGCAGTCCCTGAGCGCGAAATACGGCGTGCCCGCGATGCCGGTGAACTGTCTGCACCTCACCGAGCCGCAGATCAAGCAGATTATCTCCCAGGTGCTGTTCGAATTTCCCATCCGGGAGGTCAGCGTGAATCTGCCCGGCTGGATTGTCTCCCTGGAAAACGACCACTGGCTGCGCAGAAGCCTTTACACCAGCGTGCGCGCCAACGCGAAGGGCCTGCAGGTGATGCGGGACACAGAAAGCTTCGTGGCGGGCCTGCGGGTGAGCGAGCACGTGAGCGCCACGAACATGAGTTCGCTCAACCTCAGCGACGGCTCCGCTATCGTTGAGCTGAGCGTCGTCGCCGAGCTTTTTTATAAAGTGCTTGCAGAATCGACAGGCCTGGACATCAGCGGCGAACAGGACCTGCTGCGCTGGCTGATGGAGCTCTCCCGCGCCAAGGCCGGCTTCGATCGCATCAAGAACGCCCTGGACGAGGTGGACGCCACGGGCTACGGCATCGTCATGCCCTCGCTGGAGGAGCTGCGCCTGGAGGAGCCGGAGCTCATGCGGCAGGGCGGGCGCTACGGCGTGAGGCTGCGGGCCAGCGCGCCCTCGCTGCACATCATGCGGGCCAATATCACCACGGAGGTCGCCCCCATCGTGGGCAGCGAGAGCCAGAGCGAGGAGCTGGTGATGTACCTGCTCAACGAATTCGAGGAGAACCCCGCCGCCATCTGGGAGAGCAACATCTTCGGCAAGTCCCTGCACGAGCTGGTGAACGAGGGCCTGCACAACAAACTCTACCGCATGCCGGCGGATGCCCGCATGAAGTTCCAGGAAACCATAGAGAAAGTGATCAACGAGGGGTGCTCGGGGTTGATCTGTATCATTCTGTAAGTTACACTTGCGCCCTGTCGCTTTTTGTAGTATACTCTGAGTAACAAGCGCAAAGGAGTGTACTTATGGACTACAACAACCAACAGCCCTACCAGCAACAGTATCAGCATCAATACCAGCAGCAGCCGGCCTACCAGGCCCCGGCGCAGCAGCTGCCCACCGACCGCAACGTGGTCGTGGTGATCCTGCTAAGCTTGGTCACCTTCGGTATCTACGCCCTGGTGCTACAGTACAAGCTGATCAAGGAACTCAACCTCACCGCCGTGCGGGACGGCAAGAGGACCACGGGCCTGCTCGCGATGATCCTTCTGAGCATGATCACCTTCGGCATCTACGGCATCGTATGGACGCACATGTTCGCCGAGCGCGTGGGCGCCGAGGCCATGCGGCGCAACACGGGCATCAGCTTCGGCGCGGCGGACTTCTGGATTTTCAGCGTGCTGCTGAGCTTCACCGTGATCTGCCCGATCATCTACAAGCACAAGCTCCTCACGGCAGTCAACGCAATCAACACGAGCTACAACATCTACGGGTGAGCAGGGCAGGGGAGACAAGCGACACAACAAAAGCGGGCGGCTGCGCAGCCGTCCGCTTTTTTATGTGAAGCAAAATTCTTTACGACCTACTTCCTCACATCCTCCACAACCTTCCCGTCGTGTATCCGTATCACCCGCTCCGCCTCGGCGGCAATCTCGCTGTCGTGGGTGATGAGGATCACCGTGCGGCCCTCTCTGTGCAGTTCGTGCAGGATGCGCATCACGTCCTCGCCGGACTTGGAATCCAGGTTGCCGGTGGGCTCGTCGGCCAGGATGATGGGAGGCCGGGCGGCCACGGCCCTGGCGATGGCCGCGCGCTGCTGCTGTCCGCCGGACATCTCCGCGGGGCGGTGGTGCCGCCGCTCGGTGAGGCCCACGCGTTCCAGGGCTTCCAGGGAAAGCTTTTCGCGCTCCTCGCGCCGCATCCCGCGGTAGATCAGCGGCAGCTCCACGTTGGCCTGCGCGGTGAGGCTATGGATGAGGTTGAAGCCCTGGAAGATGAAACCGATCTGCTTGTTGCGTATGTCGCTGAGCTGGTCGTCGCTGAGGTCCGAGACGTCCTCGCCGTCGAGGATATACGTCCCGCTGGTGCAGGCGTCCAGCAGGCCCAGCTGGTTCATCAGGGTGGATTTTCCCGAGCCCGAATGACCGACGATGGCCACGAACTCCCCCTGGCCGATGTCGAGGCTCACGCCGTCCAGGGCGCGCACCTCGTTTTCGCCGGGGTTATAGATTTTGTAGATTTCTTTTAGTTCGATTAAGGGCATGGCGTTCTCCTATGCGATCAGGTCTTTTGCGTTACCGATCATGCACGTCAGCTTAAACTTCGTCTCAAGCTTCCCGTCTTTGCCGCATCGGTCAAAATATTGCCTGCGGGTTTGGCAGTATTCCTCGAAGCCTTCGTTTCCTGGGTTTGGGGCTGAGGACGCGGACAATCCACCGTGCAGGTACATCGGCCAGTCCTGGTGCAGCGTAAATTCGAACGATTTGGTTTCGAATGCGCCTTCCCGGAATTCCGGCGATTCGTTGTGCCTGCTATCCCCCAGCATTGCCAGCACGATGTTCGCGCCCGCGCCGGGTTTCAAAATGCGCCTGAACTCAGGCATAACTTTCGCGCGGTCAAACCAGTGATAGGAATTTCCGCAAAAAACGAGATCAACAGAATCATTAGGAATGCCCGTCTCCTCGGCGCAGCTTCCCAATACAGTGCAGCAATTGAAGCGGCCAAGCCTTTCCAGCAATATACGCCGCATGTCACCGTCCGGCTCCACAGCATAGACCCGGTTGCCCCGCTCCAGGAACCCCTGCGAGACCTTCCCCGTACCTGCCCCGATGTCAGCGATAACGGCGTCCGAACGCAGCCCGAACTCGCCATATACATAGTCAAAAAACGCCTCCGGATACGCCGGCCTGCCCAAGTCATAGCTCTCTGCCTTGCCGGCATGCGTGTTTTGCATGCTGCGCTCCTTCACGGTACAATATCGCCAACCCCATTGAGTATATACTGCGGGCGGTAGGGGAAGGTTTTCATGCGTTTGATATCGGTGACGCCGGAGAGCACCAGGACGGTGTCTATGCCGGTTTCTATGCCGGCCACGATGTCGGTATCCATGCGGTCGCCGATCATGACCGCTTCGGAGGTGCGCACACCGAGCATTTTCAGCCCCGTGCGCATCATCAGCGCGTTTGGCTTGCCAATATAATACGCTTTGCGCTCGGACGCCAACTCAATGGGGGCGACCAGCGCGCGGCAGGCGGGTATGAGCCCGGATTCGCCGGGGGCGGTCATATCAGAATTGGTGCCGATCAATTTTGCCCCGTTCCTCACGTGGCGGATAGCACGGGTAATCAGGTCGTAGTTGTAGTGGCGAGTCTCGCCGACCACCACATAGTCCGGATTGACGTCGTTCATGACAATGCCCATGTCATACAGGGCGTTGAACAGACCCGGGTCGCCGATGATATAGGCCGAGCAGCCCGACGACTGGCTCTGGAGAAAACGTGCCGTGGCCAAAGCGCTGGTGTAAAACTTGGAGACATCGACATCAATGCCCATGCGGGCAAGTTTTTGCTGGAGCTCAAGCGGCGTGTGCCCGCTGGCGTTAGTCAGAAAGAGGTATTGTTTCCCGTTTTGCTCCAGCCAATCGACAAACGCCGGCACGCCGTCCAAAAGGCGGTCGCCGTGATAGATGACCCCGTCCATGTCGCACAGGAACCCCAGTTTTTCCCGGAGAGCGTCAAGATTGGGCGTTTGCTGCATCATAAAAACACCTTTCTTTCGTGCTGTCGCCTATTCCCTCCGCAGCGCGTCAATCGGCAGCATCAGCGCGGCGCGCCTTGCCGGGTATATCCCGAAGAATAGCCCGATGGCGCTGGAAAATCCGACTGCGATGGCCACAGTGGTGAATTTTAGCGCGATGGGAATGCCCATATACCAGGCCACGAATGCCGCGCTCGCCACACCAAGGATAAAGCCGATCGTCCCGCCGATCAGGCACAGGATGACTGACTCGGTCAGGAACTGGAACAGGATGGTGGAGGTCTTGGCGCCCAGGGCCTTGCGTATGCCGATCTCCCTTGTACGCTCGGTGACGGAGACGAGCATGATGTTCATCACGCCGATGCCGCCCACCAACAGCGAGATGGCGCTCACCCCGGCGATGAAAGTGGTGAAGATTTTTATCACGCTGTCGAGCAGGTCGATGTACGTGGCCATGTTCACCGCGTTGTAAGCGCCGCTGCCTGCGTTGCCGTGCTGGATATATAGCAGGTTCTTCGCGGCGTTGCCCACCACATCGAGATACTGTTCTTCGTCGGCCATGATGTAGACGTTGTCATACGCGCCGTCCGAGCCCGCCAGCTGGTCGGTGACGGTGCTCGCCATGACGATCATGACCATGTCCCCCATGCCGGCCATGCCGCCGCTCAGGGATTCCATCATATCCGCCATCTGGTCGGCGTCGCCCCCCATCATGTCCAACTCGATCACGCCCACCACGCGCAGGCGGGCAGTCTGCTCGCTGCCAAAAGGTGAGTAGTCCACGTATTTCCCTATGGCGTGCCGGGTGCCGAAGAGGGACTCCGCGCTCATCCGGGGAATCACGCACACCCGGGCGGCTGAGACGTACTCCTCCTCGGTGATGTAGTGCCCCTCCAGCAGCGTGGAGGCGGTGATGTAGCGCAGGTCCGGCGTGCCGGAGATCGCGATGGCCATGCCGTCGAAGATGGGTGAACTGGCCGAGCCGAAGCCGTAGATCTGCGGCGAGGCGTACTGCACGTGCTCAATGTTCTTGATGCGCTCCAGGTCCTTGCGGGTAATATACTGGCTGGCGTCGGCCCTGCGGGGGTCTACGGTCACCATCACCATGCTCTGCCCCATGTCCCGGATCATGCCTATGATGTAGTCCCGCCCGCCGTTGCCCACGGTGATGATGGCGATTACCGAGAACACCCCGATGATGATGCCCAGCATCGTCAGCAGGGAGCGCAACAGGTTTGTTTTTATGCTATAGACCGCGATGCGGATGTTTTCTTTTGCGTTCATACCAGCTTCACCTTTTGCCCGTCCTCCATGGCCCGCAGCGGCGCGCGCACGATCTCCGTGCCCTGGGTGATGCCCCCGGTGATCTCGTAGTAGGAGTTGCCGTCGAACAGGCCCGTCTCCACCGGCTGCTTCTTTATTGTGCGGCTTACGCGCTCAAGTACGAACACGTAGTAGCCGCCGGTCTCGTCGTCGTACGCCACCGATTCCACCGGCACGCGCAGCACGTTCTCCCGGGTCTCCAGCTCGATGGTGACGTCCACGTCAAGCCCTATTGTGATGCTCTTATCGGGCTGTGGGATGGTGACGCGGGCCTCCACACCTCGGGCGGAGCCCCCCGCGCCCATGAGGGAACTGATGTTGATGTCGCTGCTCTCCCTGGCTACGGGGCTGATGAAGCTCACGTATGCGTCAAATTCCTTGTTTGATACCGAGGTAACCCGCACGCGCTGGTCCAGGGCCAGCTTGGCGATGTCGTATTTTCCCAGCAGGAAGCTGGCGGTGAAAGGGTAGTATTCAATCACCATGCCGCTCACCTGGCTGGAGAACAGCCCGCCCAGCAGCGAGCCTATGTCCGCGCTGCCCCCCGCCAGGGAGGCCAGCAGACTTGTCACGTTGATGCCCGAAGACGCGGGGCTCTGCGCCTGCGCGCCGAAATATATCTCGCCCTCGGTGATGTTTACCTCGCGGATAATGCCGTCGAACTCCGCCGTCCAGCCCTCTTTGAGCAGGGCGGCCGCATGCTCAGCCTGGCGGTAGGCATCCTCGGCGGAATCCGCCAAGGACTTATATACGCTGTCTAGCGACATGCCGCCCGATATGCCCGCGAAGGCGTCCTGCAGCTTCAATTGCATGAGCTCGAGGCTGTCGCCCATGCCCGCGCCGCCCATCATGGACTGCATGGCGCTCATATCGAACCCGCCGCCCATCATGCCGCCCAGCAGCCCGCCGCTGAGCAGATTCTGGAAGGAGGAGACCGTTTTGGCGATGGACCCGCTCTCGGCGAACACCGTGTCCACCATGCGGTTTGCCAGCCTGGTATCGCCCAGCAGCCCGGCTATCGCCCCTTTGATGTTGTCCAGCTGGGTGTTCTGCGGGGCTGCGGGGGCATCGGCTTCTCCCCCGCCGGCGGCGGCGATCTTCGCCTCCAGTTCGGCGATACGCGCCTTGTTGGCCGCGGCCTGCTTCGGGGCCTCCGCCGCGCTCTTCAGGTAATCCTGATAGCTGCGCCGCGCGGCCTCATAGTCCCGCTTTTTCGCCCGCAGCATCTCGTCCAGGCTGCCTGTGTCGAAGGTGGCCAGCAGGTCGCCGGCCTTCACCGTGTCTCCCACGCGTATGTGAACGGAATTTACCTTCGTGCCCTCGAGAATCTGGAAAATGCCCTGCCTGCCGGAGGCCACCGTGGCCGAGGCCGTGTAGACCGAAGTCAAGTCCCCGCGCATAACCTGGGTGATGGCGTCGGGCCGCAGTTCCATTTGCTTGCGGTTGGAGAACACGGCGTAATACATCGTGTAGCCCAGCATTGCCAATATGAGCGCCGCGGCTACGGCAAATATGGCTCTATTTTTGTTGGAACGTTTCATCTGCATTATTCCTTTACCGCGCAAGATTCGTAACCCATAAATTATATATCATTCAAGCGCGAAAAAAAAGGGCTATCGCGATATTTCAAATAAAGTTTACACTTTCACTCATATTTGTTCATTGTTTGGTTAAAATATTTCACGGCTCAAAAGGCCATAGGGACCGTTCTTCCAGCGCGAACACATAGTCCGCGTACATCTCCGCCCGTTCGCGATAGAGCAGCGCTGCGGATTCGTACCAGGTATATATTTTTGCGTCGTATTCGCAGATGCCTTCGCTCATGGGGGCGAGCATCTGTTTTTTGATAGCCATATCGGTGCTCACCACCCAGAGAGGAACCTGGCGCCTGTCTATTGTGACCTCCCGCTTCGGCGGCTGCTCGAGGATCCCGCGCAGCGTTGGGTATATCCACAGCCACGAAGGCGCCCTCGTTGTGAACGACGCGCTGACCATGAATTCCCCGGTGGTGGCCACGCAGGCCCCCTGTGCATAATCCTGGATGGACAGCAGAGCCTTCGGAACAACAATGCCGGTGGTGGCGCTGTGGATTCCCTCCACACCCAAAGGCGCGCTTTCGCTCAGGGGGTAGCCCGCGCATCGGGCGCGGTTGCCGCTCTCCGGGTCCAGGTGGCCCTCGGGCAGGCTCTGGCTTTTGCCGTGGAAGTAGGAGTCCCCGAGCCACAGCATGCCTTCCGCCACAAAGGCGATCCCCCCACGCGATACCGAGCGGAAGGAATCCCTGAAGCGCACCGTGCCGCCATGGCGCGCCTCCCGCAGGTCCTGCGCGGCAAGGCGCCACGCGCGGCTCTCGGAGGTCACCCAGACATGCTCCCCCCATGCGGCGGCCCCGCCCGCGTGCCCGGTGTATGGTAGCCCGCCGGGTTTGAGAAGATACACAGACTTGACGAATTCCCCGCTCTCCGCGTCCACCAGGGCCAGCAGGCTCGGGCGTTTGCCCCCCGGAAAATAGTACGCCAGCGCGAAGCAGCCCAGCGCCTGAGAGTAGCACAGCCCCTGCGGCACATAGCCCGCGGCGAGCTCCGGAATGGGGAAGGCGGGGGTGGCCACGCTCGTGAAGGGATGATATTTTCCGTTGCGAAGCCACGGCCCGATCAGCGCGGGGAACGCCTCGCGGGAGAACCCGCTGTAACGGAATGTCTCCCCCTGCTGCACTGCCGCGGCGGCCTGTGTATCCCCCGCGCCGCGCAGCCCGAGGGACATCCCGCACAGGCTCACCGCCACAATGCAGGAAATTACTGCGCGGAAAGGATAAGATGCGCGCAAGAGATGCTCCTTTCGAATTGCACCCTTTTAAAGCCCGCTTCGCTCGCGAGGGGGGTGGCCCGCAGGGCCGGGGGTGCTTATCACAAAAAATAAAAACCGGGATATTACTCCCGGTTTCATTTTGCACAGGTTTGCGTAAAGACATGAATGCTTATTTCTGGTAAGGGGTTGCGGGCGGCAGGTTGACGCCCCTACAGCGATGCCTCGATCTCCCTCGCCAGCACTCGTAATTGCTCAATCTGCATCTCCTCCGCGCGGCGGAACTTCGCGTTTACGTCCTTCATCGGCACGCGGCACTTCCACGTGATGGGCACGCCGTCCAGCGCGATAGTGTACTTCGCGTTGATGGGGTACATCTGGCTTTCGGCCAGGGAGGCCATGCCCACAAAGGCCTGCAGGCGCTCGGCCAGCGCGGGGTTCTCCTGCCAGCACTCGTACAGTTTGACGTAGAGCTGCGGATGGAGGTTCGCCATCACGCCGGAATACCCCGCGCAGCCCAGGCGCAGGCTCTCCAGCAGCATGGCGGCGTTGGCGTTGTATATCTTTAGCCCGGTGTTCTCAGCCGCCGCCAGCTTCACCCTGATCTGCTCCAGATCGCAGCAGGTGTCCTTGAGGAAGGCGAAGTTCGCGATGCCCCCCAGCCGCCGGATGGTCTCCGGGGGCAGCAGGCGCTTATAGGGGTAAGGGCACTCGTAGATGCCCAGCGGCAGGTCCGGCAGGGCCTTGGCCACATGCTCCACGCGGCGCAGGAAGGCGTCCTCGTCCTCTTCTTTTGAGGCGAAGCGGTTCGAGATGAACACGTAGGCGTCGATGCCCTCGTCAATGAAGGCCTGGGCCTCCTTGATCTGCGTGGCCGGGTCGTAGGCCGTGTGCCCGCTTGCCAGCGCCACAGTGCCGGGCTGCTTCACCCGCATGATCTCCCGCAGAATTCCCAGGCGCTCCTCGAAGGACAGGTAGAATATCTCGCTGGACTGGCAGATGGCGAACACGCCCGCCACACCGCGCGCCTCGTACCAGCGCAGCAGGTCCTGCAACACGCCGTAATCCACCTGCAAGTCTTCCTTGAAGGGGGTCACCATTGTGGGGTATACGCCATTCGGGACGGTTTTCATAATCGGCTCCTCAGTGCGTTGGTACGTCTTTCAGTATTATTCATTATAAGAACCTGCATTGCGGCATTGCGGCAGAACCTTGTAATTCGCTACGCTCATTATAGCACGCTTCCCGGCGAATGCAAGCAATATTTCTAGCCCCGGACAAACGCCTGCTTGAACGGCTCGGAGAACAGCCTGAAGAAGGTGCCGATGCGTGTCCATACGTCTACGAAAAAATCCCTGAAGCCCTGCTGCAACTCGGGGTAGGTCACGCTCAGAACGGCCATCACGGCGACGGCCAAAAGGCATATTACCAGTATGAGTTTGGCAGTTTTCATTTATTGCCCCCATCCCGCCGCATCGTGCGGCGAACTAAAAATCAGGCGTGAAACGCACAACGGCATAAAAAGAGGATAAAACCCTCATTTTACGCTATTTCCCCTGATTCCCCATATTACAGCAATATTATACAACAAATATTCCCGCAATGCAAGCTCTATTTATTCACCAATCACGCGCGTTTTTAATATAGTAGTAGCAGGAACATGAAACCGGTTGAAAACCGGTTAAGAAAGGATGCGCGTACATATGGAACAACAGATAAAAGCCGAGCGGGCCAACGTTGCCGCCACTGCCCCTGCCGTACAGGCGCAGTTAATAGAGCAGTACAAACGGGAGATGCTCACGCAGGCGCAGCGCATGGTCCCTGCCCCCGCCATATCCGTCCCCGTCCCTGCGCACGAAAAGGAAACAGCCACCGAGCACGTGGAACGTGTACTGGAACGTGCGGAGCCCGTCGTGGAGGCGGTGGAGCCCTTCGCGGAGATCGCGCTGCGTTCGGGGCTGGCCGCGGCGGGAGCCTCCGCCGCGGCCAAGGGCATCGAACTGGGCGTGGCGGCCCTGGAGCACCACATTGAGAACAAGAGGGCCGAACAGCATGCACAGTCCGCGCCCCCGCCTCCGCCAGCCCCGGCTCCTTCCCCCCCGCCCGCAATTGACATCGAAATCAACCAGCAGGTCGTGCAGAATGCCCCGGCCGTCGTCGCCCCGGTTGTCACCGCTCCGACTGTTACGGCCCCGGCTGCGGCGGTGGTTACGGCGCCTCCCGTGCAGGCCGTGCCGATGCCCGCGCCCCCTATACCGGTCCCGCTGCCGATTCCCCCTGCCCCCGTTGCGGTGTCCGTGCCGCTCCCCCAACCGCCGCCAGCCCCCGTGATGCTTCCGCCTGTCCCGGTGGCCATGCCTGTGCGGCCCGTGCCCGCGTCAACGGCGCGCGAAACCGTTACATTCACGTGCCCCTGCCGCAGAACGTCGAGGCCCTCCTGTCCGCTGCATAGCCCCCGTTCAAGCTGCTGTTCCTCCCGCAGGCCCTGCAGACCTGCGCCTTGTACTCCGCAGGCCGCCGCCTGGTTCGCGCAGCCGGCTGTGGAGGCCGCCTATGCCGCCTACACCGCCTCCCTGGCTCCGGACGGCGACGCCATGCCCGCTTATCAGATGCCGCAGACGGTCCCGACCTCAGTCGCCCTGGCTGACGTGGCCTATGCCGGGCAGAACGTGACCGAGCAGGACGGCTATTATGAACTGCCCGCGCAGGATTACGCCTCCCTGGAGGACTATCTGGTGCGCAACACGGCCCGGGGCATGCTTGAGTTGCAGGTCCGCGTCGCCTCCGACGAAGGCGCGCCTGTGCCCGGCGCGAATGTGGCCATCCTCAAGACCATCGCCGGCGTGACCTATCTGTTTTATCAGGGCGTCACCGACGCCAACGGCAGCGCGGGGCTCATCTCCCTGCCCGCGCCCGATAGAAGCCTCTCCTTCGCGCCGCCGCAGGGATTTGTCCCCTACGCCGTCTACACCATCTCGGTCGCCCACGGCGATTACGCGCCCCAGGTGTTCGAGAATGTCACGGTGTTCCCAGATACCGAGGCCGTGCAGGTGGTGCGTATGGGTATGACTGAAGCGCCCTTCGTGGTGAACGAGGGCAGGTATGTGATGTAAGATGCAAGGAGGTGCGTCATGGCCCTGGGTACGCCGATCGTCCCCGAGGTAATCACTGTGCACCTGGGGACCCCAAAGAGCAATGCGCGCAACGTTACGGTGCCTTTCAAAGATTACATAAAAAACGTCACAAGCTCGGAGATATATCCCACCTGGCCCGAAAACGCCCTGCGCGCCAACATCCACGTCATCGTCAGCTTCGCTATGAACCGTGTGTTCACGGAGTACTACCGCGCGCAGGGCTACCCCTTCGATATCACGAACTCAACGTCATACGATCAGGCCTATATACATGGCAGGGACATCTTCGCCAACATCAGCCGGCTGGTGGATGAGCTCTTCAACGACTATATCGTGCGCCGCGGGCACGTGGAACCCATGTTCTCCAGCTACTGCAACGGCACCACGGCTACCTGCAAGGGCCTTTCCCAGTGGGGGAGTTTCTATCTCGCCTCCCAGGGCTACGCGCCGTACCGGATATTGCAGCACTACTACGGCAGCGATATCGACCTGGTCTTCGACGCCCCCGTGGGGCCGATATACCCCTCCTTCCCCGGCAGGTTGCTGCGCCGCGGCAGCGAAGGCGAGGAGGTGCGCACCCTGCAAACGCGCCTGCGCCGCATCTCCCGGAATTTCCCCGCTATTCCCACGGTCAGCGTGAACACCGGTGTGTTCGACGCCGCCACCGACGCCGCCGTGCGGGGCTTCCAGCGCACTTTCGGCCTGACTGCCGACGGCATCGTGGGCCAGAGCACCTGGAACCGCACTATCTCCATCTTCAACGCTGTCAAGCGGCTCAACGAGCTCGATTCCGAGGGGATCAGCCTGGCCGACGCCACGGCCATGTACGCCTCCAACCTTCGTATGGGCGACCATGGATTCGCCGTGCGCGCCTTGCAATACTACCTGGACTTTATCGGCCATTTCCATCCATCCATTGGCCGCGTGGTCTCCGACGGCGCCTTCGGCCCCGTCACCGACCGCGCCCTGCGGGAGTTCCAGCGCCTCTATGGCCTCACCGTGGACGGCGTCGCGGGACGCGCCACCCACAACGCTTTGCTCGACGCTTATACGAGGCATTACAATACCCTCACGCCCGAACAGGCGCGCCCCGTCTATCCCAACTACGCCTTTTCCCCGGGCGATACAGGCGAGAAGGTCCGCCTGCTGCAGACCATGCTGGCCGCGCTCGCCCAGCATATCCCGGGCCTGCATCCCCTCGTCCCAGACGGCGTCTATGGGCCCGCCACGGCCAATGCGGTACGCGTCTTCCAGCGCTACGCCCAGCTGCCCGTCTCCGGCGATACGGGCATCCTCACCTGGAATGCCGTGCTGAACACCTATAACCTGTACTTCGAAACGGAGTACGAGCTGAGACCCAGGCCTGTATATTCCCAGGCGGCGTTGTAGGGGCGGCAACGCTAAAGCATTGCGGGAGAATGCTTCCTCTGCCGCCCGAATGCAAAAGACAATTGACAATGGCCCTCCTGCCCACTATAATTGAGCAGGAGGGTTTTATGAATACCCCCTCTGGCCTTCGGCCATCTCCCTCTTGGGGAGCTGTCGCGAAGCGACTGAGGGGGTACATATGGAGGGTTACATGGAAACAGCCATGGACGTCTTTTCCCGTTTCGCGCCATACATCCAGGACCATATCTACAGGCAGGGCTGGAGCGAACTGCGCCCCGTGCAGATCGCTGCGGCTGAGGCGCTCTTTGACACCGATGACCATCTATTGCTGAGCACCGGCACGGCCTCCGGAAAAACAGAGGCCGCCTTCCTGCCCGCGCTGACTCTGCTCGGCGAAAACCCGGCAACTTCAGTGGGCATTCTCTATGTCAGCCCGCTCAAGGCCCTCATCAACGACCAGTTCGCTCGCTTGGGGGGCCTGCTGGAGGAGGGCCGCGTGCCCGTTACCCGCTGGCACGGCGACGCCCCGTCAGGAGGTAAAGCCCGCGTGCTGAAGGACCCCGCCGGCGTGCTGCAAATCACCCCGGAGTCCCTGGAGAGCCTTCTGATGCACAGAAGATCATCTTGCGCGAAATTATTCGAGGACCTGCGCTTTATCGTGGTGGACGAGGTACACTACTTCATGGCCTGCGAACGCGGTGTGCAGCTGCAATGCCTGCTCACCCGGTTGGAGCGCATCGCCGGTTGCTCGCCCCGACGCATTGGACTTTCGGCGACGCTGGGCAGCCCGGAGGCCGCCGCCGCTTGGCTATCCGCGGGCACGGACCGCCCCTGCCGCCATCCGGAGGTCCCCGTGGCCAAGCGCCGCCTGCTGCTGCACATGCGCCGCTTCGAGTCGGGCGAAGAGGGCATGCCGCCTCTGCTCTACGCCCAGACCTTGGGCAAGAAGGCCATCATCTTCACCCGCACCCGTCTGGATGCTGAAAACGTCGCCATCCAACTCAAGGAGCAGGCAGTCGTCCGCAAGACGCCCGACGTCTATCGTGTTCACCACGGCAGCATCTCCGCCGCCCTGCGGGAGGAGGCCGAGCGGGAGATGAAAAACGCCGCCGGGCCCGTGGTAACAGCGGCTACGGTTACATTGGAGCTGGGCATCGACATCGGCGGCTTGGACCGCGTAGTGCAGATCGGCGCGCCGCTCTCGGTATCGAGCTTCACCCAGCGCATCGGCCGCTGCGGCCGCCAGGGTCAACCCGCCGAATTGCTTTTTTTGCTCCAGAGCGAACTCGAACCGCAGTCCGGCGATCCATTAGGATGTATCGACTGGGAATTCATAAAAGCCATCGCCACCATCCGGCTCTATCTTGAAGAGAAATGGATCGAGCCCATCATCCCGCCGGGACAGAGCTTTACCCTGTGCTATCACCAGACCATGTGCCTGCTGGCCGCCGCGGGGGAGATGTCCGCCGCGCGCCTTGCCCAGGAAATCCTGACCCTCCCGGCGTTCAGGCAAATTTCACTGGATGACTACAAAACTATGCTGCGCCACCTGCTGGAGACCGACCACCTGCGCCGGGGGGACGCGGGCGGCCTAATGCTGGGCGTCGCGGGGGAGACCATTGCCACGGCCTACGACTTCCTGGCGGTCTTCACCGCCCCCGACGAGTGGCAGGTGACCTACAGGGATAAGCCCATCGGTACGGTGGCCCAGGCATGTCCGCCGGGGGAGCGCATTGCCCTCGCGGGGCGCGGCTGGGAGGTCACCCGCTGCGACGAAACCCGCAAGCGCATCATGGTCAAGCCCGCCCAGGGCCCCGCCGAGAGCAAATGGGAGTCCTTCTTCGCCGGCCGCGTGCACGCCAATGTGCTGCATAAAATGCGCACCGTATTGGAAGGGGATGACTATGACGCATACTTGAGCCCCGAAAGCTGCCTCGCCTTGGAAACCATGCGCAGGGTCTGGAAGGCCCGCACGCCGGGTTCCATCCTCCAGGCGGCAGATACCTGCCTGCTGTTCCCCTGGCTGGGCACGCCCGCGCTGCAGGCCCTCCAGTTGGCCCTGCAGGACAGGGGCATTTACGCGCGCATCCTGCCTGGAGGATACACGCCGGTGTGTATCGAGTGCCACACCACCGAATATGCCCTGCGCCGTGTTCTGCAAGGGCTGCGCGCGGAGGGCATCGACCCGGAGGTCCTTCCCCTGCGCCGGGGACTGCGTGCAAAGTGCAAGTTCGACCCTTATTTGCCTGCCGAGCTGTTACAGAAACAGACCCGCGAAGAGTGCATCGACGCCGAGGGCGCCATGGAGTTTTTGCGGCAGTTTTAGGAGGAATGCCAGCTATACCATCCAGGTAATCGCATTGAACAACTGGCAGCCCACCAGGAACAGCACGTCCGCGCCGGGTGAAAATGCAACATACCCCGGCAATACCCGCGCGTTG
>Ga0123353_10006920_pt1 | contig 15239 bp, 10 predicted proteins | sample TergutLab28metaG_3_FD_92763 | JGI IMG/M metagenome (GOLD analysis project Ga0123353, IMG submission 92763) | Labiotermes labralis P3 segment gut microbial communities from Petit-Saut dam, French Guiana - Lab288 P3 | ecosystem: Host-associated > Arthropoda: Insects > Digestive system > Gut ... | reverse complement strand
AAAGAAATCCCATGCCTTGGCCTGGGCAGCCACCATCTGCCTCTCGAACTCCGCGTACAAGGGATCGAATGCTTCACGAACAGCCAGTCGTGTCCGAACCTCGTTTGCGGTGGCAAATTTCATCCGAGCGAGTTGGCTGGCCATGGCCTCGCCGGCGTGCGACGTGTCTTTGGTAGCCTGTATTTGCCATATCCACGCGTTGGCCAAAAAAGCCGGTCCAAGCCCACCTGCCATATCCAACAGGATGCGCCATTGCTCGATGTCGGCGACGGTTACCCGCACCAGATTTTGGAGTGTGTCTAGGCAAGTGGCCTCCAAGGAGGCCGGTTCTGTCGCATTCTTGGCCAAAGACAGAAAAGTCACGGACAACAACGCCCTTGCCTCGGCTCCGTGCATCTTCTCCGTGCCCTGCGATGCCAATTGCTTCAAGTGATCGGCGGCTAGCCAAGCCAACGCGACATTCGTGCCAACCACATCCAGCCACTTTTGAAAGCATCGTATGGCACTATCTGGGCTTTGGCTACAAAGACGACAAATGATCTTGCGGAACACATCTTCCGCTACAGCACCCGCCTGGCGGTGTGCCTCCGAATCACTGGCTGTGTATACCAATTTACATAATGCCACGAATATTTCTTCGGAGACCGTGTCTGCATGATGTTCGAACTGAACAAGTGACTCGGCGCGGCAGCCGACCGGCCCTCGTTCAAAGGCAAAGGTCAGTAAGCTCATCATGGCCGTGGTATTTGGAACAGGTCCTGTTTGCCGCAGGAACAGGAATAGCTCAGCTACCGTACTGATGTCGGACAATGTCAATTCACCGCAGGATTCGGCGAAGTGGTGCAACGCCCGACGGTCGGTACGATTGGCCAATACCAATGGCGATTGAACCGATGGATCAGTTGTTACTTTTTGCTCCGAACTGGTCAAGTCGAAGTCGGCAGGCGGTTCAGCCACGGCCGTTAGAGCAAAAGGCGTTGGAGCCGCACTACGTGCTGGTGGCTGATATGTGGAGAAGGTAAAAAGGTTGGCCATCTTACGTGGCAACTGGAAAAATGCTGCCGCAAGCACGTCGGGTGCCACAGTGATCGGCCGGACACGGAACAACAGGCGACTGGCCGGAGATGCAACGATCTTGTCCAAAAGCAACGCTGCCTGGTCGTCGAGTCCGGGAGTTCGTTGTCGCAAATTGGCGAGACCATCGGGATCATAGTTACCGCTAGCGACAAGGTCAGAACCGTCAAGTTCCTGGAGCTTGGGCGGTGCCTCCCAGTGCCCTTCGCCGCTTTTAACACGTAACGCCCTCGCCTTCAAGTCATCGGGAATATCGCGCCAGAACACGGGCGAATCGAAATACGAGATGGCATAATTAGGCCAATCCTCGTTCGACACCAGTGCATGAACGATGAAATTCCCCCAGCGCGGGTCATGCCAGCCCTTCCCAAGGTACTGACAACGGCTGAGCACCCGCATGCCGGAACTGAGCGCAAAGGAGTTCAACACCACCGGAAAATCGCGGGCCAACTCGGTGGCGTCCGGTTGCATTGGCAGATCACGAGGCTGTGAATATCGACCGCACCATTGCTCCAGTTCCGTAATGTCTGCCTCTCCCAGGCCAGTTGACACCGAGAAGGTGCCGTACCCGCTCCCAGGTTTCATGCGCCAGCAAGAGGACGTATAGACCCACTGTTGTATAGTCATCTGTTATTTTCTCCAAGATTTTTTCCAAGGAGGAATGAGACCATTGCACCAGAGTATCCACAAGAATGGATCTTCCACGCGCCATGGCTTCGGTCGATGTTGTAGTTTCTGCGTTGCCTGCGGATTACAACCTAGCGCGCTGAAACCGAAAAACTGATGGTGGGTAAACCCCGTCGCTTGGTTGACAATTCCCTTAGTATCAGCTACCTGCAACCAATGACGTAAAGACTCGCTGATGCTATTGCCTTCGGCCTTGTCGTAATGGCCACGATGCGCACTTTGCCCGAACAGAGGGTCTTGGTCAAGTAACAAAAGGCTATCATTGCCCGAAGGGCGTTCCAGCATGTCGATTTTTGAAAAGGCCACTGCCAGCGGGATAGGCACACGATCCTTCATGGGAATTGGCTTGCCCCTTTTGTCGCGATAACCATTTCGGATTACGCGGTTAATTCGATTGAGAATTTCGTCGCCGTCGGTGTTTTTAGAAGGCAAATCTTCTTTTTTCTTTCCACACCGTGGGGACAAGAGTTCTTCTTGCACGAGGTCTAGTTGCAACGGATCAATGAGGCAGATGATACCTGATGAATTGTAGATGTATGGCGCGAAATTTGCCAATTCATCTTCTTTCTTGTCCAGAGATTCACCAGCTGTATCAAAAAAGGCTATTGTGATCTTCTTTTTCCGCCGGATATTGAGAGAGTAAAGAAGGGGAGCACGCACATCGTCATCTTGCTCCTGGGTTTCTTGAACGGGAACTTTCCCTAAGAACAAAGGATTGTAGAATTTCTCCTTGTATCGCGTGTTGGTGCCTTCGGTTAGCCACGACAATGTCCAATCAAACTCCATGGCCAGCAGGCTTATTCGATTTATCAACAGGGCAATGAAATTACTTTTGCCCGATTCCTTAGCCCCGATCACGGCAATAGACACGTCGGACAATTCACTCGTCTCGGGCGGCAGTTCATTTTGGCATTCATTATGCGGACAGGCACGCGTGGTCACATCTTTCTTGCCACACGAGCAGGTGGCTGACTGTGATGGCTTCTCAGACCGAAACCAAGACTTTGGGCCGGACTTAGTGGACTTCGTTGATACGAAGGCGCTGCGGCAAGTCGAACAGAGAAATTTCATCTCCGCAACATCCACTCGCTTGAAACAATAAGGACAAAGAAAATTTTTTCGAGCCATCAATATATCCTTTCGCCGCCAGTCAGACGCGCATGTCCGTCGGATTCAGAATTTTGTATCGCCGCTCATCCTCGGCACGATCGACAAAAAGCCTTACATATAGACCTGACTTACAGCCTTTTGGCAGCGGCACCATGTGCTCTCGCTTACCGTTTGTGTCGATTTTTACGACCTCTTGACCGTCCTTCCGTGATAGAGGCTGACGGCCAGTCTGTTGAACCAGCACCAGTGGCGGTAAGTTGGCGGAACCGTCGGCGATGCGGATGGCCAATTTTCGCCCACCACGAAAAAATACCAATCGTCCCGTTTTTTTCAGTGTGTAGGTAATGGTGGTCTGCGCACCGACAAACAGTTCATAGGCCGGGGACGACCACGCAGAGCCCTGCGGCTCCTTGCAATAGGCAAATACCGCGAAATAGTAGTCATGGCCGCCCACGCGACGAATGACATGAACACCCTCTTGCCTGTAGGCCGCTTGTGTCACGGTCGCCTTGTTGGCACCCGCGTCATTGGGCGATTCAGGGTAACGATCGACTCGGTAGCACACGAGGCATTCTTGACAACCGTCTGGCCATTCCCAGGTGACATGCAGATCGTCGCCTGCACGCTTTGCCTTTAGGTTCCAAACACCGGGAACAAATGGCATCGCTTGACATGTACGACCAATCACGGCTATTCCGTTACGTTCTGTGATGGGGATGAAAAATTTACACTTCGTGAATTTTTCATGATACTCCGCCCGTCCCGAATAGGAATCCAGACCTGAAATCGCCTTGCCCAGCGCGAGAGCATCGGCCCAAGCCAATGTATTTTCTTTCGTGTTGTTTGGCGGGTGGTCCGCGGCGAGTAGGGCAAATCGGGTACCCGTTGCAGGAACGGTCCAGGTTAAAACAATAGATTCATTATTGATTCGCTCGGCAGTCAGATCGACAACGGCTTTTGGAGGCTCAGCAGGGGTGACAGGCGGCAATTCGGTTTCGGAACTGGGAAGTTCCCTACCGGACGTGTCAAGATAAATCCCCCGGAGCCGATACCGGTACGTCTGGCCATTCGTCACTTTGTCATCAATATGCGTGACCTGGTTCATGCTCTTGCTTGCCAGCGTGATCCATTTTCCCGCCTCCAGTTTTTCGATCCGCGTTCCTTTCGATCCCTTGGCCATCTTCCAGGATAATGTGATTTGTTTGTCGCCCGGTCCGGCATGGGCCTCTTCGATTTTCGATGTGAGGAGCACGGCGGATTGGCCATGCGCGGGCGATGACATTTTGTCGCCGCGCCGTGCATATACGGCATAGTGGAGATTTTGCCCCGGAGGCGGCCCGACGTCGGCAGCCTGACAACTCTTGGACTCCAGTTTCCAACCATCGTTCACCGTGTAGGTCGGCTCGCCGCCGTTACGGCGTAACACCAGGTAATCCGAAATTTCCGGTGAGGGCGATGCCTTCCACGACAGCGCGATCGACGACTCCATCACGGTGGCTTTGACCTCCGCGGGCGGCTGGGGCACGGGGAGCGCGTTGGCATGCGGGTGATGGGGAAAACTGCGGGCGAATCGAATCCATTCGCGTTCCTGGTCTGTCTTCGATGTTATTTTTTCGATACGGGTGGCCTCGGTTTCCGCTTCGTTGATTTTTGCGCGAACCTTCGGGCGCAGATCGGTCAGTGTAGGATGGTCTTTATCGATGGCGGCCAGTTGAATCAAAAAACCGTCCGCTTTGTCGTACTCCGATTGCCGGAAGGCGGCCGCAGCACTGGTGGCGGCCAGATCGGAATCCCGTTGGCGTTTGTCCGCCGCATCATCCGCTTTTTTTCGAGCCACGTTGTAACGGTTTTGCGCCGCGACGTATTCGGGCAAGTCCCGAAGCGTGCCCGCCACGTTGTTCAACCATTTCTGGGCATCGACCCAATCGCCCCTGGCCATCGCCAACGCCGCTCCATCCATGTTCCTTTTAAACCGCGTGGCGTCGGTCATGTTGACACCGCATTGGCAACGTTTTGTGATGGGATTTTGTACATGACATTTCGGGCAGGGGAACAACGGCACCTGCGCCTGCAGGATTCGCCGGCTGTTTTTTTGCGCGTAGGCCCATACAAATCCCAACGCAAGGTCTCTCGACACGTTCATGCCCGCGACCATCCGCTGGATGTGTTGGTAGTATTCGGCCGATACAGGCTTCTGTTTGTCGCACCGGTCGATGGCATTTTTCAGTTCTGCATAATACCGGATCAGCGGGTCCATCCGGTCATATTCGGCTTTGGTTGCCTCATCCTGAAAATAGGGGGCGGCCTTATCCAACGCGGATTTTTCCGCTTCTTCCTCTGGAGTTTTATTCCGGTTCAGGTCCAGTTTTTTACGACGGGCCTCAATGGCGGTAAGAATGGTACGGGGATCGGGGTTTTCCTTATTGGCCAGTTCCAACTTGGGGAATTCATACAGGCTACTGACCTTGGCTTTCATCAGGAGTTCAGCCCAATTGACAAATTCGTCGTATTTAAACCATTTCGGTAGTTTGACCTCGCCTTCTTTGGGTTCGTCGTTCACCACGGCGTTGGGGCGTAATTGGGGCAATTTTCGCCGTACTTCCGCCTCGGCGATTCCGATGTACTTGGCAATTTCCTTCAGATCGTCCCCGGACAGATACCCTTTCTCATTTCGCAGATCAATAATGTCGGGCAATTCCTTGTCCACATGTTCTTTCGCCGCCCGGAACAGTTTCTGGCGTTCCTCCGCATCCAGGATGGTTACCCACCCCGACTTGCCCTGCGCAAACCATGCACGGTATCGGCGGCATTCGGGGTCATTATTTTCACGTTTCGACCATTCCTTCATTTTGGCGTCTATAACGGCTTTGATGACGCCGATGTCTGTCTCCTCTTTTTCCAGAGACAGTCCCAGGAGCAGGTAAAAATTGTCGCGAATATGCGGGTCCATGATGAATTCCTTTCTGGCGACGGCACGGGCAGGGTTGTCACCCGTTCCTCAAACCGCTGAACAGTCCTTTCTTCCCGGACGTGGCCTGGCCTTGCGATGCCGTAAGGCTGCCGTCTTCGGAAAGCACCTGGGCGATGCGGCTGAAGCATTCCCCCAGGCGGCTGAGATCGGTGAAGATAGCGGCTTCATCGGAGGTGGCAATGGCCTTGAGAAACGCCTGATTGGCACCGCCGAATCCCATAGCGACGACCTCCAGGCCTGCCTGATGGCATCGGGCCGCGTAGTCAATGGCCTCGGGCTGATGATCCCATATCCCGTCGGTCAGCAACACGATGAAGCAGGGCTCACCGTCCCGGGGGGCCTTGGTCAACAAGCGTTGAAACGGAATGGCCTCGTTACCGAAGCCGCAACGTCCCTCAGAAACAATGTCCGGCAGTTGATCCAGCGCTCTTCGAATACGACGGCCGTCCTGGCAGGGCGCGACCAACTCGTCCACGCGATCGGAAAACGCGACAACGCCCACGGAGGAGTGACTCAGGTCGATTTTCTTGAGAAATTGGGTCCCTGCATCCCGGGCGCTCTTGATTGGCTCATCATTCATGCTGTACGACACGTCAAACGCCAGCCACACGGTGATGTGAGGAACCTCCGGTTCCGGGTCCCGTTCGCGTGGGGACCGGCCCATCCACGACAGGTCAACCTCGACGGGTTCTTCCTGAACGCGAAGGGCCCCCGCGCCTCGCTGAACGGCGGACACATCCACGATACCGCTTTCGTTGTAGGCATAGGTCACGTCCAGCACGGCCCGGCCTCCCTGTTGATGAACGATGCCGTTCATGATGCACTTGCGGATCACCGCACACTCCAGCGGGGACTCCAGTTCGCCCTGTAGCACATAGACGTCCAATGCGTTGTCCTTGTCCTTGCGGGTGCGAAGCGTGTAGGGCAGGGTGTGCGAGCAGGGGATCGGGGTGTTCTTGGGGATCAGGATGCTGTTGAGATAGGCGGAACGGTCCTTGTTCTCAGCCACGACCCCCAGGCTATGGCTCATAACATCGGCCATGGTCCGCATCTTGACCTGAGGTTGTGGCGTCGACGTGCCTTTCAGGAGCCTGACATCGTCCTGGCCCCGGGCATCGGCGTCGGCCTGGATGGCGGCACCCAACGCCACCGCCTCGTCGACATTGATTCCACCCAGAACAGGGCGGCCATAATGTTTTTCCAACAGTCGCTTGACCTGCGGCATGCGGGTAGAGCCGCCGACCAGCAGGATTCCGTCCAGCTTTTCCCACTTATTTTCACGGGTCCATTCCGCATCCTTTGCCTGGTCCACCGCCTCCTCAAGTGCGGTTTCGACGCGCAGAAAGGTTTGATGCAGAAGATCACGGGTCAACTCCTCGAATTCGCCCCGGGTCACCGGAATCATCTCGACTTGCCCGTTGGCCATCACCCGCACCGTGACCGACTCCCGGGACGAAAGCTGTTGCTTGGCCTCCTCGCACCGAAGGGAGAGTTCCTGAATGGCGACAGGGTCGTCACGTACGGTGAATCCCGCGCGTTGCTGAAACTCCGTGTCCAGATGGCGGAACAGGGCATCGTCCCAGTCCTTTCCGCCAAGCCTGTGGTCGCCAGCTACGGCCAGTACCCGGTCATTTCCGTCCCCGGTGTACACCAACACCGTGACGTCGAAGGTGCCTCCGCCAAGGTCGTACACCAGATAGCGACCATGAACCCCCTTGTTGCGCCGGGCGTAGGCCAATGCGGCGGCGGTTGGCTCGTTGATGACACGGGTAATGTTGAGTCCGGCCAATTCGGCGGCCTTCATGGTGGCCCGACGTTGGTTGTCATTGAAATACGCGGGCACGGTGACCACGGCCGAGGTGATCGGACGTCCGGTGGCCTCCTCCGCGTCCTTTTTCAGTCGGGCCAGCACCAACGCGGACAGGTCAACGGCGGAGCAGGATCGACCACCAAAGTCCAGCGACCAGGTGGCCTCGCCCATCTGACGCTTGAAGAAATCCGCCACTTGGTCGTCGCCCACGGCCTTGTAGGCCTTGGCCCCGTCACCGACCAGCGGTTCGGCTCCGCCGAAATAGACCACCGACGGCATGGTCGCCTTTCCGTCGGCGTTTTGGATGACGGCAGGATACCCGTTGTCCTCCATCAGGGCGATAGCGGAATAGGTGGTCCCCAAATCGATCCCGACGACCAAGCCAGTTGTAGACATTGCGATTTCCTTTCCTTCCATCAGTCAGCCCCGGAAAATCCAGGTATCAGAACCTCCCGGAACGATCGACGTTTTCCGGGAGGTTCTGGTACCACGCGGCGCGGCAGGGTGGGTCAATTCGTGGTGGTGATTTTGGCCATCTGTTTCACGAGTTCTTCTTTTTCCTCTTTCGATATGGCATTGAGGACCTTAATCTCCGTCTTTCCCCGCACGCCCGCACATTCACCTTCCACGGTCAGCATTCCCTCCCGGTTCAGGGAGAAAATGACCTTGACCCGGGTGCCCTGCTTTTGTCCGGGCGGCAAATTGATCCGAAGCGGTTCGCTGGATATCTGTTCCGCCACCGTTTCCGAGATTCCGAACTTCTTGTTATTGTCCGTGGGCAATTCCTCGCTCTGGAAGACCTCAATCGCCAGTTCATCCTGATTATCACAGCCCGTCCCGAACGTATCGCGGAACACTTCCAGATACACTTTGTGCCCATCCCAGATGGTGTCATTCTTCCAGATGATGTTGGTTACACGCGCCACGTCAGCGTCGTCCAGCCGGGGATGATCGCTTTCAAAGGAGGAGGTCATGCCTTCGTTGTCGTAGTAGGCCCTGATGACGCTCTTCGTGGACCACGCCAGAACACCATAGCTTTTTGGGGATACGGGCTTCGGGGCCTGATTGCCCCGCTTGCCAAGCCCCTTGATCATCTGGATATTCAGCCCCTGCTCCGCCGCCTTCGCCTCCAATGTTTCCATTTGTTCCTTGGTGGGCACGGGCATCGGCTCATCGGACGCGGAACCACCGGCGGGTGTGGCCGCGCCCCCTTTGCTCATCCCGGATGCATGTTTCGCCCATTCGATGAGCGCGATGTCATTGGCCAGTTTGGCCGCTCCCATGGCCACCGCTTCGTTCGGTTTGTGAAGTCGAATCGGCTTGCCAGGGAATTTGGCCTCCAGCATCCTTCGGACCTGCGGCATAAGCGTGGAGCCGCCCACCAGAATCAATTCGTCGAAATCCGTCACACCTTTCAACGGCGCAGCCTCCTTCAGCAGTCTGTCGAGAGGCATTTCCGTATTGGCGAGTAGGTCTTTGGTGATGTCGTCGAATATTTCCTGGGTGACCTCAATCGTGGCATTATTACCATTGAACCGGATAGGAACGGGGCGGCTCTTGCTTCGGGACAACGCAATCTTCGTTTCCTCTGCCCGGTTCCGAAGTTCCTGCATCACATGCATATCGTCGGTAATGTCGCTGGCGTCGCAACACTGGACCTTGAACTCTTTCACAAAATACTCGATCAGCCGATCATCCCAGTCTTTTCCCCCCAACGTGTCGGCACCATCGGCGGCGATAACTTCCGGAGGTTCACCCTTCGTGAACTTGATCAGGGTCACGTCAAACGTGCCTCCCCCCAGGTCGTATACCAGCACGGTTTTAGTTTCTTCCAGATTGATGTCGTACGACAGCGCTGCGGCGATGGGTTCCTCAATAATTTGCAACACCTCTAGGCCTGCCAATTCGCCAGCCACCTGGGTCGCAAGACGTTCCTTCAGACCAAAATACGCGGGACAGGTAATCACCACCTTCTTGACAGGCCCTGCTGTGGCGTTCTCGGCATCCGCGACCAGTTGTTTCAGGATGATGGCGGAAATTTCCTCTGGACGATAAGACTTCCCGTCAATTTCCCTGGCGACCTCCTGTTTGCCCATCAGGCGTTTCACGAAATCAACAACTTTTTCGGGCTCCTGGAGGCTCCGCTGCTTGGCGCTTTTCCCCACCACATGATTGTCCACACTTTCCGCAAAAACCACGGAGGCCGTGGTGTTCGAATTGTCGAGCGTATTCTGGATAATCTCCGGCTGGCCGGTGTTCGGGTTAATGTGGGCGATGGCCGAGTAGGTGGTGCCCAGGTCGATCCCGAACGCTTTCTCAAGGGTGCTCTCATTACTCATGATTTTCCTTTCTGGTGACTATTGAAAAACATTACACATGTTGAGTGATCCGTACGATCAATCCCTCCAGACCCATCCATCATGCCGGTGCCGGCGGTGGGGAGGATGGCGGAGGTGACAATCTCGGTGCCTTGTAGGCGAGAACCTTGGCTTGACGGAGCATGATTCGTTTTTCCGTCTCATCATTACAGTATTCGTATCCCGGACGTTTCATTTCTTTCACGATGTTGTATTTGGACGAATCGTCCGACAGCACGGTCTCCACGATGAAATGGCGTTTAGGGTTGAACACCTCGTCCTCCGCCACGGTATAGGTTCCCACGTTCATGCCCGCCAGAATATCCCGCAATTCCACCGCCAGGCTGTCAATAAATCCGGCTATTTTTCCTGTGGCTGGTGGATTTTCCGTGTTTCTGACATGGGGAAGATAATCCTCAATGGCGTCAATCACCCGGATAATTCCAATGAGTGCCGGTTTCAGGACCGCCAGTTCCTGGTCGGATTTGCGGGTATGCTCTTGTAGTTGTCTGTCTAATTTGACAATCAGGTCGTCTTTGCTTTTATTGTAGACAACGTCGTTCTTGATTTCACGAAGTCGTTCCAGCACAGGCGACAAGGCGGCCTGCAAATCATCTGTCGACACCGGTGGCGGGACCCCTTCGTTAGGATGAGCCTCTGCCCCGGCGGTTCCGTGAACCGTATGCCCGTTCTCTTCTTCATCAATGATTTTTTCCCCGGCTGAAACCCCGTCGGCCTGTTCATTTGTCCCGGCGGTGACAACGCCTTCTTCGCTGACAGTGGCCTCCACCGAAAGCCCTTTGTCGGCATGCTTTTCTGCCGCGTCAACCTGCGTCACATCATTCACGTTGTTTTCATCTGGCATGTTGTGTCCTTCCGAAAATTATTGATAACTCTGTAAGGTGATACCACTCATCGACTTCGGCTCATTCGCAGTTGTCGAACCATCTGATTGCGCTGGGGAGACCGTTCCTGCTCCTGTTCATTCGAAGGGGTCTTATCATGGGTTTCCTGCTGTTTTTTCCGGGCTTCCAGCGCGTTCAACTCGGTGGTTACACGTCGGGTATTCGCGGCACTTCCACGCCCTCCGAGTTCGGCGGTTCGTGCCTGTATCCATTCATCTTTTTTTGTGGCTATTTGTTTGTCCAGATCATCGTGGTTATCGGCCATGGGTGCCCTCGTTGTGCCGGTGGTCAGCGGTACGGATTCCGGTCGTAGCGGCCTCTGAACTCGCCATCCTGGAAATACGCCAGACGTTGGGCCAGAATGGGGGAGCAGCCCTGCACAAACATCAGCATGGCTTCACGGTTCAGCCGGCGAATTTCGTCAGGTTTCAGCAGGTGTCTCGCGGCCTCGGACCTCGATAGGGACGATCCAGTCGTTTTGGTCGCGGGGGTGGATGAGAAAAACCCTCCTTGCGAGCTTTTTCCATCGTTTATGGAGGAGGTTTCATTGATCACGGTTTCCTCCCCGAGCATTTCGGACACCATTTTGGCGGTTTCGTGATCGTTGATGCCGAAGTATTGCTGTACCTTGGCGTTGGCGAGAAACGATGGCCATTCGTTTTCATAAATCGCCTTGATTTGCGCCAAATCCTGCCACACCATCCACAACGTCATGCCGTAACCCGCCAGCAGGCTGACGGCGGTGATCAGGGGTTCCATTCGCCCGAGTTGGGCCATTTCATCCAGCATGAACAGGATGGGGACACCATCTGCGGGTTTTGCCTCTGTGCGAGTCATGGCGGCCATGGCGGAGGAAATCCAGAGACGGATCAATCTGGCATAGCGGGCCATGTGGTGCGGGGGCAGGATGATGTAGATGGACACGCCGCCTCGCGACTTGAGGTTGCGGATGTCGTAGGATTCCTGCCCGCTGTCCGGCGGAGCGGCCCCGAGGCTCTCCAGGGCGCGGGGCGAATCGAGAAACTCGGTGTGCCGCAGCGCGGTGGAGATCACGCTACTCATCTCGTCCGGGCCCATCGCCCGAATCTCCGACGCCACCCGCGAAACCATACCGCTGGCGAGGGTTTTGCGGTTTTCTTCCCAGTCGCGCAGCATCTTCTCGAATTCCTTCGCTGGCTGGGCCAGCATCCGCCGTACTTCGCCAAGATGTCGCCGCCGCGTGGGGCCCAGCCCAAATACCGTCCCAAGGATCAAGCCCTTGATGAGCATCCGCGCCTTGTCATTCCAGTGCGGGTCCTTCTCCTCTTTGGTGCGGAGAATCATCGCGTCGGCAATGTTGGCCACGTCGTCACCCAGTTCCGGGTGGCTTTCAAGGTAGGTTTCCTGCTTGGCACGCGGGTCAAAAAGGCCATCCAGGGGGTTGATGGCGTCGGAAATGGTGTTGAGGTCTCGTACCCGGAACGGGTCGAGACAGATGACCTGCTGCCCAAGTACATCGCGACGGTAACGATGGGTGATGGCATAATTTTCGCCCTTGGGATCAACACAAATCACAGAGCCCGGATAGTGAAGAAGGTTGGGAATCACCAGTCCGATTCCCTTCCCGGAACGCGTGGGGGCGAAGGAAATGATGTGTCCGTCCCCTCGGTAGCCGAGAATGTTGCCCGACCAGTTTACATCCCTGCGGCCTGATAACGTTTTGATCAATGAGGTGAAACCTGCTAACACGCCGGAGTCTTCGTAGAAGATGCGGATGTCGCCCAGCAAATCGACCGGCGAAGCCAGGCGACCGAGAATGAAGGCACTGTTACCTGGCTGCTGATTCAAGTATTCCACCCGATTGGTTCGCGGGCCCAAAGGCTTAGCCGGAGTCACCACCTGAAAGGACAGGACGCCTTCGTTAGCCAACTCGTCAGGAGTGGCATAACGTGCGGAGCCAAAATGATCGGTTGTCCTGTTTGGTGCCATAAAGCGTGGTCTCCTTCATGTGATGGAACGCAAACTCGAAGCCGCTGCTTCATCGCCCGCGCCCGCCCCTCCTGCGTTCCCGTTCGTCCATTTCTTGGTCGCCGTTGTCGTTTTGGCTCAATGCTTTGTCCACGTTACGGCCCGGCGGATCGCAGTGGTCGGCATAGCCGGGGCCTTTCGCCGCGTTGATCCTCTCCGTGTTCTCTCTTTGGCGTCTACGCTCGGCCAAAGCATTTTCGATTGGTTCTGTCACACCATTCACAGTAAATTCGAGGTCGGGGTATCGGTCCCGCAGTTGTTCTACCGGCGTCTTGCCGACAGCGGCGGGCACGTCCGTATACACGGCGGAGTCACTACGGACATCCGGTTTCATGTTGTTGGGGATATCAGCATATTCCGCCATAACCATCTCCCGTTTCCTCGGCAGTCCCGCCGTTACTCATCGCCCGCGTCCGCCTCGCCTGCGTTCCCGCTCCTCTATTTCTTGGCCGCCGTTTTCGTTTTTTTTGTGCAAGTCACTGAGCGCCTGTTCTTTCCGTTCAAGCAAGCTCGCTTTCGTTCGATTGAGATCGCCAAGGTTTTCTCGGTATTTGTTCAGCCAAAAGCCTCTCTGTTCAGGCTCCATCTCCTGTATCCCTTTGAGCTGTGCGTCCAAGGAAGCCTGGTAGCCCTCCAGCTCCTTCTCTTCCCGATCTATCTCACCCGATCGCTCTTCTGGCGACTTGTCCTGGCTGTCGTCACGCGCACCCATTTTCCATCTCCTTATGCTTCCGCCGACCATCATGGAACGACCGACACACGTCCGCCGTCCACCGCTGGCCGCGTTCATGGCGCAGCGGTTGCCTGCTTTACTACTTGTTACTTTGACAGGGACTAATCTCAAGGCACCCTCGAACCCGGCGTCGCTGCCTGTAGGCGCAAACAGCAACGTCGGCCTCCGCCACCGGCCCTGAGAACCTGCCAATCGGATTGCACAAATGTTCGAACTGTCATAAGGTAAACCTTTTGACACTAGCCCATCGGCGGCAGAACGGGGTGGCCACGTTTGATTGCGCCATTTTTTACGCGATTATTTTTGAGGTCGGAAAAACGGCATGCTTCTGGGATACGACGGGCGATTCGGGGGGATGAGTGTCACTCAACGTGCGGCGATGAAAAGCTGCAACACAATTTTGAACAATCACTTACAGCGAAACGCGCTATCGAAATTTCGGGGGCGGATGTCCTGTCAGCCAGAAAAAAATGTAAGAAGGAAGCATAGGCGCGGAGATTACCGACTTCTCGCAGATTTTCAAGAAGAGACTTGACTCACGCGGGACTCTACCGCACAATTCGGCCTGTTAGTGAACTGTCAAAAGGTTTACTTTTTGACAGTTCATTTCTGCCTCCGGTCAGCCGGAATTCGCGCAAACGCCTGTAAAACGTTGATTCTTTTAAGCCAGTTTGCACCAAAACGTCCGCCATCGGCAACGATCCGCGATGCCATTCCTTCACCAGCGAACCGAAATTTTCGGGGGGCTTTTTGACAGGACGGCCAAACCGGACGCCCCGCGCCCTCGCGGCGGCAATGCCTTCGCTCTGTCGTTTGCGGATGGTTTCGCGTTCATTCTGGGCGACAAAGCTCAAGATTTGCAAAACCAAATCCGCCATGAACGTGCCCATGAGGTCTTTGCCCTTGCGGGTGTCCAGCAGTGGCATGTCGATTACGGCGATGTCGATACCCATCTCCTTCGTGAGGATTCGCCACTGATTTTGGATTTCCTCGTAGTTCCGCCCCAGCCGGTCGATGCTCATGATGTACACCAGGTCGCCGGGACGTAACCGTTGCACGAGGGCCTTGTACGCGGGCCGCTGGAAGTCTTTCCCAGACAGCTTGTCGATGAAAATTCGTTCCGCAGGGATCTGTAATTCGCTCATGACGAGCATCTGGCGATCCTCATTCTGGTCGGTGCTCGACACGCGGACGTAGCCGTAAGTAGTCAAAATCATCTCCTTTCAAAAAGGTGAGCGTATTCAAAGATTGCATGGATGGACGCCCAACCAGCCACGCGGGCAAAAGAAAAGGCCATGCGAGGATGTGGCCCCGCATGGCCTTGGTTCTTTTGCGTCGCGCCGGGGATCAGCAGGCACGTCGCGTAGCTGGTTGTCTATTTCGGTTGTATCGCGGAATTGAACTCGATCAAGAAGGTTGTGAAAAAAACTGTAAATTGTTACACCAGTGTACTTATGCGGAGTTTCTCCATCACGTACGCCAGTGCCCTGCGGAAGGCCACACCACTCAACGTCACGTTTCGGAAAATTCCGTGGCTTGACGTGGTGGAGTGATCCGCGCGAATAGGAAAATCTGTGGAGCTTTT
>Ga0123353_10006918_pt1 | contig 15240 bp, 2 predicted proteins | sample TergutLab28metaG_3_FD_92763 | JGI IMG/M metagenome (GOLD analysis project Ga0123353, IMG submission 92763) | Labiotermes labralis P3 segment gut microbial communities from Petit-Saut dam, French Guiana - Lab288 P3 | ecosystem: Host-associated > Arthropoda: Insects > Digestive system > Gut ... | reverse complement strand
AGTGGACCCCGTTCCAGACCCACTACTACTCAGAAAATCTGGTAGCGCCGGCGATCGAACCCGGGACCTCTGTATCTGTAGCCAGAAACTCTGACCACTAGACCACAGAGGCGGTCTATATATATATATATATATATCTTAATAATTCGCAAGACGCGTCCTTCTTTAAGCGCAGTCATAAGAAACAAGAAGACGGAGCTTTTTCTCTGTACGCCGTAAGGATAGTGGAGGTACAGCTCCACCTAAACTAGCTGCTTTCAACCTCACGTCCCGGTCGCATTACTCCCGGAAGAAGAACTCCTGGCACATATTTTAACAGGATATCCTGTGGGCTTTAGAGCCGGTTTGGACCTTTTGGGGAAAAGTAAAACATCTTGTCTTTGCCGGTAATCGAACTTTGAATCGTCCGACCTGTAGACCACTACACCATGTACGCCCTTCCGGGGCCAGTACAGTGTTAAATTAATTATAAATCGCGGAAGCATTCAGGTGTGTATTCTGATTTATGAGCACTGTAAAGGATGTCAAAGTTAAATATTCAAACATCAAACCAGTGTTTATGGACAAAGCGCTGTTTTAGAGTTTGGATTACTTCCAAATCTGAACCACAGCCAAGCTGGTGTTTTTTTATTTGCACCTGAAAAATGCAAGAATATTGCACCTTCCCCCTTTATAATACGAGTATAATCTTCATTTACAAAATACACTCCCTGGCGAGGAAATGCGATACTAATACCTCCGCTTTATGTTCAGTTCCTACGCAAACAGCCATGTTCTTACGATAGTCGAAAGTGGGCAGTAGTTGTATTGATTCGTTTTTACAGAAAACGGAAATCAATAGGCCTCATCTATGTGTCATGACACATTGCCACTCCCACAGAATCCTCCTGGACCGACTCTAATGCTAGCAGGAAAGGAACACCACCCAGATGATTCGGAACCGAGTTACAGTGCTTATGCCATGCCACACACACACACACACACACACACACACACACACACACAGTGAAGGAAACAGTAAGAATTATTTTATCTTTGCCTCTCAGTCTATACATATCTTCCAAAAAGAACGACCACTGTCTGTTGCACGAGACGTTTGATTCAAATTAACAATTATACCGAATTTACAAGCTTACATAAATTAAACCACGTAATTAACTTTATGTTCCACCTGGATTAAAACGAAAGAATTTTTTGTTCTGCCTGCAGAAATTATTCATGTGTTTTGTATGGATCTCGGGGAAAAAACAGCATTAACTGAGGGGTTTTATAACCCAGAAGGAGTAGACGAAATAAATTTTTAAACACTTTTCAGGTTAATCTCAGGCTCTCTAAAGTGTTAAATACCTGTACGTTTATCTATGCGTCACAATTTACAATTGTGAACCATAATATATGCAGCTACGTTTGAAACATTTGTAAGAATAGAGTAAAACTATAAACTGCATGTTACGGATACCTAAACACCTGTTATAAATGATTAAATCTGCGTGATTTGGTATACAGAAGAGTTTATAAGCGTAAAGGTAGGTAATTTCATATTTGGAATTTAATGGACTTACCCCTCTTAGCACTGAACTTTTCAAATGGATCTTCCATTTAGAGTTGCGTAAAATCTTGTCTTTGTGAAAGATCGTAACACAAAATATGATACATAATTAAAAAAAACGGTAACGGATACCATCATTAATTCCAGCCTGTAGTGCCCTTATAGTGCTTGACAGCACTTATGGCAAGCGAGATCAGAGTAATATGTACGATAAACACGACACATGCATATTGCAATTATGACCGGTAAACCTCAAAGAAATATACGCGTAGTTAAGAGGATAATATCAAGATGGAATAAACTTTACATGTATTTTTGATCGGTTCAGCAAAGGGTTAAACTGTGATTTTTTATATACTATAATGAATAATCGGTTCTGAAAGAGCAGAGAAGTGTCAATAATTCTTACAGCTATCCTTGTCCACGGATTTAGTTTATGAATAGATAACCACGCGTGCGTGTGTGTGTGTGTGTGTGTGTGTGCCTGCGTGCGCGCGCATGTTTAGGCATCACGTATGTAGACCTACGCTTGCATGTAAAAATGTTTTTTACACAAATACTGCGAGTGACATATTGGCCTGTGATATTGTGAATTAGATAGTAATTGATTTTTCATTCTGCCAATGGAAGTGGAAAGTTAATTACTGAATGTTTCCCATCTCCATCCATAATGGTTTTAGTAATGACACTGGGTATTGTTCCATGTCACGTTAGGGCAAACTGTTCGCGTTGTGTACATTTGTTCCGGTTATTCCTTTTCATTTGACGTGCAACCCCAAAACGGATTCTAACTTACTACTAGCGATATAATATATGCGGGGATCCCAGGATAAACAGTGAAGATTCAAATGTGGAAGCAATGTGAGGAAGAAATGAATACGTCTTCTGCCAGCAAGTTGAGTATTGCGTATTATTAAATATAATGAAATACCAGGCAAAAAATTATACAAATTTACGCTGGTCCGATTTACACTTACAGAAAAGAGGAACAAATGCGTTTGGTTCATTGTTACCGAAATACGTTTGTACAGTCTACCAAATGTCAAGGCAAATAAAACAACAGTTTCTTCTTAGTTAATTTAAAGATGTCAATCCTAAACAATTTTAGACATGGAAGCTACATTAAGAATTAATTCGTTTGTGGACATCATAAACAGGTACTGGTTTCACCGTCCGACAAAAGAGTGTGAAGACACGTACTCATAATATTTCAACAAAAGACTTGTTTCAGATCACTTCCCAACGTATGTCAACAGACTAACTCCATATTTACGCCAAGGATCAGGCTTCACCACAGAAATATTGAAAAAGTAATGTTCACTAGACCATAACGGCTTATGCAGAAGTTAATTTATTCCACGTTACTTCCATCAAAATATTTTTTCTTGCCAGCTTAGTCCATTACAAAATGAATGAACTTGTACAACCATAGCACGAGTTCAAAATTTTGTCACGGTAGAAATTGTGTTTTTGCATTCGCAACCATTCACGAATAATCAATCCCACTTCCTCGTTATCGTTGAATCGGCGACTTTCCAGTCGCGGTTCAGCTGCCCGAACAAACGATAATCTTAAGAGCACGGTCAGGACGAGTGTGTGGATGGCAGAAAGTTTCCCAGTTAAACAAACGCATCCAAGAGTGTGCACGACGTATATTTTCGTACTACATGACCAAAACTCAAGAGAAGTGGTCAGGTCTCTCTCTGCTAATGGCCTCACGTAGCCGTCACAAAGTGTCGCAGCAGAAGTTTGTCTAGACTGTCACTCTGTCGTATCCGTTGCGGACCCGATGAGGAACGTATCTTAGATGTTGTTCCCACGGAGGACGGATCTTGTAACTCTGGTCAAGACGGGGAGTCGGACAGGTCGCACACACTCTCAATAATCCCCAAGTAGAATATATTGGAGTTTTATTGTGCAAGAGTATGGAGTAATTGTAGTTACAACTAAAATGTATTAGTGACAATTCTAGCCAGTGGACTCTTCAATTCTGTTCGCACTCAGTGACTGCCCAGCTTCGAATTCTGCTGCTCAGATACAGTTCGAGCTACGCAGCAGACTGCTGCGGTAGAACAGAGCAGCTATTGTTACATGTGTTGCCCCACACACTGCTCGCGCGATACACTTAGCGAGTCCTGTTATAAACAAAAAAACGTGGAAGGAAATTATATTCCTCCCATGCCTGGTCTTAAGAGAGGCGAGAACTAAGCATGAGTAAATTTAGCTTATGACTAACATAGAGTACATGTAAGAATGCTAAAAAGCAAACCACAACAAAAAATCAAAATGTGTCAACTACACAACAATACCCCAAAGCGTTAATTTAAACTGAATGACGCCTATTTCATCCCAAAACGGACATGACATATCTCTTTCCAACAGACTGACACACTTTGAACTTTTGGCTCTCGGCGAAAATAGATGTTGTCCACGCAGTCCAGGTCTTCTGCTTCAGGCGTGAAACGGTGGATCCATGTTCAATTGTTTGCCCTTAAGAATTCTAGAAATTCCTTTCTCTTGTCTTTAAACCGTCGAAGACCTTAATACAGGACATCCTAAAAGTAGATTACTTAGCTCTTCCATCAAATACCTTGGTACCATTCAGGCAAAAACTTGGTGGTATCCCAGTTCTTCACGGGCAGTTTTGTGTACATTTGCGACGGAAAACTCCTCAGTGTACTAAATAAATATCGAATTGTGACCCATCTCTTTAGGGACCAAGTTTATATAACTTACTGTCTTCACTTTCAACGTAGATGTGCGCGTCTTACCGGTCCCATATTCATGGATGTTCGTTCGATCATTTACCACCCTCGGCACCACTTTTTAACATGCCGTAATTTTCTTACGCCATCGCCATACTTCTTATAATTTGGTGATGAATTTCGACAAAGGAAAAAACTTTTCTTCCCCCCATAAAAGAGAGAATCACGCTAGGAACTTCTTAGAGAAACCAAGTTTTCTATGTGTTTGCCTTTTCACATAAAATTATTTGACCTATGCGCCACCTTTTGCACATTACCCTTCTTAAAACAGAGAGCTAATGAAAACGAATATGCTTGATAGACACAAAAGTTACAGGCTTTGAAACTTTACCGATAGAACATGCGTTGTAATATAAAACACGCAATTACCTCGTAATTAGGAAATATAGGTAGGGCGTGGCACTGATGGTTTCTTCTTTTTTTATGGTTTCTAGATTTTAAATTAATCAATACTTTTCAAAAGAAAACAAATATAATTTAATATTTCAACACACCAAGATTTCTCTTTATATTAACAACAGATATTCAGTCTATTACATCCTAAGCCGGGGATTTACAGTCATACTTCTTGACTGTAAATGCTCATAGCTTTCAATTGATTATGCCTATGCTCGACACACAAATGATCTTTCAGCCCTAGCCCGTACTCACAGAGAACACAGTCTCTCTCAGCTATATCTAAATATGAATTACGGCCACAGATCATAAATGTACATCGTGGAAAATATCTGTTATTATTCTCCAGTTTTACCCAAATTCGACATATGACGTAACAGTCTGGTACAAATACCAAACATGAAATTTCACAAACCTTCATAATGTGGTAATCGCTCAGTTCCATGGGAAGGGACAGGCAGAGTGACATGGCAAAACTAACAGACAATTGTTTTTCAAAAGCGTCCGAAAGCGAAGGCAGAACAGCAGTCGAATATAATGCCATGAAACCCACTAACAATCTAAATGACAAAATAGGATTTTAAAGAAAACTGAAATTAATATCGTATATATTTTACACCTACAGCTCTCTCCAATCTAGACAATCTAGACAATCTAGGCAATCTAGGCAACAAATTACAAGAGATATATGCCTGAATAACGTGCCAGAACCTACAGACTCTCTCTATTACTCGCTAAACTCCTCGATGATTAGGGGAATTCATATTGTCCAAATTTCCATTCTAGATTGGCTGACTGCGTTAGCCAAACACGCCGTGTGTGCCGAATCCATATATTTACTATACGTGTCGGATATAGTATTATCCAAGTAACTCCTACTGGGTACTCCAAGTGGTCAATATTCCAACATGTATCACCAACACAATGCAATCTACGTTTGTCACATAAATAACAGGGTTAGCAACCTTTCTCATTTCTTTTTCCTCTTCGCACTAAATGTAAAATATGAATCTACTACACATTGAGCAGGAGGCTAGGTGGGCCCCAGAAACGTTGTGGATGTTTAGAAGTAAGATATCTAGCCGTGGCTGGGACTCGAACCCGAGATAGTGGTGCACGTAGCCTAAGACACTTTACCTTCTACTCTATCACGGTTCCTTTTGGAGGAATCGGACAGGAATACAAAATGTCTAAACTTAGCAGAAGAAAAGAATTATGTACATGAACAAAATGACGAAGGAATTCCATTCTCGAATGGAGTATACGAAACACCGGATTTATTAATACATTCCAAACACAGTCTGATGATTAGGTACAAGAATGATAAGAAATTCAGGAGGTCTTGTCCTTTGTTAGCTATTGAAACTGCAGTTTTCCTCCTAAACACTACGCCTTTGTTGTTATTGTTTTTGTAGGCAATACACCCTCAGATCAACACAATGACGAGTTTTCAAGACATATCCACAAGTTTTTATTTAACACGACTGGGACTGCTTAGAAAGATATAAAGTAAAAACGTGTGGGTTATGATAGCGCAATCAATATAGCGATTCTCTACGGGATGAACGGTCTGAGATTCAAATCCCGGTGGGGAAAAGATTTTCCGTATCCGTCCAGAATGCTCCTGGAGCCCACCCAGCCTCCTATACAATGGGTACCGGGTCTTTCCTCGGGGGTAAAGCGGCCGGGACGTGGTATTAACCACGCACCTCATCTAGCGCCAAGGTTTAAGAAAGAGTATAGCTTACCTCTAATCCCCATCTGAGCTTTCGTGGCCTCTTCTTGGGTGAAATATATGTTTGACTTTTTTTAATTTAATACCAGGTTAAATTCCCATAATTCATAGAAGTTCAGATGCGTTATTTATGAATGCTTCGCACATTATGCCAGTGAATACAGTTGTGCTCTAAATCAATAGTAAACCTATAGAAATGTATTCATTACATCTCGCCGTATTCAGGACATATGATCAATTCAACTGTAATATTTTAAACAATTTTTTTAAAATCCAACATTGAATTCACAGGAGCTGCAGCTTCAATCTCCCTATGACCTAGTTAGTGGAATATTTCCCATCAAATTCTTACACCTCATCGTCTGCTATAAACTCAACTTCTGTAATTGGACAGATACACAATATACGTAAATCTACTTATACTGATATACGAGAAGGTACCACTTCTGATAGAAATGAAAAAGGTAAAGAAAATACTAGTGCAAATTAGATGGTTATAGTTACCGAACTATATAAGGTAATTAAATCAACATAAATAAAGAAGTGTTTCTTTTCATTTCAGAGTACGAGGAAAACTGGGAAGTAAGTTAGTGTAGACAGAATTTTACTGAAATTGAGCAGCATTCATAAAATCTCTTCTTGAAAGACTGATATTTCATCTCGTCGTTTACGGGATTCACAGCATGATGGGACCCGGCACTGGACCCTTCTCCGAGCCAGTTGAATGCAATCCAGATCCTCACACTATAACCCTCTAATATCAGTTTTAATGAAGTTGTGTTACTAACAAAACTGGAAAGGTCGTATGTCATTGCATATTACACAAATCACAAATTTACCGATTGCTTTCTTTGGATTTTAGCCTATTATGCTTAACGGTAATATTAAAATTCAGATCAGTTTTGGTCTGGCATTCCAAATTGCACCTAACTTTAAAATAAATTTTATGGGCTGTTCGGAAAAGATTATTATGGTGTCATGCAAACTAAGCGTTGTTGTGAATCAATACTGCTTAAAATGGGAGTTGTTTAACATAATTTGATTATAGCCTTTCATGTCGGATTTCAACAAGATTTGTAAAACGGTTTATTTTATTTCTTGAAATATTCCATTTACATTTTTTTTATCTCAGTAATTAACCAACTTGATGCACAAAATTTTTGTTTTACAATAAGCTTATTGTAAAACAAAAATTTTGTGCATCAAGTTGGTTAATTACTGAGATAAAAAAAATGTAAATGGAATATTTCAAGAAATAAAATAAACCGTTTTACAAATCTTGTTGAAATCCGACATGAAAGGCTATAATCAAATTATGTTAAACAACTCCCATTTTAAGCAGTATTGATTCACAACAACGCTTAGTTTGCATGACACCATAATAATCTTTTCCGAACAGCCCATAAAATTTATTTTAAAGTTAGGTGCAATTTGGAATGCCAGACCAAAACTGATCTGAATTTTAATATTACCGTTAAGCATAATAGGCTAAAATCCAAAGAAAGCAATCGGTAAATTTGTGATTTGTGTAATATGCAATGACATACGACCTTTCCAGTTTTGTTAGTAACACAACTTCATTAAAACTGATATTAGAGGGTTATAGTGTGAGGATCTGGATTGCATTCAACTGGCTCGGAGAAGGGTCCAGTGCCGGGTCCCATCATGCTGTGAATCCCGTAAACGACGAGATGAAATATCAGTCTTTCAAGAAGAGATTTTATGAATGCTGCTCAATTTCAGTAAAATTCTGTCTACACTAACTTACTTCCCAGTTTTCCTCGTACTCTGAAATGAAAAGAAACACTTCTTTATTTATGTTGATTTAATTACCTTATATAGTTCGGTAACTATAACCATCTAATTTGCACTAGTATTTTCTTTACCTTTTTCATTTCTATCAGAAGTGGTACCTTCTCGTATATCAGTATAAGTAGATTTACGTATATTGTGTATCTGTCCAATTACAGAAGTTGAGTTTATAGCAGACGATGAGGTGTAAGAATTTGATGGGAAATATTCCACTAACTAGGTCATAGGGAGATTGAAGCTGCAGCTCCTGTGAATTCAATGTTGGATTTTAAAAAAATTGTTTAAAATATTACAGTTGAATTGATCATATGTCCTGAATACGGCGAGATGTAATGAATACATTTCTATAGGTTTACTATTGATTTAGAGCACAACTGTATTCACTGGCATAATGTGCGAAGCATTCATAAATAACGCATCTGAACTTCTATGAATTATGGGAATTTAACCTGGTATTAAATTAAAAAAAGTCAAACATATATTTCACCCAAGAAGAGGCCACGAAAGCTCAGATGGGGATTAGAGGTAAGCTATACTCTTTCTTAAACCTTGGCGCTAGATGAGGTGCGTGGTTAATACCACGTCCCGGCCGCTTTACCCCCGAGGAAAGACCCGGTACCCATTGTATAGGAGGCTGGGTGGGCTCCAGGAGCATTCTGGACGGATACGGAAAATCTTTTCCCCACCGGGATTTGAATCTCAGACCGTTCATCCCGTAGAGAATCGCTATATTGATTGCGCTATCATAACCCACACGTTTTTACTTTATATCTTTCTAAGCAGTCCCAGTCGTGTTAAATAAAAACTTGTGGATATGTCTTGAAAACTCGTCATTGTGTTGATCTGAGGGTGTATTGCCTACAAAAACAATAACAACAAAGGCGTAGTGTTTAGGAGGAAAACTGCAGTTTCAATAGCTAACAAAGGACAAGACCTCCTGAATTTCTTATCATTCTTGTACCTAATCATCAGACTGTGTTTGGAATGTATTAATAAATCCGGTGTTTCGTATACTCCATTCGAGAATGGAATTCCTTCGTCATTTTGTTCATGTACATAATTCTTTTCTTCTGCTAAGTTTAGACATTTTGTATTCCTGTCCGATTCCTCCAAAAGGAACCGTGATAGAGTAGAAGGTAAAGTGTCTTAGGCTACGTGCACCACTATCTCGGGTTCGAGTCCCAGCCACGGCTAGATATCTTACTTCTAAACATCCACAACGTTTCTGGGGCCCACCTAGCCTCCTGCTCAATGTGTAGTAGATTCATATTTTACATTTAGTGCGAAGAGGAAAAAGAAATGAGAAAGGTTGCTAACCCTGTTATTTATGTGACAAACGTAGATTGCATTGTGTTGGTGATACATGTTGGAATATTGACCACTTGGAGTACCCAGTAGGAGTTACTTGGATAATACTATATCCGACACGTATAGTAAATATATGGATTCGGCACACACGGCGTGTTTGGCTAACGCAGTCAGCCAATCTAGAATGGAAATTTGGACAATATGAATTCCCCTAATCATCGAGGAGTTTAGCGAGTAATAGAGAGAGTCTGTAGGTTCTGGCACGTTATTCAGGCATATATCTCTTGTAATTTGTTGCCTAGATTGCCTAGATTGTCTAGATTGTCTAGATTGGAGAGAGCTGTAGGTGTAAAATATATACGATATTAATTTCAGTTTTCTTTAAAATCCTATTTTGTCATTTAGATTGTTAGTGGGTTTCATGGCATTATATTCGACTGCTGTTCTGCCTTCGCTTTCGGACGCTTTTGAAAAACAATTGTCTGTTAGTTTTGCCATGTCACTCTGCCTGTCCCTTCCCATGGAACTGAGCGATTACCACATTATGAAGGTTTGTGAAATTTCATGTTTGGTATTTGTACCAGACTGTTACGTCATATGTCGAATTTGGGTAAAACTGGAGAATAATAACAGATATTTTCCACGATGTACATTTATGATCTGTGGCCGTAATTCATATTTAGATATAGCTGAGAGAGACTGTGTTCTCTGTGAGTACGGGCTAGGGCTGAAAGATCATTTGTGTGTCGAGCATAGGCATAATCAATTGAAAGCTATGAGCATTTACAGTCAAGAAGTATGACTGTAAATCCCCGGCTTAGGATGTAATAGACTGAATATCTGTTGTTAATATAAAGAGAAATCTTGGTGTGTTGAAATATTAAATTATATTTGTTTTCTTTTGAAAAGTATTGATTAATTTAAAATCTAGAAACCATAAAAAAAGAAGAAACCATCAGTGCCACGCCCTACCTATATTTCCTAATTACGAGGTAATTGCGTGTTTTATATTACAACGCATGTTCTATCGGTAAAGTTTCAAAGCCTGTAACTTTTGTGTCTATCAAGCATATTCGTTTTCATTAGCTCTCTGTTTTAAGAAGGGTAATGTGCAAAAGGTGGCGCATAGGTCAAATAATTTTATGTGAAAAGGCAAACACATAGAAAACTTGGTTTCTCTAAGAAGTTCCTAGCGTGATTCTCTCTTTTATGGGGGGAAGAAAAGTTTTTTCCTTTGTCGAAATTCATCACCAAATTATAAGAAGTATGGCGATGGCGTAAGAAAATTACGGCATGTTAAAAAGTGGTGCCGAGGGTGGTAAATGATCGAACGAACATCCATGAATATGGGACCGGTAAGACGCGCACATCTACGTTGAAAGTGAAGACAGTAAGTTATATAAACTTGGTCCCTAAAGAGATGGGTCACAATTCGATATTTATTTAGTACACTGAGGAGTTTTCCGTCGCAAATGTACACAAAACTGCCCGTGAAGAACTGGGATACCACCAAGTTTTTGCCTGAATGGTACCAAGGTATTTGATGGAAGAGCTAAGTAATCTACTTTTAGGATGTCCTGTATTAAGGTCTTCGACGGTTTAAAGACAAGAGAAAGGAATTTCTAGAATTCTTAAGGGCAAACAATTGAACATGGATCCACCGTTTCACGCCTGAAGCAGAAGACCTGGACTGCGTGGACAACATCTATTTTCGCCGAGAGCCAAAAGTTCAAAGTGTGTCAGTCTGTTGGAAAGAGATATGTCATGTCCGTTTTGGGATGAAATAGGCGTCATTCAGTTTAAATTAACGCTTTGGGGTATTGTTGTGTAGTTGACACATTTTGATTTTTTGTTGTGGTTTGCTTTTTAGCATTCTTACATGTACTCTATGTTAGTCATAAGCTAAATTTACTCATGCTTAGTTCTCGCCTCTCTTAAGACCAGGCATGGGAGGAATATAATTTCCTTCCACGTTTTTTTGTTTATAACAGGACTCGCTAAGTGTATCGCGCGAGCAGTGTGTGGGGCAACACATGTAACAATAGCTGCTCTGTTCTACCGCAGCAGTCTGCTGCGTAGCTCGAACTGTATCTGAGCAGCAGAATTCGAAGCTGGGCAGTCACTGAGTGCGAACAGAATTGAAGAGTCCACTGGCTAGAATTGTCACTAATACATTTTAGTTGTAACTACAATTACTCCATACTCTTGCACAATAAAACTCCAATATATTCTACTTGGGGATTATTGAGAGTGTGTGCGACCTGTCCGACTCCCCGTCTTGACCAGAGTTACAAGATCCGTCCTCCGTGGGAACAACATCTAAGATACGTTCCTCATCGGGTCCGCAACGGATACGACAGAGTGACAGTCTAGACAAACTTCTGCTGCGACACTTTGTGACGGCTACGTGAGGCCATTAGCAGAGAGAGACCTGACCACTTCTCTTGAGTTTTGGTCATGTAGTACGAAAATATACGTCGTGCACACTCTTGGATGCGTTTGTTTAACTGGGAAACTTTCTGCCATCCACACACTCGTCCTGACCGTGCTCTTAAGATTATCGTTTGTTCGGGCAGCTGAACCGCGACTGGAAAGTCGCCGATTCAACGATAACGAGGAAGTGGGATTGATTATTCGTGAATGGTTGCGAATGCAAAAACACAATTTCTACCGTGACAAAATTTTGAACTCGTGCTATGGTTGTACAAGTTCATTCATTTTGTAATGGACTAAGCTGGCAAGAAAAAATATTTTGATGGAAGTAACGTGGAATAAATTAACTTCTGCATAAGCCGTTATGGTCTAGTGAACATTACTTTTTCAATATTTCTGTGGTGAAGCCTGATCCTTGGCGTAAATATGGAGTTAGTCTGTTGACATACGTTGGGAAGTGATCTGAAACAAGTCTTTTGTTGAAATATTATGAGTACGTGTCTTCACACTCTTTTGTCGGACGGTGAAACCAGTACCTGTTTATGATGTCCACAAACGAATTAATTCTTAATGTAGCTTCCATGTCTAAAATTGTTTAGGATTGACATCTTTAAATTAACTAAGAAGAAACTGTTGTTTTATTTGCCTTGACATTTGGTAGACTGTACAAACGTATTTCGGTAACAATGAACCAAACGCATTTGTTCCTCTTTTCTGTAAGTGTAAATCGGACCAGCGTAAATTTGTATAATTTTTTGCCTGGTATTTCATTATATTTAATAATACGCAATACTCAACTTGCTGGCAGAAGACGTATTCATTTCTTCCTCACATTGCTTCCACATTTGAATCTTCACTGTTTATCCTGGGATCCCCGCATATATTATATCGCTAGTAGTAAGTTAGAATCCGTTTTGGGGTTGCACGTCAAATGAAAAGGAATAACCGGAACAAATGTACACAACGCGAACAGTTTGCCCTAACGTGACATGGAACAATACCCAGTGTCATTACTAAAACCATTATGGATGGAGATGGGAAACATTCAGTAATTAACTTTCCACTTCCATTGGCAGAATGAAAAATCAATTACTATCTAATTCACAATATCACAGGCCAATATGTCACTCGCAGTATTTGTGTAAAAAACATTTTTACATGCAAGCGTAGGTCTACATACGTGATGCCTAAACATGCGCGCGCACGCAGGCACACACACACACACACACACACACGCACGCGTGGTTATCTATTCATAAACTAAATCCGTGGACAAGGATAGCTGTAAGAATTATTGACACTTCTCTGCTCTTTCAGAACCGATTATTCATTATAGTATATAAAAAATCACAGTTTAACCCTTTGCTGAACCGATCAAAAATACATGTAAAGTTTATTCCATCTTGATATTATCCTCTTAACTACGCGTATATTTCTTTGAGGTTTACCGGTCATAATTGCAATATGCATGTGTCGTGTTTATCGTACATATTACTCTGATCTCGCTTGCCATAAGTGCTGTCAAGCACTATAAGGGCACTACAGGCTGGAATTAATGATGGTATCCGTTACCGTTTTTTTTAATTATGTATCATATTTTGTGTTACGATCTTTCACAAAGACAAGATTTTACGCAACTCTAAATGGAAGATCCATTTGAAAAGTTCAGTGCTAAGAGGGGTAAGTCCATTAAATTCCAAATATGAAATTACCTACCTTTACGCTTATAAACTCTTCTGTATACCAAATCACGCAGATTTAATCATTTATAACAGGTGTTTAGGTATCCGTAACATGCAGTTTATAGTTTTACTCTATTCTTACAAATGTTTCAAACGTAGCTGCATATATTATGGTTCACAATTGTAAATTGTGACGCATAGATAAACGTACAGGTATTTAACACTTTAGAGAGCCTGAGATTAACCTGAAAAGTGTTTAAAAATTTATTTCGTCTACTCCTTCTGGGTTATAAAACCCCTCAGTTAATGCTGTTTTTTCCCCGAGATCCATACAAAACACATGAATAATTTCTGCAGGCAGAACAAAAAATTCTTTCGTTTTAATCCAGGTGGAACATAAAGTTAATTACGTGGTTTAATTTATGTAAGCTTGTAAATTCGGTATAATTGTTAATTTGAATCAAACGTCTCGTGCAACAGACAGTGGTCGTTCTTTTTGGAAGATATGTATAGACTGAGAGGCAAAGATAAAATAATTCTTACTGTTTCCTTCACTGTGTGTGTGTGTGTGTGTGTGTGTGTGTGTGTGTGTGTGGCATGGCATAAGCACTGTAACTCGGTTCCGAATCATCTGGGTGGTGTTCCTTTCCTGCTAGCATTAGAGTCGGTCCAGGAGGATTCTGTGGGAGTGGCAATGTGTCATGACACATAGATGAGGCCTATTGATTTCCGTTTTCTGTAAAAACGAATCAATACAACTACTGCCCACTTTCGACTATCGTAAGAACATGGCTGTTTGCGTAGGAACTGAACATAAAGCGGAGGTATTAGTATCGCATTTCCTCGCCAGGGAGTGTATTTTGTAAATGAAGATTATACTCGTATTATAAAGGGGGAAGGTGCAATATTCTTGCATTTTTCAGGTGCAAATAAAAAAACACCAGCTTGGCTGTGGTTCAGATTTGGAAGTAATCCAAACTCTAAAACAGCGCTTTGTCCATAAACACTGGTTTGATGTTTGAATATTTAACTTTGACATCCTTTACAGTGCTCATAAATCAGAATACACACCTGAATGCTTCCGCGATTTATAATTAATTTAACACTGTACTGGCCCCGGAAGGGCGTACATGGTGTAGTGGTCTACAGGTCGGACGATTCAAAGTTCGATTACCGGCAAAGACAAGATGTTTTACTTTTCCCCAAAAGGTCCAAACCGGCTCTAAAGCCCACAGGATATCCTGTTAAAATATGTGCCAGGAGTTCTTCTTCCGGGAGTAATGCGACCGGGACGTGAGGTTGAAAGCAGCTAGTTTAGGTGGAGCTGTACCTCCACTATCCTTACGGCGTACAGAGAAAAAGCTCCGTCTTCTTGTTTCTTATGACTGCGCTTAAAGAAGGACGCGTCTTGCGAATTATTAAGATATATATATATATATATATAGACCGCCTCTGTGGTCTAGTGGTCAGAGTTTCTGGCTACAGATACAGAGGTCCCGGGTTCGATCGCCGGCGCTACCAGATTTTCTGAGTAGTAGTGGGTCTGGAACGGGGTCCACT
>Ga0123353_10006917_pt1 | contig 15241 bp, 12 predicted proteins | sample TergutLab28metaG_3_FD_92763 | JGI IMG/M metagenome (GOLD analysis project Ga0123353, IMG submission 92763) | Labiotermes labralis P3 segment gut microbial communities from Petit-Saut dam, French Guiana - Lab288 P3 | ecosystem: Host-associated > Arthropoda: Insects > Digestive system > Gut ... | reverse complement strand
GTTTTCTTATTGAAAAAGATAAAAAAAAAAAAAGTAGTGGTTTTGGTTAACTTTTTTTGGGGGGGGGGGGGGGGGGGGGGGTCCTGCAAGCAAATTTGTTAGCGTCATTTCATTACACATTCACATTATCAAAATAAGACATTAATTAAGCAAGACACGTAGAACCGGCGCTCCGGAATTAGGGAGCACGCTGTGTTTTCTACCTTCTACTTTCTGGCTGATGCTTCTAATATCCTGCGTAGGCCGCTCCATTGGTTATCGTACCTGTCCTGCGTAGTATGAGTTTCGGTTTTTCTTCGTAGCCTCTTTCTTGCGGTATCCTTCATAGTCTCACTCTGCTTCTTGCGGTATCCTTCATGGCCTCATTCTCCTTCTTGCAGTATCCTTCATAGCTTCATTCTGCTTCTTGCAGTATCCTTCATGGCCTCATTCTCCTTCTTGCAGTATCCTTCATAGCTTCATTCTGCTTCTTGCAGTATCCTTCATAGCCTCATTCTCCTTCTTGCAGTATCCTTCATAGTTTCATTCTGCTTCTTGAGGTAACCTTCATAGCCTCATTCTGCTTCTTGCAGTATCCTTCATTGCCTCGTTCTGCTTCTTGCAGTGTCCTTCATAGCCTCATTCTTCTTATTGCGGTACTCTGAATAAGTCTAGTTCTCGCGACAGATCCACGGCACATCCTACAATCGCTGATAAACAGCTACAGAAATCCGTATTGCAGGGTTAATCGTGAATTAGATCAGGCCCGACAGCCTAATCAGTCAATGACGGAAAACGGTCTGTCCTTTTGGAAGAATGCGAAACAACAGATGAGAAATAAGAACCGTGAACATGAAAGCTGAAATGGTTGCAAAATCGACTGTGTAGCAACCAAACTATGTGATGCTGAGGTGGTCGGCTCAGCATAAGGCAGCTTGGAAGCGTTGCAAGATAAATAATTCAATACATCTTCCAACATGCCCCTACAAACTCCCCTAACTACACACGTTACGGCTTGGGGTAACTTTTTAGGTCTCCAAGAGGGCAACTTCCGCAGAATATACGGAACTATTGAAGACACGCATCAGAACTACAGCGTTACATCGTGGACTTCAAAATCCTGCATGCTCTAAGACTCACATACGTATATCTAAGGCTAGTTACCTACCGTTCTTAACCACAGAAGGATACATAACATAACATTACATAACCAGTTCCGCTTGTACCAAGCAAATTTCGTTTCGAAAGTGTCCACGACCGTGCCTGTAAATGCCGCTGTACACTAAGCACTAAAATACCGCAAAAATGAGAAAAATGACTGGATAAAATCCTGAAGCCTATACTGAGTTCCTGCTTTGCTACTTCCACGATGTTCCACAGCGATCTCCAGTTCCACCGTTTAAAGTAACTAGCAGACGGGGATGGGACAATCTTGAGGCTGCACCCTGTATTATCAAAGCCATATTATTATTATTATTATTATTATTATTATTATTAGTTATCGGGGTACGCTGTGGCGCTGTTGGTTGAGGCACTGCGCTACAAGCCGTAAGGTCGCGGGTTCGATTCCCGATGGTGTCACTGGAATTTTTCATTGACATAAACCTTCCGGCCGCACTATGGCCCTGGGGTTGACTCAGTCTCTAACAGAAATGAGTACCAGGAATTTTCCCTGGGGATTAAAGGCGGCCGGTGTGTAGAGCTGACAACCTTACCACATTCATGTGCCGACTGTCTTGCAATCTGGGAGCCTCAAACTCCTGGAACCCTCAGGGCCTGTCCAGACCTGTAATGGGATTGCTGTACCTTTTTTTAATTTTTTGTTACTTGTTATCACCTTCAGACAGGGCATTTGCAATTACATGCCCGAAACAAACCATGTTTATAACATTACAGCTACTCTGTGCTTACAATGTATGGTACACGTAATGCTGCTTCCCATGACAAACGTTTTGTACTTCCACATTATTACTTTTCGAAGTAAGTGCGCAGCGCCCTGTATAGTTTTCTGTGCTGTTATTATCTGTTGTCACCTTTATGCAAGGTACTTACAATTACACCTGGAACGAACCATGTTTCCACGGTACACAGTTTTACAGCTGTTCTCTGTTTACAATTCATGGCACACATTATGTTACTTCCCATGATTTCCCATGATAAATGTTCTCTCTTTTATATTAGTACTTCCCGAAGAACGTGCGCAGCGCCCGGTAAAACAGTTTTCTGCAGTTCTTTCATGTCGTGCTCTCCAGATACGTTGTTAGTATCAATTTTATTATTATTATTATTATTATTTTATTGCCGTCGTTAGGATCACCATAGCAGTAATAGTTATCATTACATTAACCTCGCGTCGTCGTCGTCGTCTTCGGCTTCTCGTCATCATCATCATCATCATCACCGCGTTCACCCCACATTACAGGATATCCTTCCCATATGCCTGAGTCAAATACTTTCTCCGACGCTCATCACTTAGTGGCGTCGTACAAAATAACGTATTAGAAATTAAATTAAACAAGAAGTCAGTAACCTCCTCAAAATGTGTTTTACCCAAAACGGCAGCCTTCTGCAATTCTGTGCGGCAATGTTCCCGCGGTAAGTGTCCTGTAAAGTTACGTGTTATTACTTTTTGTTATCACTGTCATTTTTCTTACTACTGCCTACTACAAAACGTGGTTCTTTGATGACTGTACCAAATTCCGTACAGTATGTATTTACACATTTACTCGTGTCGCTCTATGTGAAATATTCTGTCATATTGTGAATATCGCTTCCGTGTACAGCGCAATCTCCTTCGCTGTGCCGGAATAGTGTCACGCTAGCAGGCAGTCTTCACGAGCAGCACAGATATTCTGCGGCAGTTCTAGACTTCTAAAATTGCTAGGAAGTTCTTTGGGACAGTTCCAGAGCGACACAGAAAAGTCACCTACAGAATATGACGGTATATAGCATGGAATAGGTAGTTGGTGTGATACTATAGTTCTTAATGGGCACCCCTACCAACTTAGGAAAGAACTGATTATACAAAGGAAAATTTCTATAAGGAATCTGCCGGTATTCAGTCAATTCCCTAAGTAGGGCCTACCACATAACAATGCTGTTATGGAGTTCAAATTACGCTGATTTCTGAAAAGGTAAAGCAGTGGTAAGCGGAAAAGTACAATGTCCTTGTATATCAGCGTAAGAGTATCCGAAATCGTTAGCTCAGTTTAGTGACACTCGATATGTAAGTCACGCTACTTTGGCCAAAATCATTATCACTATTCAATGCAAGCCCAGAAAAGCTAAAAAGTTAACATCCTACAAAAACGCAACACTATGTAACTCCCAAACCATGAGAATTGCCGTCTTCTGGAATGTTCCTACGCGTAGTCTGGCATGTAAGTGCCAAAGTTTCGGAGAAACCTGTTGCTTCTATCTTCAGAGTTGTATAAACATATTAATATTTCACGTAAGCTAATACAGTATACACCAAGCATGGTTAAGTGAGGCCACACAGCAGCCTAATGTAACTGCCTGTACACAGTGCTTGAGACGCATTACTTCCAGGAGTGAAACAGTGACTTCAGCATCCGAGAAGCGCTGGTCCAGGCACCGTATCGATCCGTCCAGCTGTGTTATCCTCTTTCTCTGCGTCTTACTACAGCATGATATTTCGAATAAGCGTCGCCCGTGTTCCAGTAAGAACTGTGCGAGTGCACTTGCTTCCTACAGATGCGTTCTTGTAACAGCTTCCCCGACAAAGGAAATGCTCCTGAGCTCTGAGGGACTTGTCCCGCGGTAAATGGTACAATCTGTATATTTAAAGAGTTTTAATATAAGATATTCGCCATATTATTGTTATATAGTCACTGTGATTTTGTGTCGTGCGTTCAGAAGGAGACCACCTGTATTTGTACATGTCAATATGTTTAAGTCTCTGACGTTAATAATCACATTTTTTCCGATATTAAGGGAAGTTCAGTAATCTCACCTCATTATCATCACTAATTTTATGAATTCCTTCGTCTAATGTGGTTGGACTTGACGTGTCACACACCCTTAGGTTTCTTACTCTTATAATAAAACCAAAGAGATGCACTAATATCTCAAATTTATTTTTTGAATACGACTCTACATGTTTCGGACAGTTTATCTGTCCATCATCAGGAGTCTAGCACTGTAAACACAGCAAAACCTGTATGACATATAACATTGCTGTGTGTACAGTGCTAGACTCCTGACGATGGACAGAAAAACTGTCCGAAACATGTAGAGTCCTACTCCAAAAAAATAAATTTGAGGTATTAGTTCATCTCGTTGGTTTTATTATAAGAATATATCACGATGCACGGTCCTCTGAATGTCAAATTCCCCTCAGGTTTCTTAATATACCAACAAACAACTACATTTATTACAAAAAACAATTTTCATTAAGCTACAGGTTTCGATCCTACTGGCCTAGCATCAGGCTTTCTTATATAAGAACACCTAAAAAGTTTATAAAGTTGTATTTATGTTCTTTTCTACGCGTGAAAAAAACATTGTTTTGTGTTGGATGGGTGTCGTATAATATGTTGAAATAATGTGGTTGATTTCAAATACCTTCCAGTTTCACCTGAGGAATTAAATGTTCTAGAAAGATAGTCCTCCGGTCTCTGTGAGACCAGTTACTTCTCAAGGCAGTTACTAAACACGCGCCTTCCTTCAGGGTAAGAACATTTACAGCAACATCGTGGTACTCACCCCCAATGATTTACGTATTACATCCTGTCGTTAACCTTTAAAGGCCGAGTGATACCTACATGTACATACACCACATGCTGTAACACCAAGAAGCTCTGCACTTCGCCCAGACAGCGTGCTGATGTGTTTGGTATAATTCCAACACCGAACACCGATCATTTCCGGAAACAGTCCGGTCTTTCTAACGGATACAAACTGTGTTCTCTGTGAGGTACGAACTGAATTCGTACACACAACGTAGAAAAAGGTCGGTGTACAAATGGTTAAAGAAGCGCTATTTTCATAACTGCTATTTCAACAGACTGTCCATTGAAAACTCGCAGATATTGGTCCTGTTTGTAGATACGTACAAAACGCACTTCCGTTTCTGCAAGCCGATCCTCAACAGTTTGGCATAATGTTCTCGTATTAATACGAGGAGGCTGTTTTCATACTGTACTTACATCATGTTAGTCTGAGTGTGGAAGAGTTTAACAGACGGGAAACGGGAATGTAACCATTCTGTCTCGGCATTTGATCAGGTTAGTGAAGTCAGGAATGAAGCCCTGTACCATAGGAGGGCATTTGGGCAGCCCTCGCATAGCAGTGAGGTTAAAGTTACGTCAATCACAGAGCCAAGAACTTTCAGAATCATTTCTCTATTTCTGGCAGAACCATTACCGTTTCATTTCCTCTGTGATACTATGGCTTCAGTTTCTCATTACGTTGAGACAGTTCCAATCAATACAACATGCCAACCCCAGTCTTTGTGAATCACGGGCGAGTTAATCCTTTGCACATGCTGAGCGATGTAATCAGTTGTGACTGCTCTACTGACAGGAGGACTGCAGCTTATCCAGAACGAATAAGCAGCACTTGCGCTAAAAAAAAATACGAAAAGTAAACACGGTAACGAGTTGCTGGGATGGCGTAGTCCACAAAGAGACCAACTACAGAGTCGACGATCAGGGGATAGAATCCCAGCAGAGGCAAGAAATTTTTCCTCTTTTTCAGGTCGCCCATACCGGCACTGAAAACCACACAGCCTCCTATGTAGTGGGTATCGGAGTTCTTTCCCCGCGGTAAAACGGCCGGGGCGCGATGTCGACTGCTCACTTCCAACTAGTGTCAAGGTTAAGAACGAGTACAGCAAATACCTCCACTCTCCATACGTGCCCTCACGGCATGGAGAGGGAAATCTTTACCTTTTTTAAACAGCAATAAATCTTTGGTCTTCATGAACTTTGAAGAATTTCTTTATCGGCTGAAAGACTGTCGGTTAGTCAAGAAGAATTCGTCGAACACAACGTTAGTGGTTAACACTTGCTGTTTCTTATTCGGGTGGCCCCGCGCTCGAATCTAAACCCGAACGCCGGTTATCCTGAGGATTTATTGTCGTTTTTCGCAGTCTTTACAGGTAATTGACAGTTTGGTGCACATGTTAGGACATTGCCACTTCTGCATCGTTACATATTCTACAATTCGAAATTATAATCTGAAAAGCAGGCAACGTCGTTAACCAGACCATAAGTACGAAGGACGCTGTATCATGCAGTCAAGATGCTTACTGACTATGGAAGTAATCTAGTTATACGACGCTGATCATCCTCGTGGATGCTTCGCAACGCAGCAGATGCTGCGGTTATCTTTATCCGCAGACAGTCGAAGTTTGAAAGAAAAGCGTAACCCAGTCGGACAGTCGTCTCAGGTCGTAATTTTCCTCGCTATCCAGACTGCTAAAAGCTTACTGGCAATCGCCGGAGAGGAAACTACGTTTGTCTGTTTCAGACATCAGTAACGTAGGCCGCTTGTTGGAATGCGGAACCAAAGTGGGACCTCCTGAACGTAAATGTGTGAGTTCATAACTCGAAAATTGGCACGGTGGCCACTACAAACAGATAGGCTGATGTGACGACGCTCGTCGGTGTGAAAAGGCTACGGGCTGGACGATCCGGGGTTCGAATCCCAGAAGGGGAAAAGAAATTTTATCTCCTCGAAAAATTCAGACCGGCTCTGGGGCCCACCCAGCCTCCTACTCAGTGAGTACCGACGTTATTTACCGGGTTTAAAGCGACCAGGGCGTAAAGTTGTGGGGCTACAATTTTACTCCCCCTGTATGCCCTATGGCATAGACAGGGACAAATTTATCTTTCACCTATTATCAAATACACGTTTATAAATGTGCATTTGTTGGTGCATTATGTCAGTACAGAATGAATGGGAACTTCAGTGACAGCAGTTACCGTAAAGTGATTCATCACTTTGTGTTAGCAAATAAATAAGAGTACTATTGGTATTTATCTCAGTATTTAACCAACTTGATGCACAAAATTTGTTTCACAATAAGTTTTATTTCATGCCTCTATGTGTTTCGAACACATGTTCTCGAAGCATGTAGAGGCATGAAATAAAACTTATTGTGAAACAAATTGTGTGCATCAAGTTGGTTAAATACTGAGATAAATATACTGAGATGCACGGTCAGCAAAACGTCAAAACAGGTATAAACATTTATACATTTTAAATCTTCCAATAAAAAACTTAAACTATATAATGCATAACAAAACAGACAATGCAAGTATGACGTAACATTGAGGCGCGTTTTTGTAGCCATTGTTACAGTGGAAAAGCAATCAGTATTACTTATTGTGAGTGTGAGTTTGTAGCCATAGTTATTCCAGCATGCAATGGGCATGCGCCGTATTCTCATTTGTGGCCTACCCCACTCTACTATATTTTTCAAAATTATTTCGTAAACGGCACGATATTTGAAAAGAAGTTATTGAGCACAGAATGTGTGTTTTGATATCCTCTACAGCTTTTGTCTGAAACGTTTCTCATTCTAAGAAGAATTACGTGAGCTGTGACAAAAAATGGAAGTGGTATTCATGTAAAGTAGCCTTTATTCTTGTCCGATTTTAATGAAACCAGAATATTCTTGACATTTTTTCGACAAATTCTTAAATATCAAATTTAATAAAAAAAACCGTCCAGTGGGAGCCGAGTTGTTCCATGCGGACAGACGGACAGACATGACGAAACAGGTGGTCGCTTTTCGTAATTTTGCGAATGCGCCCAAAAACTGAGTTCCTACCTCAAAGAGAACACCCACAGCCTCCATTATACAGACAAATCTCAGAACAGAGCAGCGGCGCCCTGCAGCATGTCGTCCTTACGAGTACGCAAGCCCAAATACTGGAACATAAACGCCTTACGTAGAACAATCGTGACATTTAAATGTTGACTCCATATTGGCCTACTGGTATTGTACTAAACAGATGATAATGCACTAAATGTCAGGCCTTTAGCTCTTCAGTTTCTTCGAACGAATCGATAGCCAAGCCAAAGTTAAACGACTGTTGAAAAGGAGGCCTTCAGTTTCAGTTACTAAATCCCTCAAGCACAGTGTTAATTTATGTAGCACCTATTTTGCAATGTAAAAGGTTCTTAACCTTTTGAAGCCTACTGGTTATGTGACGTGCCAACAAGTTTAACATTCAATAATTGTACGTTCTGCCCACATTGTATTTATGTGTTTTGTATTTATCTGAGAACAAACAGCGACTTGTGCCACTTTCATCCTAAACTAATTGGATTTTATAACCGAGTTGAAAAGTGTTTACAGCGCGGTACGGACTGGGTCTTTAAATAAAGCGGTCTGCGCTTCGACTGTAAAGAGTTAACTTAGCTCGTACAGTGTGATGGCAATTTTAGATCAAGCTTTGCTACTCAACACGTAATGTGTTCCAGATCTTTAACTCACACTACCCTACATTTCCACAGTTTATCTGGTCGCAGAGTTGAGTCCCGGACTATACTTCTTTCGTACGATCCGTAAAGTATGTCGTAATTACTTTCCTAAACAGCAGTAACTGATTGGTCTCTGTGACGGAGACGCAACGGCTTCTGAGTGAGCTAGCAATTAAATCTACAAATATTACTTGAATTGCCTTTTGTCTTAAAGGCTTTAAAAATATTAATTGTTTCCGTTACGGTTAGTAAGGACTGGTATTTCACTTGAAAGCACTATGAAACCAGCCGTCTTCAACGTGAAGTTTCCGAACCATTTCTAACCAATTTTAATATCGTACATACCGTGCGCCGTGTTCTACACTGCACTTTTCTTCGCCAACTACCGTGCATTTCACCGCGTTTCTTCACTCGCATATCAGTTCTTGCTCCTGCACGTTTCAGTGTTTATTAACTCCATCTTCAGGAGCTTCAAACCAACTGCAGTTCCCTCACAGCACAATAAATGTTGACACTCATTCATTAACTGTCAAAGAAACAACCGTTAGGTTTCACCCTTTTTATAGGCCATGAAAGCCCTTAGAGCGAGTAGAGGTATAGCGCTACTCTTTCTAGGACCCCGGCACTAGACGGGGTGGGGGGTCAGCCCCACGCCCCGGCCGCCTCTACCCCCGGGAAAGGCCCGTTACCCATTTTACAGGAGGCTGGGTGGGCCCCAGGGCCGGCCTGGACGGGCGGAAAATCTCGTCCCCACCGGGATTCGATTCCGGACCGTCCAGCCCGTAGCTCAGTCGCTAAACCGACTGAGCTACCCGGCCCAAAAACAACCGTTAATAGACAGCCATTCAGTCCTAACCGTAAAACAGTGTAAATTACGTAATCTTACACACGGTTTGTAACTGACGGCTTTTGTGAGCATGGTTACGAAGCCTCGTGTTTCATAGAAGGCTAAAGTCTGTCAGTTCGCACGGCGTGGCAAGTTCCCACAAGTAACAAACGTTTGTCAAATATGCCAGTCATCACCACCTCATGATATGGCAGGAAGAGGACAGCCACAGAAATACATAAAGTTACGTAACAAAAACCTACAAATGCACACAAAGAGGAAACGATTCCCCTCGTGACACACAGTTCTACGGAGTAAACAGTCTGTATATTAACTTCATACAAAAATACACCCAGTTTTATTTGTTTTTAACAACTAAATTTTATCTATTTTCATTGTTACACCGTGCATGTTGTCGAGTCACTCAATTATTATACCAACTAACGGACTTTTATAAAATTTACACATTTAAACACTAAAAACGCTCCGACATGTTTCGGTCCTAAGACCATCATCAAGGAGCTGTATTTCTTTGCCTTGCTAAAGTCACATTAAAAGCCACATTAAAATCAGTCATAAATTAACTTCGTTGCACTAGTAGGGTATTGTGGCAGCATGCCATGTTGTGTAATGTTATGTTGCGAAGAGTGCCCTGCTATGGATGTGCATTCTGTGCTTCGCTACGTAGCGAATAATTGAGTGATTCGACAACATGCACGGTGTAACAATGAAAATAGATTAAATTAATTTTATATAAGCCCCTAACTCCTACATATTTCAGGTCTAAGGGTCTTTTGTAATATTATCGTAAATCTAAAGCTTTTGTGTGCGTTTATTGGTTTCAATTACAGTAATCGAATTTTAATGCACAAAATGTAAAACGTGTATATATGAGAAATGTGTATGTGTGATAACATGGTAAATGTAGGTATAGAATGACTTCAGGCTCACAAAATAACAAGGAGGCACCAGTGCGAAAATTTAATTTGTCTGTTGTTGTAATCATGATAACTGACGAACTGTAGTACATCTTACGTATGGAAATGTTTTACACACACATGCATATAGTGGCATCATATGCATATTTTTCTCTATTATATATTTAAATTAGTGGTGTATGTAAGCCACGCATTCCCAAATTGTTTAACTTGTATCATCCTTTCATTCTTCGTAATTCTCATCGTCACTAAATACATCGACAGATTCGCCTAACGTATATGCAACTCATCCTACGCTCCTGTACTACAGGATCACTATGGAGCTCGTAAAAGGCGTCGAAGTTAAATTGCATTTTATTGTCCCAGTTTACATAGAAAACGTTGTAACAATACTGATTTTTAACAAATCGAATGTTTGCATGGCTTGTGTATTTCACGGTCTTGTCTTATTTGGAAATGTTTAAGATTTCAATAAGCAAGAATAACATTTTAGCCGTTGAGTTCCTAGTCTGTTCCTTACTTACGTACTCCATGGAGCAGATTTCTTCTTGAGAAGCTAACCGGCTTTCACCTAGTCAAGAAATTTTCCGCATTTTATAAAACCTGAAGGTCCATTACCGCAGTCACAAGTGCCCGCCACCTGTCCCTATTCTGAACCAGCTCGATCCAGTCCATACCCCCACATTCCACTTCCTGAAAGTCCATCTTAATATTATCCTCCCATCTACGCCTGGGTCCCCCAAGTCGTCTCTTTTCCTCAGGTTTTCCCACCAAAACCCTGTACACGCCTCTCCTCTCACCCATACGAGCTACATGCCCCGCCTATCTCATTCTTCTCGATATTATCACCGAAAAATATTTGGTGAGGAGTACACATCATTAAGCTCTCATTACGTAGTGTTCTCCACTCCCCTCTTACCTCGTCCCTCTCAGGCTCAAATATTCTCCTCAGCACCCTATTCTCAAACACCCTTAGCCTACGCTCCTCCTTCAATGTGAGCGACCAAGTTTCACACCCACACAAAACAACAGACAAAATTAGTTCTGTTTATCTTAATCTTTAAATTTTACAAGTCTGTGCCATCGATATTTTCTCTCTTCCACTGATGTTAAAACAGGGGAAGACAAGGTTAGAGTGCAAATTATTATCACGACTTTGTGCAGTGAGTTGAGCATCTGTTCTTTATTGTATTTCCAGAGAAGATATGGAGAAGATAAACATCAAATTCCACGAAAACGGAACTGTTACATTTCAACACAACAAGATATTGAAGTTTGTTCCAGAGTTGTCTGTTGACAGGAACAGCAGGGTGATCGTGCCTAACATTCCACTGTTGGTAAGACCGCTGAGCGTACCTCACTGTGCACGGAAGAATAAAATATTGAGTTTCTTAAATTATGCACACCTGGGTGAAGGATTTACATTTCTGAATAATTTCTGGAATTCTGGTTCAAACCTAGGTAATTCGTCGAAGAAATTACTGCAGTTATCCCCTCTCACGTTTATGATTTTTTAAAGTATTATTATTATTATTAGTAGTAGTAGTAGTAGTAGCAATAGTAGTAGTCGTTGTTGTTGTTGTTTTTGTTTTTGTTGTAGACACTGACAACACAAAGCAACAGTTTGCCTCGCCTGGTGCAGATGACGCTGTCCATCATGCTACGCGCCATGGGATTCAGGCCGTTCGTCAACGTAACTGCCGAAGAGCTTATATTTGGATATGATGACACTCTAATCTCTCTGGCACATAAGTTCTTCCCGAAACACCGACGGCCGCCCATGTCACAGATGGGACTATTGCTAGGAGTAAGAGCATAGGTGTTATTTAAGTGTTTGTTTCATCATCATAAAAATGAACTGTAAAGTGACTGTTAACGTGAGGATTGAGAACAGGATTGCCGTCAGTACTAGACACTTTCGTACATTAAATTCGGCATCCGTAGAAGGTGGGAATTTTTTTTAAGTTGTCCAACTTGTGCATTTCGAGATCAATATATTCTTTTATTAAGCCAACAAAATGTACAATTCCGCGTTTTGTTAGATGGACAGTTTTAAAATTATTGACGCTCAAGAAACAAATATATGTAACAAATTTAAGAGTGCCAGGCAGCAGTTACTTCAAACAAAAGTAGCGATATGCTTCATTGTGATCCCCAGGATATATCAGTTAACATCCGCGTGCGTACAAAGCATGGAATACGTATTACTTACTAACAATAAAGAGCAAGTTAAACAGAAACTAACACTAACGTTAATTCTTAACGATTGTACTAATTATAATTATAATCACAACTATTTATTAATTAGCATATCACTGCAGCAACATGTTTCGGCTTAAATATGGTAAGCAATTTTTTGGAGTTATTCGTCCCATTCACTGAAATATATTCCTATTATAAAACCAAGAGTTTGCACGTATAAAATATATACAAGTCTATATAAATACAGTGGGCCCGGTAGCTCAGTCCGTATAGCGACTGAGCTACGGGCTGGACGGTCCGGGGATCGAATCCCGGTGGGGACGAGATTTTCCTCACCTGTCCAGACCGGCCCTGGATCCCACCCAGCCTCCTGTACAATGGGTACTGGGTCTTTGCCGGGGTAAAGAGCGGCCGGGGCGTGACGCTGACCCCTCAACCTCTTCTAGTGCCGTGGTCAAAAAAGAGTAGAGCTACACCTTTACTCCCCCTATGGGCCGTAGACCTGTACAGAGCCTCAGTGCCTGTACGAGGGTGCACTTTACCTTTCCTTTTATATAAATATAGATTATTTTCTCCTAAAGGTTTTGCCCGTCGGCGGCAATCTGCAGGGAATTACACCAATTTTTAAACCCTGGTAAAATATTCTAAATGTCTAGTGATAAAATGTGTCATGTTATATAAACGTCCCAGCCTGGTTAGGGTGTACGACACCGAAATGTTGTGTGTATGTATTTAAAATTCTGAACACTAATACGGTATAATATGTCCGACAGTACCCTCTTGGCATTTAATGCGTATTTTCTTATTTTTAATCCACGATACATAACGCAATAAGAGACACGTTGTATCGTAGTGGTATCCAAGTTCTATTCGTACGATGTGGAATGCGGTAGAATGACATGTGCGTGGTTAAAATTGCTGTGTATTTCCCAAAGGCATACGAATCTTTAATGGTGATTCTCAGTTCGTAACGGATTTTGTTCTTGTGCAACGTTTTGTAGTGAATGGTGCAGGGGCTAACGTCCTACTAAGACATCTTCAGGCTGTATCTGCAAAGCATATAACTACATAAATAAGAATACAATAATATACAGTCAACTAGATGCAACAATAACAAATATTATTGATAATTACTCGTACAATCAACTCAACATATTTCGGACGATAATTTCGCCCATCCTCGGGAGCACTAGACTGTGTTTACAGCTTGTGGTATAATGCACCGGCGGTGCTGCCTACTGGTGGCACCAGCAGACAGCACCGCCGGTGCATTATACCACAAGCTGTAAACACAATCTAGTGCTCCCGAGGATGGGCGAAATTATCGCCCGAAACATATTGAGCTGATTGTAATTATCAATAATTTTTTTATTGTTACATTTAGTTGGCTGTGCTTATTATTGTATCAATGATGCACGGTCACATAAACATAAAAAATGAGTAAGAACATTTATGTTATTGTGATTATACGGCCGCTACATTAATAAAACAGATGAATGCAGTGTGTTTAAAATGTTGTGTTTTTTTCCGATAACAAAACATTGATAAAAAGCAAATACGCCATACCCACAGATTTAACCATTTGAATGACGGTCATAATTAGAGTAAAATCAGAAATATCTACAGTAGAAAGCAAAGATATCTCCTCGTGCTCCTTAAATGCAGATGGAGGCCATAAACCTTTTGAGCATGTCCAAATGTTTCCATCTACGACAAAGAAAAGGCCAAGAATCGGGCCGTACCTTATAATCCGCGGTCCGGCCTGAATGCAATGATCAGCTGCGTTCAGCAGACTCGCGGTCACTCAAACCCGTGCTTACGGCCACCTAACGTCTCCACCTACATGGAAAGCTGTTGTGTCCGAAAACGAAATACCCACGACAGTAAAGGTAAAAAGAAGTAACTGTATCATTGAGTAGGTCAAGAACGCAAAAGTAAAAGTAGAAGCCTAGCGCCACTTATTTTGAAACTCTCCACAAGACAGACGTGAGTGGTCACTTTCACGCTCCGGCCGCTTTACCCCATTGAACGTGCCGCCGATGTCCATGGAATAGGAGGCTGGATGGATTAAGAACCGATCGCGAAGCTCTGCCGTTGAGATAAATCTCTAATCTAATTATTGATATGATATGCTGTAACATTTAAAGGTATATCGATGTTTTCAGTCACCCGAAACTCACTTTTCTGCGAATAATTATTATCAGGCCATGGCAAAAAACGTGAAGCCATTGTTCAAGAACATGAATGCCTTCGTGTTCTTGTACAGGGTGGGCGAGAAGTCACCGTACACCGACCAATACGCTACCATAATTTGATTTGAATCACTTACATACGCCTTGGTTACATGTCCAGCGAATCCGTATGTGCACCTTGATGGTGGACACACAAACGGATGCGCCTCCATGTCCTCTGTGACAGACGTCGGGGCATTTTTGGAGTAATTGCGCGAAAGGCGTCTTCCACAGCTCTGCGCAAATCTTCATTGTTGTTGTAGCGACGCGCAGCCACTCTTCCCTTGATAATACCCCACAATGAATTGTCTGGTGTGGTAAGGTCAGGACTGCGTGGTGGCCATGGCAATGGTGCCGGAGATGTCGGTGAGCCACAGCCAATCGAGCGGCCTGGAAAACGTTCGTTCAAAACATCGCGCACAGAAAGAGCGGAGTGTGCGGGTGCCCCAGCGTGCTGCAGCCACACGTCATCCAGGAGTCCTCTGTCTCTCAGCTGAGGTATGAGCCACGTCTCCAACATTGCCGAATAAGATGCCCCATTCACCGGTCCATCGAAAAAGTAAGGTCCAATCAGATAATCTGATGTCATACCCGCCCATATCATCACATGC
>Ga0123353_10006916_pt1 | contig 15241 bp, 16 predicted proteins | sample TergutLab28metaG_3_FD_92763 | JGI IMG/M metagenome (GOLD analysis project Ga0123353, IMG submission 92763) | Labiotermes labralis P3 segment gut microbial communities from Petit-Saut dam, French Guiana - Lab288 P3 | ecosystem: Host-associated > Arthropoda: Insects > Digestive system > Gut ... | reverse complement strand
TGACCGACCCGGGGTACGGGGGTACTTTCAGCGGCTTTTTCTTTTGTGTTTCTTTAGTATGACGAGACATTATCTCACGATAATTATATGACCTTTACGAGACATTTTCAAATGTTATTGACAATAAATCTAATTTACGATCGGCATGACGAACGCCGCGATCGCGACCGAATGGACGATCGACGCCGCGTTGACGAACAAGTGGAAAACCGAATGCATATATTTAATCTTTTTGCCTACCGCGTAAAAGATGACGCCCACCGTATACAAACCGCCGCCCACCACAATCAGTACGAAAAACGGTGCGCCCAACACTTCGATCAGGCGCGCGATACGGAACATCGCGCTCCAACCCATGCCGAGGTAGCAGATGATCGAGAAGATTTGGAACCGTTTTCGGTCGATAGCGGTCAACGTAATGCCCAACAGCGCGAACCCCCACAGGATACCGAACAAAATCCATGCGTCCGCAGGGTACGCCGCGCGGAACGCACCCAATAAGATAGGCGTATAAGTACCCGCGATCAGAATATAGATCGTGCAATGGTCCAACACGCGGAACACACGCTTGGGGAGTTCCAGCTTTAGCCCGTGATAGATGCTTGACATGGTGAAAACGAGGATCACCGTAAAACCGTAAATGGCTCCGCTCGTGACGCCCCAGCCGTTTTGGTGGTAGGCAGCTACGATTACGCAGGCCAACATCGCTACCAAACCGAGCGCACCGCCCACGATATGCGTCGTCATGTTGAAGATTTCTTCGCCGCGCGTATAGTTGGGGAGCGCGGAGGGTTCGCGTTTCCTTAACATCAATGCCTCTTTTCCAATGCCTCAATTTTGTCTTGCAATTGCTTGATGGAGGTGCGGGCGGAACATTCCTTGCGGATATTGCGCGCGGGGTCCGATACGACGGTCGCGCCGTCGGGTACGTCGCTGATAACCAGTGCGCCCGCGCCGATCTTTGCGTCGTCGCCGACTTTAATAGGACCGAGGATGATCGCCGACGCGCCGATAACGACGTTGTCGCCGATGACGGGATGGCGTTGCTTTATGCGGCGTTCCTTATCCTCTTGCGAACAACGATTACCGGTTGAATGGCCCGATACCGAACATCGCCCGCTTCGCGGGGGTTTACCCGTCGCGCCCAGCGTCACGCCGTGATAGATAAGCACATTGTTACCAATCCTGCATGTTTCACCAATGACCACACCCATGCCGTGGTCGATGAACACGCCCCGACCGATCGTCGCGCCGGGGTGTATTTCTATGCCCGTCATCCATCTTGAAAACATGGAAATAAATCGGGCTGAAAAATAACATCCCCGATTATATAACCTGTGCGCCGCCCGATGGCAGAACATCGCCCATATACCGGGGTACAGCCAAGCCTCCCTGTCCTTATGCATGGAAGGGTCGCGTTTCTTTATTAGTCGTACAATATTTTTGGTCATTATATTATGGCTCCGTTTCAAATAATTCCGTTGACAGGTAACGTTCGCCCGTGTCGGGGAGGATCACGACGATTTGCTTGCCGGGGAACCTGTGTCCCAGCAGGCTGCAAGCGAAAACCGCCGCCCCGGAGGATACACCTGTAAGCAATCCTTCCGTCCGCGCCAAAGCACGCGTCGTCGCAAAGGCGTCTTCGTCCTTTACCGTTACGATTTCATCATAGATTTCTGTGTCCAGTACTTCAGGGACGAAACCCGCGCCGATACCTTGTATCCTATGCGGGCCTGTACAACCGCGTGACAATATGGGGGAGGAAGCGGGTTCGACCGCCACGATACGAATCGCGGGGTTAACCTCCCTAAGGAACCTGCCCGCACCGGTAATCGTGCCGCCCGAACCGATACCCGCGACGAAAATATCGATGTAACCTTTCGTATCCGCCCAAATCTCCGGGCCGGTGGTTGCGTAATGGATCGCGGGGTTCGCGGGGTTCGAAAATTGACCGGGGACAAACGCGTTAGGGATGGTTTTTGCCAGCTCATATGCTTTGGCGACCGCGCCCGACATGCCGAGCGCACCGTCGGTCAGCACCGTTTCCGCGCCGTAAGCCCTAAGCAGTTTGCGCCGTTCGCCGCTCATCGTTTCGGGCATGGTGAGGATCAGGCGATACCCCCGCGCCGCCGCCAACGCCGCCAAGCCGATGCCCGTGTTGCCGCTCGTGGGTTCAATGATGACGGTACCGTGCGTAAGAATACCGCGTCGTTCGGCGTCGTCCAGCAGGGACATCGCCAAGCGGTCCTTCACGCTGCCGCCGGGGTTGGCGGCTTCCAACTTTCCGATGATGCGAGCGGGGATATGATGTTCCTTCACGTAACGGTCAAGTGAGATAAGCGGGGTTTTTCCGATTAACGTACTTATGTCCGAATGGATCATTCCAAAAAATACAACCCCTTTATTAAAAGTACGTTTATTATAATTATACGCATGTGAGTTTACAACGTCCCGCAATTTTTATATGATTGCGTGGATTTAAGTATGGGGGGATCATATCTTGAAAAAATTAATGTACGTTTGTATTTTCTTTATTGTCTCGCTGGTTTCGATCGGATTTAACCAAACCATCAACGCCGCGGATATCTTCTTCGAACATTCAACCCTGTATCACCCGTCGCGCGGGGTGGAGTATGAACACCTGACGCAAATGACAAGCATCGGCTTGCGCGATATCCATATCCTGCGCATTCCGTTGAACGACCCTTATATCGACGTTACCCCCGTGGCAAGCCAACAAAGCGTGGGACGGCGGGAATCCGCGAGCGCGTTGCTTTCGGCTGCCGGAGCGGTGGCGGGTATCAACGCCGATTTTTTCCATATGACGTCGAACTATGCCGTGCATTTGGGCCCCGTGATCAGCGGCGGCGAATTGGTGGCCGCCCAAACGGAAACCAACCGATATTCGAACAGCCTCGGCACGTTTTTACTTGACTACAATAACAACCCGTTCTTTCGGTACATACGGTTCGATATATACGTCTTTGTCAACGGGATACGCAGCATCCGCGTCAATTATTTCAATAATATAGGGAACACACTGGACGAACCGGTGGTGTTCACGCACCAAGCCATGCGCGATACGAGCGCTTTGGACGTGCGCTTCCCCTTTACAGCCAAGGCCGTTTCCGACGGGTCAAGCATCACCTATATTTCTTATCCCGGTGAAACAGTCGAGATACCCGAAGGGGGATTCATCATCGTTTTCCCCGAAAACATGGCGCATCGGCGTTTCCATTACGCGGTGGGGGATTCGGTACTCCTTTATATAAGAAATAGCTTGAACATCGACCTCTCCGCCATACAAACGGGTATCAGCGGCGCGGGGATGATATTAACGGAAGGCGAAACCGCAAACGACGGCGGCTATATCACCACCGGGCGGCAACCGCGCTCCGCCGTGGGCGTATGCCGTGACGGGCGTACGTTAATCCTGATGACGGTGGACGGACGGGGGATTTCGGTCGGCGCCACGCATACGGAATTAGCCGAGCTTATGCGCCGTGCGGGGGCGTACAACGCCATGCACTTCGACGGCGGCGGGTCAGCCACGATGGTGATACGGGAAGATGACCGATACAATGTGGTCAATACCCCGTCGGAAGGGACGCAACGGCGCGTGGTGAATGCGTTGGGCATCTTCGATAACGCGGTACCCGGCGAAATGACGGGCATCGCACTCGAAATGGCGCAGCAACGCGTCGCCGTAAACACACCCGTGGCGTCGCGGGTCTATGCGCGGGATGCGTTGGGTTTACGCTTCCCCATGCCGGAAGACGTTCCGCTCGCCTATATGGTATTGGACCGCGATATGGGTACTTGGCAGGACGGCTACTACACGCCGTTGGTGGCGGGCGAGCATACCGTGCACGTGTGGTACAACCACATGTGGGCGACGCAAACCCTGTATGTGGTGGAAATCGCGGAATTGCAAACCTCGCCTTTGTCATTGGCGAATGGCGAACGACGGCGCCTGCGTTTTACGGGTACGGGCACGGACGGGTCTACCCTTACGGATGTAAACGTCACGGACTTTATCGTGGTCCCTGCGACGATGGGGCGCGTGGAGGACGGTTACTTCCATGCCACGGGTCAGGGTGTGGGTTATATACGCGCGTGGGTCGGCCATACGGTTACATACATCCCCGTGAGCGTCGGCAGGGTATCCGCGGCGATTGATATGCGTTTGAACACCCCGCATTTTTCGAGTTATCCCGCCGCTTTTGTGCAGGGTGGGGTGCGGTTTGATCAAATAGGTGCGCACCTTATCCCGCGATTGGATTATAACGTGGTGCATTCGCCTGAAACACAAGCCGCGCACATGGTTTTCGACCCGCCGATCGTTATCCCCGCCCTACCGGGGGAAAAAATAACGGCCTTACGCATGCAGGTACATGGCGACGGATCGGGGCATTGGCTGCGCGCCCGCGTGACGGACGGCAACGGAACGTCGCATAACATCAATTTTACGCAGAACGCGGACTTTATCGGTTGGGAGACCTTGACGGTGTTATTGCCCGCAGGTGCGCCCGGGCCGTTTACGCTGGAGCGGATATGGATGGCCGCTTTGGGCGCGGAGGAGGACGCCGTACATTCCGTTTATTTCTATAATTTACAGGCTTTGTACGAACCTCCGCCATTACAGGAGGTCCCTTTGGGCACACGTTTTGCCGATCCGTTAAGGACCCATGGCGTGTTTACGGGTGTACCCGGCGGCGGAAGCCATACGTTCGACGTGACGTTCGTTACGCAAACGTATCGGTTTAGGCATGAGGACGATATGGCAATCATTCGGTTGTTGGCGAACGCTTCGGGCTTAACCGAACGCAGGCAATGGGAATATATGATGCGCGACGTACGCGCGTCTGACCCGTACCATATCGTGATCCTGTTGAATACGAACCCATTCGCCTTCCCGCCGATCGTATTTGAATTGTTCCATAATATGATGCGTACCTTCGCGGATGAAGGGCGGACCGTGTTTGTGGTCTCAACGTCGGCGGGTTCCGCACAAGGTTCGCTAACCCTGCGCGACGGTGTACGTTACATCGACGGTGCGGATGAAATACACTTCTTTACCGATGGAAGGCAAATTTGGTGGTACGGAGGGTAATATGCCGGGATTCCTTACGCATTACTTAGGCGGGCAAGCGGTGCTTGCGCAACTGGCCGAAGACATGAAAACGCTGATCGAAGGAGACCACGAGCGGATCTATAACTTGGGGACCCAGGGGTCGGATATCTTCTTCTATTACGTGCCGGGGTTCTTACGCGCGCGTTCGCGGGGTATCGGCAGTGATATACACGATGGAGATTTCGGCAGGTTTTTTATGGAGATGGCGCGTTGGTCCAAACATGAAACGCTTTTCCCCTATTTGGCCGGTTTTTTGGTTCATTATGCGCTGGATACGCATTGCCATCCCTTCGTGTTCGGCAATACGCAGCGTGAAGGTGTAACCTCCGCGCAAGCGTCGGCGGACCATCGGCATTTCGAAACCGCCGTGGACGTATTGATGTTGGCGCGCCTCACCGGGAAGCGGCCCGCCGATTACAAGCAATGGGAGTTGATACAAGCCCCCGCGAAGCACAAGCGGGTAGCGGCGGCGGCGTTCGCAACGGCGGTCAACCGTGTATATAAGGATAAAGTCGCGGGCTCAGACGAGTTCCTCCCGCGTGACGTGTACCACGCTATGGGGCATATGGCGCAATTGACGCGGATGCTTCATTCACCCAAGGGCCGCAGGAAAACCGTCGCGGCTTTCTTGGAGGATAAAACCATCGGCGCGCGTTTGTTATCGGCAATGGTACACATGCAGGAAGTGACCGATGGTCGGGATTATTTGAATCTGTCGCGTGCGCATTGGCAAACGCCGTGGGATCCGTCGCGGAGGAGTACGGCAGGTTTCCCCGAATTGTTTGACGCGGGGGTGAGGGAAGCTGTACGTATGGTTAAAGGGTTGTATGCATATATGCACGGCGAAATGCCGCGCAGGGAATTGGCGGAGCTTGTCGGAAACCGTTCGTTGTCCACGGGTGAACCTTGCGAATAGCCGTTATCGGCGGAGGCCCTGCCGGAATGATGGCGGCGATTGCCGCCGCCGTGCATTCCGCGAAAGCATCCGTCGTTTTAATCGAAAAAAACGAAAAACTCGGTAAAAAACTCTACCTCACGGGTAAGGGCCGTTGCAATATCACAAACGCCGCTACCGTCGAGGGTTTGCTGGCGCATGTGCCGCGTAACCCGCGTTTCCTGTACAGCGCGTTTAATCAATTCGATTCGTCTTTGCTGATGTCATTCATCGAAGGGTTGGGCGTCCCGTTAAAAGTGGAACGCGGCAACCGTGTCTTCCCCGTAAGCGATAAGGCAAATGATATCAATCGGGCGTTGGAAGCGCGGTTGCGTGAATTGGGCGTGGCGGTGAGGCTCCGTACTGCCGTTGGGGAAATCGTATATAACGACGGGTTTACCGTTGTCATCAAAAATAATTTCCAAGTGAAAACAAACATAACCGTTGATGCCGTGATCCTCGCCACGGGCGGGCTTTCATACCCTTCCACCGGTGCAACGGGGGAAGGGTTCCTTTTTGCGCGGGAACTGGGGCATACCGTCGTGCCTACGTATCCTTCGCTGGTCCCGTTGTTGTCGGACGAACCGTGGTTGCTTGATTTGGCGGGGTTGAGCTTGCGTAACGTACGGTTGTCCGCCCGATTGCCCGACGGGAAGGTTCTATATGAAGAAACGGGCGAAATGCTGTTCACCCCCGAAGGCGTAAGCGGACCGCTGGTACTGCGCGCCAGCGCATATATGGCGGACAGGATAGCGGAAAAACCGTACCTTTCATTGGATGTAAAGCCCGGATTGTCCCGCGAGCAATTGGACGCCCGTATCCTGCGCGACTTCGCCGAGCAAAAAAACAAGGATTTTATCAACGCACTTGGGGGATTGCTTCCGCAAAGCATGGTCCCCGTTGTCGTTCGATTGTGCGGCATCCCGCCGGATATGAAGGTAAACGCCGTCACGCGCACCCAGCGCACGGCATTGGCGCAAACCTTAAAAAATATAACAATCAACCCCACCGAAACCGCGGGCTATTCGGAAGCCGTCATCACACGCGGGGGTATCGATACCCGCGAAGTAAACCCTTCAACGCTTATGTCGAAAAAAATCCCCGGGTTGTTCTTCGCGGGGGAATGCTTGGACGTGGATGCGCTGACGGGCGGGTATAATTTACAGATCGCGTTTTCCACGGGGTACCTTGCGGGGAAAAGCGCCGTATCGTCAGGATGTGACGCACATGCATGAGCAAACGGGTTTTGCCGTTGCCATCGACGGCCCCGTTGGCGTGGGTAAGAGTACCGCCGCGCGGATCCTCGCGGCTAACCTAAACATGATCTACATCGACACGGGGGCGATGTATCGCGCCGTAGCCTTATATAACATGCGTATGGGTACGGATAAAAAAGACGCGCAGGCTATTGCCGCTTCCCTGCCCGATATCGAAATCGCCTTCACACCCGCGGGCAGCGTTTTGCTGAACGGCGAGGATGTGTCCGCCGATATCCGCAATCAAGCGATTGCCGATTATACGTCCACGATCGCCGCGTACGCCCCCGTACGCGAAAAATTGACGGCGCAACAACGCCAACTTGCCCGATCCGGTCATGTTGTAATGGATGGGCGTGACATCAGCTCACAGGTCCTTCCTTGGGCGCAGGTGAAGATATACCTCGACGCGGATCCGCGCATCCGTGCGAAACGCCGCTTTGAGGAGCTCCAAGCCAAGGGCCAGCCCGCCGAATACGCCCGTGTGTGGGAGGAGACGCTTATACGGGATGAACGCGATATAAATCGCGCCTTCGCGCCGCTGGTACAAACGGAGGACGCGATATATATTGATACATCGTATATGAACTTGGATAAAATGGTTGCTGAGATTACGCGGCATGTGGAGAGAGAGCTTCGTGTGTAACGGCCGCCGCGGATTGGCGGTGCGGGCGGCAGCGTAAGGGTGCTTAACTAATCAGGAAACATATTAAGAAAAGGGAAAAAGAATGGACTATATTATTATTGAACAAACCAAAGAATATAGAAAACGAATAATATATGACCCCAATACGAATACATTTAATGAAACGGAACATGATTGTATATTTTTGTACAGAGGTTTTTCGCATCCTTATGGTTGGTTAAAGGGGTCGGGTACGCCGCCGGGGGAACATCTTGATGTTTTTTTGCTGTCGGGAGGTGATTGTTTTCCGGGTGACGAGTTGCCGGTTAAGGTCGTCGGTGTTTTTAAGAAAAAAGACGGTGACCATAAATTGATAGGCATTTCGCCCGGACGGGAGGAAATGGATTTTTCGCAATTACCCGAACATGAAATAAATGATTTAAATAGGTTATACCCCCGTGTTGATGAAGGCGAAGGTTGGTTCGGAGCGGATGCGGCAAAAAACGTTATCGATGATTTTATGGAAAACGGAAGGGTACGATAATATATTTTATGAGGATTGATGCACATGTTCTATTGGTTCGCCAAAGGCGTTTTGTGGTTTTTGTTCCGTTTGATTTTCCGTATGCGCATAAAGGGGTATGAGCATATACCTAAAGAGGGCGCGTTTTTATTGTGCGGGAATCATATCCATTTATTTGACGGGCCGGCGATGCTGGCGTTTTCGCCGCGCAGGCTTTCGTTGATGGCGAAGAAGGAGTTGTTCCGCAAGCGTTTTTTCGCGATGGTTTTCCGTGCGGCGGGGGTTTTTCCCGTGGACCGCAAGGCGACGGATTTGGAGGCTTATCGGTATACGATGGGGGCGCTGTCCGACGGTAAAGGGGTCTTGATCTTTTCCCAAGGCACACGCATGAAGGATTTTGAAAATGCCAAGTCGGGTGTGGCGATGTTTGCGCTTAAGTCGGGTGCGCCGATCGTGCCTGTGGGTATCAGCGGTTCATACAGGATTTTTTCGCGCGTAAACATAACCTTCGGCGCACCCATATCGATGGAACCGTACGCAGGGCGCAGGGTAAAATCCGAGTTGTTGGACGAAGTGATGGGTGCCGTCATCCCTGCCGTTTCCGCTTTAACAAAGGGAATGTGACAAAATAGCCAAAATATGCATTGCACAATCCACGTACAAGTGGTAGAATAGACAATGGAGTCAATAATTTACAGCATTTGCCCGGGAGGCCAATGATTTATGGATGCGCAAAACACACCCAAAGTCGACGAAACCACGTTTGAGGAATTGCTTGCCGAATCCTTCGCCACGATACATAACGGCGGGATTGTGAAAGGGACGGTTCTTCGTGTGACCAATACCGAAGTCATCGTGGACTTGGGCTATAAATCGGACGGCATCATCACCCGCAGCGAGTTTACCGACGACAACCAAGCCAATTTGAAGGACTTGGTAAAAGCCGGCGACGAGTTCGACGTGTTCATCATCCGCGTGAACGACGGCGACGGCAACGTGCTGGTATCCAAAAAGAAGCTGGACAACCAAGTCAACTATAAGGTGCTGGAGCAAGCGCTGGAGGAAAAGACGCCGTTGCTGGGTAAGGTGACCGATGTGATCCGCGGCGGCCTTATCGCCAACATCCAAGGATGCAAGGCGTTTGTACCTTCGTCGCAAATAGCGGGGCGTTTTGTGGAGGACTTGAACCAGTTTAAGGGACGTGAATTCAACTTCCATATACTGGAGCTCGACCGCCGCAAGCGCCGCATTGTAGCCGGCCGTAAGGAACTTGCCGTACAGGAAGCCAAGGAAAAACGCGACGAGGTCTTCGGTAAGATCGAAGTCGGCGCGAAGGTAACGGGTACGGTAAGCCGCTTGGTGGAATTCGGCGCGTTCGTCGATTTGGGCGGCGTGGACGGGCTCATCCACGTTTCCGAGCTTTCTTGGAAGCGTGTGCGCAGAGCCGCCGACGTGCTTAAGGTGGGTGATACGGTAACGGTCACCGTCATCGCCGTAGACCCGGAAAAAGGTAAGATATCGTTATCCATGAAGGACGCGGACACCAACCCGTGGAACGGCATTGCCGATCGTTATCCCGTTGACGCAATCGTGCAGGGTACGGTCGTGCGCCTTGCACCGTTCGGTGCGTTCGTTAAGCTGGAGGAAGGTATCGACGGTCTTGTCCATATCTCCCAAATTTCGCAAAAACACATCGCCAAACCCGATGAAGCGCTCACCGTGGGCCAATCGGTTAACGTCCTTATAACTGCGATTGACGTGGAAAACCAAAGGATCAGCCTGTCCAAGCGGCAAGCTGACGAACAATTGGGCGTTGAATACGAAGAAGAGCCCGTAGAAGAAGTACCCGTCGAAACAGAACCCACCGAAGAAGAACCCGCCGCCGAAGAAGAAACGATAACCGAAGGTGAAGCGGAAACGGAAGAACCGCTAACCGAGGACGAACCGACCGTTGAAGCTGAAGAAGCACCCGTAAAGGAAGATATTGAGTAAGCCGGACAGCCGCGCATTGTAAAATGTGAGGAAAGTCCGAGCACCAAAGGGCAAGGGTGCCGGGTAACACCCGGCGGAGGCGACTCCAGGGAAAGTGCAACAGAAATAAACCGCCGGGCAACCGGTAAGGATGGAAAGGTGCGGTAAGAGCGCACCGGCGCGTCGGCGACGATGCGCGCTATGTAAACCCCACCCGGTGCAAGACCGAATAAAGCAGTGCGGGTATTACCGCACGAACGGCCCGTTCGAATGCTTTGGTAGTGTCGCAAGAGGCGTGTCGGCGACGAGCGTCCCAGATAGATGGCTGTCTAAAGCGGTTTCACAAAAATCGCCGAAAACAGAACTCGGCTTACAGGCTTGCTCATTATTTATATATTTGGAGATGTACTCAAGTGGCTCAAGAGGCTCCCCTGCTAAGGGAGTAGGCCGTTAACGCGGCGCGGAGGTTCAAATCCTCTCATCTCCGAACAAAAACCATGATTTCGACAATTAACAGAATCATGGTTTTTTTATATATAATTTGTAAATTTATTTATTCTTATCGTCAGAATTTGTATTTTTTTGGAAAAAGTCAATATCGTGCAACCGTTATGGATGGTAATGATTACATAAAAAACTCCGACATAAAAAAAGCCCGGGAAATTACCCCGAGCAAGTTATACCAATTCTCCGGTTACACCACCGGTATCCAAATTTCGCAGCGGCATTCCGAGTCCCTGTCACCGAAGTACATCTCCAAATCGTAATCGCAATCGGCGTGTTCGTAGCTTACGGAAGGGAACCATTCGGCGTAAATGCGCTGCCATGTGTTGTGGATTTTTTCGTCGTCGTTTTCGGTCGCCCAGCCGGTGTCGAATACCGCCCATGTCTGCGCGGAGATATCGAATACCTTATATTTCGGCGGGACGGGTTTGTCGGGTTTGTAACAGGCGATGGCGTAGTTCATGTTGCCGTCGGGGTTGTGTCCATAGGTCACACCCGCGTCGAAAATCCCGTTTTGCGGCTTACCCGCGGCTTGTAACAACGCCGCCATCCTGCCGTCCTCCACGCAAGACATTATAAATGCGGGGATTTCATCGAAGCATCGGCCGTCAATGACGGTCGTTTTTAATTCCTGCCCGAACAACGTAAAAGCCTCTTTCCGTTCGATGCGGTAGTCCATTTCATCCCCTCCTTTTATAGAAATATGGAAGGACATCCTTGGAAAGACCTTCAAAGTTTTGCCCATATCGCGCGCTGATGTGGGCGTGATTTTATGCAGGCTTTTGAAGGCCCTGCTAAACGCTTCGGGTGACTCATAACCGTACTTGACCGCCGCGTCGATGACCTTGATGCCGGTGGTTTGCAATTCCAACGCGGCGAGGGTGAGCCGCCTGCGTCGGATATATTCGTTCAACGGCACACTTGTGATGAATGAAAACATCCGGGTGAAATGATACGTCGAGCAGCAGGCGATTTGTGCGGCGCGGTCGTAGGATATTTCATCCGCCAATCGGGATTCGATATAATCGAGCGCGGCGTTCATGCGGTTAAGCCATTCCATTGGGTTCCCTCCTCGAGAAGAGGATACTAAAAAAGGTGCCGCGGCACCTTGCAAATCATGCACGGGATTGTCAGGTTATCCTAAACCGCGTAAAGAATTTTGACATCAACGCGCCGCATTCCTCCGCCAATATACCGCCGATGACTTGCGGCTGATGGTTGAAGCGCGGTTCGTTTAATATATTAAGGACCGACCCCGCACATCCGGCTTTGGGGTTGGCCGCGCCGTACACCACTACGGGGATACGCGCTTGCAATATCGCGCCCGCACACATGGGGCATGGCTCGACCGTTACATATAGGGTGCAGTCCTCCAACCGCCAATCGCCGACGGTTTCGCAGGCTTGGCAGATGGCGTCGATTTCCGCGTGGGCGAGGGCGTTCTTAAGTGTATTGCGCCTGTTGTACCCGCTTGCGATGGCTTCGCCGTTGCGTACGATTACGCAGCCGATGGGGACTTCGTTTTGGCCGTAGGCTTTGCGGGCTTCGAGCAAGGCTTCGCGCATATTGGATTCGTGGGTCATGATTTAATAATCGATCGGATCTTGGTGATCAGCAAATCGATCCCGACGGTGTTGGACGCGCCTTCGGGGATGATGATGTCCGCATACCGCTTGGAAGGCTCTACGAATTGGTGGTGCGCGGGTTTTACTTGGTTTAGGTATTGGTTTATGACCGAATCGAGGGAACGTCCCCGCTCGACGATATCACGCCTGATCCGGCGGATGATCCGTACGTCGTCGTCCGTGTCCACATATACCTTGATATCCATCATGTCACGGAGTTTTTTATCCTCCAAAATTAAGATACCTTCTATGATGATGACATCCGTGGGTTCCCGACGGATCACCTCGGCTGAACGTGTATGGGCGGCATAATCGTAGACGGGGACGTCAACCGCTATGTAATTCGATAAATCCCGCAAGTGTTTTAATAAAAGTTCCGTTTCGAACGCCATGGGATGGTCGTAATTCGCTTTAAGGCGTTCATCAAAGACAAGCCCCGATTGGTCTTTGTAATAGGAATCATGTTGGATCAACGTAATGGAATGCTTGATAAAGCTCTCGACGATGATGTTGGAAACGCTCGTCTTTCCGCTCCCCGACCCTCCCGATACGCCGATGATTACGGGTTTTCGCATGGATACAACCCCTTTGGAAATTATTTTTACGATCGGTTCTTTATAACCACCCGCGCGTTGCGGCGTAATACTTCTGCACCGCGCCACATCATAGCGGTATGGCCGTATAAGCGGGCGAAAGCATCGTCGCTCATGGCCAGCCAATCGTGCGGGTCTACCCATGTTTTACCACGCGGGGCGTTAAATGGGCAAGCGTCTTGGCAAATATCGCATCCGTAGAGTTGGTTGACGAGCAAACCTTCCTCTTCGAGGGTTAGGGTATCCTTTTGCGTAAGGTAGGAAATGCAACGGGATACGTCGAATTTACCGTCGGGTTTTAACGCACCCGTCGGACAGGAAGAAATACAGCGGTTGCAATCGGGCGGACATTCCTTTAAAGAATCGACGCGTGTTTCCGGTAGGTTCAAATCTTTTAACGGTATATCCGTCAACAGGCACCCGATATGAAAACGCGAACCGAATCGCGGAGAAACCACCAACCCGTGTCGCCCGTAGAAACCCAAGCCTGCGCGTACAGCCAACGCGCGTTCGTCCAAGCCGGGGTTGTCCACCAGAATTCTATGGTTAAAATGACGTGACTTTTTTAACGTTTTAACCAGTTCAATTAATAATGCTTTAACCCGCGTGTGGTAGTCCGTGTTTTGCCCCAAGGATGAAAGTTCGGCTAAGTGTTTTTTGGGGTTATTAACGCCGGGTTGCGTTGATTCCGGATTATCGTTTCCGCATCCGATTAAGATGATGCTTTTTACGTCTTGAAGCGTGGCTGCGGGGCTTGTCCGTTTTTCCAAATCCTTATTGACAAACGGAACAAAGCCCGCGGCATAAGGCTCGCGGGCCAAGGGAGTTGCGTCGCATACGCTGATGATGCAATTACGGCGCACGGTGAATTCGTTTAATACGAAGGTCATTCCTTCGGTTTAAGTAACGCGTTAAGTATGCTCAACACCAATGCCGCGAAGAACGCCGTCCAAAACCCGGAAATGGAAAACCCGGGGACGAACCAAGCCGCCAGCAACAGCGAAAAGGCATTGATCACCAGTGAAAACAAACCCAGCGTAAGGATCGTGATTGGCAGTGAAATAATGTGCATCAACGGCTTTACGATGGCGTTGACAAGCCCCAGCACCGCCGCGGCAACCAATGCCGTGACCGCGCCGCTGATCACGAAGCCCGGGAAAATCCACGTCAGGATATACAAACACACCGCGCTGATTACCCATTTTAACAGCATAAAACCCTCCCGATTTCATATCATTCAACAGTATATACGGAAATCGGGAAGTTATGATTGGTTTATCGGCATAGATACACCGTACTCAACTGCGTGCGGTTTTTCACTTCCATTTTTTCCATGATCACCACGATATGGTTGCGTACCGTTCCCTCGCTGAGGAACAATTCCGCGGCGATTTCCTTGTTCGTTTTCCCTTGCGAAACGAGGCGGGCGATGTCATGCTCGCGGGGGGTGAGGCGCTCGAGAATAGGATTTTCCCGCGGGGTGAGCTTTTTAAGGACATCCGTGCCCAGGACGCTCGTACCTTCCAATAACAAACGCAATTGCCCCGCGATGTTGGCGATTTTGTCGGTTTTAACCAAATAACCGTCTGCGCCGGCGGCCAAAGCCTGCTGGATGACCGGGCGGTCGTCGAAGGTCGTCAGCACCAGCACCTTTACATGGGGGTAGAGCGATTTGATTACGCGGGTGGCGGCGATGCCGTCCGTACCGGGCATTCGGATGTCCATCAAAACCGCGTCCGGCACATGGGTTTTGCATAAATCAATGGCTTCCGCGCCGTCCTTGGCCAAAGCGGCGACGCGGATATCCGGTTCACGGGATAAGCGTTTTTCCAAACCCGCACGGATCAACGGATCGTCATCGGCGATGATCAACCGCATTTTTGGCCTCCTTTGCGATGGGTATCACGCAAATTACCTTGAAGGTATCGTTAAAGTCAACCGCCAGGCTCCCTCCGATGTGATTAACATGAGATAAAGTCCCGTAATAAAAATTGTGAGAAAATGTCTCGTATGAAGGAGACGAGAATCGCGATGAGCGGGAAGCAGTTGAAGCGAGCGCATGTACTGAGGAAGTTC
>Ga0123353_10006915_pt1 | contig 15241 bp, 8 predicted proteins | sample TergutLab28metaG_3_FD_92763 | JGI IMG/M metagenome (GOLD analysis project Ga0123353, IMG submission 92763) | Labiotermes labralis P3 segment gut microbial communities from Petit-Saut dam, French Guiana - Lab288 P3 | ecosystem: Host-associated > Arthropoda: Insects > Digestive system > Gut ... | reverse complement strand
GTTTAAAACCGCTCAAGCGGTACTGAAACTCAACCGCAATCGGACGAGTGTCCGTCAATAATAAAACACCGTCTTCTCTATCAAAAGAACGCAATGTTCCTTTAACATGCTCTTCGTCCCAGCGTTTTACGACTTCAAGAAATTCTTCGGTGTACTCATCAACTTTACGTCCGTCCGAAAAATCAAATTCGTGATAATATGAAAGACGTTTCAATACCCCGTCTTCAAACGGATATAAAAACCGAAAGCCGCGATAGGGACGCAGATTTTCAATTCCAAACTGCGCCGGATTATTATGATACGGAGCAAAACGGTCAATGCGGACTCGCCCAAACGCAACCGGCGGATGAAAATGATACAACAGCGGAATCAACTTCGTCATATTTTCATACTCCGCCGGCTCTTCACCCGGAAAGCCGTACAACACATTCCACTTTACGGCAATGCCCGCCTCAGTGTACCACTTCAACACTTGCAGATTATGTCTTGCCGTCGCACCCTTGTTGAGCATTTTCAATATCGGCGTTGAGAATGATTCAATGCCCAACTGCGCCGCCCCAAGACCGGCGGCAAGAAGTTTTTCGGTTTGCTCTTTTTTCTGATTTGCCTTCATTTCAAACTCGAAAGATACGCCGAGACCGCTTTCTTTCAACATCGGCAGGAAGGTATCGAAATAATCCTTTGCAAATATGTTGTCGGCAAAACAAATTTCCCGCACGCCGTACCGGTTCACAAGGAAACGTAATTCATCGATTATGCGCTGCGGATTTTTTCGCCGGAAGCGCAATGAATGACCGTTGAGACCGCAGAAAGAACATTGCCGCTGTTCGCCCCACCAGCAGCCGCGTGATGATTCGCAGAAAAGATACGGCTTGATTTCATCGCAGAAAGGACTTGCCGCCAACTCGCTAAAGTAATCGTCAAAATCCGGTGCAGGCAGGTTGTCTAAATCCGTTTCTTTCAGTTGTCCCGACTGCGGCAGCGGAATCGAAATAGTGTTAACTATCGGAAGCGAAGTACATGATACTGCACATTCATGTTCCGCTTTCACGTGAACATTTTCAACTTGCCGTCTTCCCATCACGCCTTCGGGCAGCGGTTCATCGTTAATCGTTTCGTTCAGTATTCTTTTTACAATTTCGGGAAAGGTTAAATCCGCTTCGCCGGAAAAGACGAAATCGATTTCGTTGAATTGCCGAAAAAGTTCCTGCCCCATCGTTCCTTCGCAGGCGGCACCGCCGAAAACGATTTGAATGTTTGCATACCGTTCTTTAATTCGTTTTGCAAGACACAGTGAAGGAAAGGTCTGCTGATACGAAGTCGTGAAACCGATGATTTTCGTTCCGTTTTTTTCAATATGATTGCGGACGATTTCCATACACTCGTCAAGAAACGGCGCAACCGCAGCGGCAACTTCAAAGTAGTCACGGCGTTCATCGGCATCGAGTTCAGGTTCAGTCCAAAGAAGAACATCGTTCCAAAATTGTTCGGTAGAAGGAATTCTATCACCGAAGTATTCTTTTGCGAAAAGATGTTCTCCGCCGAGAACGAAAGCGAAATGTCCAGCCAGCCAATCGTAATTTTCGTAACCGACCCGATGCGCAAAGTTGAAACACAGATTGTTTAACGAACACTCAATTCCGTTGGAACGCAGTCCGCTCTTGAGCAAACTCAAGCCGAGATTTGCCCAGCAAAGTTGAGCGAAAGGCATATTCAAAAGGAGAATCGGCATAGTGTGATTATTCTAGCGATTCGTTTTTATTCGTTAATGAGTTTTCAAAACGTTTGGCAGCATTCAATGTGTTGAGCATCAGCATCGCAATCGTCAGCGGACCAGCACCGCCCGGCACAGGGCTAATTGCCGACGCAGTATCTTTAACATCATCGAAATCGACATCGCCGCAAATCTTTCCGTCTTTAAGCCGGTTAATTCCAACATCCACGACAACTGCTCCCGGCTTCACCATATCTGCCGTTATAAATTTCGCTTTGCCGATTGCAGCGACAAGAATATCCGCCTGCCTCGTAATAGACGGTAAGTCCTTCGTTCTGCTGTGAACGACAGTCACCGTTGCATCGGCACCCTTTTGTTTCTGCATCATCATCAACGCCATCGGCTTGCCGACTATATCGCTTCTGCCGACCACGACAACGTGTTTTCCGGCGGTCTCAATTCCATTCCGCAAAAGCAACTGCTGCACTCCGTAAGGAGTACAGGGCTGAAACCGCGGACGACCCTGCGACAACAAGCCGACATTTTCAGGATGAAATGCATCGACATCTTTGAGCGGATTGACTGCATCAAGAATTTTCTGTTCATCGCAACTCTCCGGCAGCGGCAACTGAATCAGAATACCGTGAACACTGTCATCGTTGTTGAGGGTATTTACCAGTTGCAGTAATTCATCGGTAGTAGTCGAGGCGGGAAGACGAAACAATTTGCCGGCAATTCCGATTTTACCGCAGGTCTTTTCCTTGTTCGCAACATAAATCTTACTTGCCGGATTATCTCCGGCAAGCACTGCCGCAAGACACGGCACAATTCCGCTTTTTTCTTTGAACAGGACAACCTCCGCGGCAATTTCGTTCAAGATTTTTTCGGACAGGGCTTTTCCGTCAAGTATAGTCATTTGGTTTATTTATGCGTTTTTTATAGGGTGTGTAAATTCCCCACTAAACTTTTACCCCCCTTTTTATGTTATTTACGGTCTTCTATTACCGCCGGTTTTGACGCTGATTTCCGCCGCCGGATAAATGTTGACGGATATTGTTTTCAATGATACCGGAAATTGCATCGTCCCAGCCGAGTGCTGTTCTCGCCGCCTGAACCAAAACAGGGTCAACGGAAATTTCGTCATCCGCGCCATCATACATGAACTCATCGGAATCATCGCTGAAGTGACCGGAAATAACCCGCTTTTCACGCTTGCGTTCTTGATAACCCTGCTTGTAATCAGAGCGGCTGCCCCGCGAACCTCGTGTTTTTGGTGAACGTTCAGTCGACTTTACTTCTTCCGGCTCTTCCCAAGAGGTAAAACCGCTTTCCTCTTCCTGAAATCGCGGTTCTTTAACATATTCCCGTTCCCGCGGGCTGTATTTAGGACCTCGTTGTCCGCGGCTGCGCGGCGGATAATCACGTTCTTCCGAATTATACTGCCGACTGTCCCGCCTATCTCTGTGGTCTCTCTGAGGTTCCCGCGGTTGTTCTCTCTGCCGGTCTCTAGGTTGCTCCCTGGTTTGTTCCCTCGGTTCTCTTTCTTTCCAATGCGGCTGCGGGGACGTTCTGCGATTTTGCCCGTCAGTTTTCTCATCTTCGTTAAAAATGGAATTGAGACGCTTCTCCGCATCTTCACGAACTTTCTCGTTTTCGATAATGTTTTTCAAGGCGCGGACTTCTGCTGTTTCCGCCGGTTCGTCTTCAAACATAGACGGCGGACGGCGTGGAAACTTCCTTTTCTCTGCACTGTGTTCTTCCCGGTGTTGTTCATCTATGTGGTGTTTCAAGTCCCTGCTTCGGGATTCTATTTGCGAGATAAGTTGCTCTACCGGATTATCTTCTGCCGCGCTTTGTTTTGTGTCTGCTGCCGGGGCTTTCATTTCGGAGACAACGTCGGCGGTAACAGTATCTGCCGCTGTATTTTGAACATTTTGAGTTGCCGAACTTTCCGATTTAACAACATAATTGAGCGGAACATCAGCGGTTTCAACGGTTTTTGATGCAAACGATGTCACTGCCTTGCTGGAATGACGATGCGGTCTTCCGTGAACAGGCGGCGGTTCTTTTGCCGCTGGTGTGCCGAAAAAGGTCATTTTCGCAAAACGTCCCAAAAACGATTTTTTCTGGTCACGCTGAGATGAATTATGAGCAGTATCTTGCGGAATATCCGGCGGCAGACCGTATTGCATCATATTTCCCCGCGGCAATACGGGAGCGGGCGGTTTTACTTCAAACGGAATCATCGTTTCCGATTTGTCAAGAATACCTGCGCCGAATGAATCATTTTCGCCGGTTCCCGCTCTTATCGGATTTTCTGCGTCAGCGGCGGTTTCTATGGGTTTTTCAACGGTTGGTTTTTCGGTAATTACTGCGTCAGTGTTCTCGTTTGCCGGCGGCGGAACTGCTTCCGTTTCGCACTTTTCGGGCTGCTGCTCGGTTTCCGATTCTGATTCGAATCCTAAATTGATTGCGAGAATATCCCAATTATCTTTCTGATTTTCCATTATTTTTGCTCTTTCTTAATTTCGCTATTTTGGTTTATTGTTTCAAATTACTTTCGACTATTTTGCATGAATTCTAACATATTTTCCGAGATTGGCAATAGCAAAAAGTACCCGCTCATAAACAAATCGCCCGCAACTCACCGCTCACCGCTCAAACTGGCACTTTTTGCTCTTGCCAATTCTAACGGGGGTGTTACTATTTGCACTGGTTGTCCGCCGCAGCCCTTCGGCTTGCGGCTTTTATTACTCGCCACTAAATGTCAAAATGGGTAAGAAAATGTTAAATCAGGTAGTTCAAGTAAAACAAACGCATTGGCAGGCATTTGCGCCTTGTTTTTTAGGAGTTTGGTTTTGTAAAAATTTTCGAGTCAGGACTTATTGTTCGGCGGTTGCGGCGCGTCGAGAGGCAGGCAGACGGGATAATTATCAGCAGCATAAATTTTGCAAAACCGCAAAACATGGGGTATAATTCTCTTGTGTAGTATTATCTTTTATTTGAAACTATCATGAACTTTACCATCAACGAACAGACACCGGGAAGCCGTCTGCGCACTTGGGCGGAAAACGCACCCAAATGGGGGCCCGCCGATTATTGCCAAGAACGGACAGCACGTTTTCTGCACCGCACGGAATCCTTGCAGCACCGCTTAAATATGCCGCTCATCGTTGCAATGCTGGGCGGAACCGGCACCGGTAAAAGTACTCTCGTCAACGCCCTTGCCGGTGAAAAAATCGTCAAAGGCGGAAAAGAAAGACCTACCACTTCGGTTCCGACTCTCGTTTGTCATACATTGGCAAAACCGGAAACGTGGAACCTCGCACTCGATGGAATTCAAATCGAAAAACGCGAATTGCCGCTGCTGGAAAAAACCTGTTTTATCGATTGTCCTGACCCTGATACTACGGAAAACGAAGAACTGCGGGAATCAAACCTCGCACAGTTGCGGAAAGTACTGCCGCTGTGCGACATTCTTTTGATTACCGGCACACAGCAGAAATATAAGAATCAATGCGTATTAGACGAGTTGGCAGCAGCGGCACCGGGTGCGCGGCTGGTTTTTGTTCAAACACACGCTGACCGCGACATCGACATACGAAACGATTGGGAAGAACTGCTCAATAAAAATTATTATACCGGTACGATTTATCTCGTCGATTCTGTTCGCGCACTTGAAATTCAACAGCAGGAAAACAGAAACAATGCTGCCGAAAAACTTCCGAAGGACTTCATCGAATTGCAGCAACTCTTGACGAAAGAACTGAACGAAGAGGCAGCAATACAAATCCGGCAGGCGAATTATGTTGATTTAACGGAAGAAACCATCGATGACTGCATCGACATAATTGAATCGAAGTGGACGAATGTTTGCAAGTTGCGGGAACGAATAACGGAAGAACGGGAGCGTTTCGGCAAACAGTTGTCGGCACAAATCAAAGACGAACTTATCCGCGACCGGCGGGTTTGGGAAAGCCGTCTTATTGGAAAGATTGCATCGCAATGGGGATATAGTCCGTTTTCACTTCTTCTTCGGCTTTATCAGATGCTCGGAATGTTAGCGTCCGGTGCGCTGCTTGCCCGCGCTCGTTCTTTACCGCAACTTGCCGTTTGGGGAACTTTCGAGAGCGTCCGTTCTCTCCGAAAATTGTCCGACAAACGGAAACACAAAAAATCAGTGCGGACTTCATTAGCCGTAGCGGAAGAAAGCCGGCTGCGGGAATCCGCATTGATTTTGAGCGGCTTTGTTTCCGATGCAGAATTGTCCGCTGCGGTTTGTGAAACAACACTTGTCATTCAAGAAGCAGCGAAGGCGGAACGCTCTTTGGCTGAAGACATCGGCAGAGAATTGGAAAATATTTGCAGCCGGTTAGCGGCAAAAAAAGACCGGCTGTGGGTGCGTATTTTTTATGAAACACTTTTGGGCATCATGCTGGCGTTTCTGCTGTTCCGACCGGCAAAGAATTTTTTCTGGGACACGTCGTTTTATCCTGATGCCAAGCCCTTCGGTTTCGAGTTTTACTTAATTTCCTTGTTCTGGCTTCTCGCCTGGTGTGTTTTGATTATCGGCTTATTCACAATGATGCTCCGCAGCGGATTAGACAAGGAAATCAAAACCGCCGCAGCGGGCTGGTACCGCTTGTCTGCCTTGAATGGAATTTTCGGTGAAGCCGAGCAGGAAACAAATAAACTGGTCTTGTTTCGCAATGATTTGATTTCTATCAAAGAACAAATTGAAAGAATCAAACAGCAGGCGGAAAAACTCGACCAGCGGTTAGGAAGAAGAACATAAGTGAAGAACGATGAAAAGTTTATATTCCGAGATAGCCGTCATTCTTTTTGCGATAATTTTTCCAACGGCGTTAACTTTCGTCTATTTCGTTTTTCTTGCAGGCGAAACCGGCAGTATTCAGAAAGCGGCATTTGCTGTCGGAAAAATTATTCAGTTTGCGCTGCCGGTTTTCTGGGTTGCGGTCATTTGTAAAGAACGTCTTTTCAAAAGAACGAATCAGAAATTTAATCCGAAGTTATTCGTTATCAGTGCCGCTTTTGGAATTGCCGTCTTTGCTGCATTGCTTCTGCTCTATCAATTTGTTTTAAGTTTGCCGGGCGGAGGACTTGCGGATAATTCGCAAGCCGTTCAGATAATCAAAGAGAAAATCAGCGGTTTCGGAATAACCGATTGGCGGGCGTTTCTTCTGCTAGGTATTTTCTATTCTGTCATTCACAGCGGACTTGAAGAATACTATTGGCGATGGTTCGTGTTCGGACGCTTGAACCGCTTTTTACCGTTTGGAATTGCCGCCGTTGTTTCTTCGCTTGGTTTTATGAGTCATCACGTCGTCTTGCTGGGTACATATTTCGGCTATACATCCGTTTTATGCTGGCTTGGTTCGCTGGGCGTTGCGGTCGGCGGATTATTCTGGTGTCGGCTTTGCTGTGAAAGCAACTCCGTGCGGGAAGCGTGGTTCTCGCACGGTATCATTGACGCTGCGATATTCACAGTCGGAGCAATGATTTGTTTTTAGACAATTTCAAAACGAAACCCGAAGACGCAGAAATACGGTGTCGTCCGGTTCGTATTTGCCGTATCCTACAAATTCAAACTTGCGGGCAAACATATAGCCGGTTTCCAACGCAAGCGTAATACCGACATCACACCGCCGTTCAACGCCGAGCAGCGCACGGAAGTCGCGGTAATTAAGTTCGAATGTTGTCCCCTCGGATTCTCTGCTCCATGACCCGCCGCCGAATTCAAAACCGGCGTAGAGCCAATCGGAACTTTCGTCACCGGCAGCGTTTCCGAACCAGCGGATGCGCTGCGCAATTCTTGCACGCGGAAGTATCAACTCGACATTCAAATCATCGTTGGGTATCCATATCAGACCAGCCATCGGAATCCAATCGAGGTCGTCGTTTCTATCAAGATACGCAACGCCGAATACAATTTTCAAACGCGGATTGCAACTCCAGATACCGGCAAGGTGCGCCGGATAGCGCATCGCTTTTGACATCTTGCCGTGAAAAGTACCGCTGTAAGTCGGCGATGCGCCTATATCCAACATGAATTTATTTTTGACAAGCGTCTTGAGCCAGCGGACACTAATGCCGGTTGAATATAATTTTTCCCAGTCCTTCCAGTCGTCTTTATTTTTCGTTTCAAGCATCCACATCTGAAAAGTTGGCGTAAAGATAAGCGGCGAGTCCACCGTGAAGAACGGAACGGCAAAACTTGCTGAAACATCGAATTGCGTAAATCCGACTCCTTTGCTGCCGTTTTTCGGAGTCCAAAGAGTATTGAAATTCGCTTTCTGAAATACTCCTGTCCTTTTACCGGTTGGCATACGGGAAAGATAAATCTCCGCACCCGCAGCAGGTGCCAAATGTGAACCGACTTCCAAATCGGCATATTCTTCTTCGTTGATTGCTATGAGCGGCAGAACACCGGTGGATGCTGCGCTTATGCTGCTCGCATCGCCGCTGAAATTGTTATACACAACACCGTTTGAGACATACCGCTGTCCGGTTAGACCGTCGGTTCCCAAGCCCGGATACGGATTGATTTGTACCGGAATGCAAGTGTCGGTTTGCGCAAAACCTTGCACTGCCGCCATAAGTATCACCGCGATAAAACAATATATTTTTATGTTCGTGTGGCGCATTGGATATTATTCTAAAATACAAAACCGAGTTTCAGGTACACTGCGTCGGATAACTTCCGCTGTTTGTAATCGGTGGAATATAATTCCCGATTGAAGGCACCGCCGAATTCAATATGTCCGTTGATTTTTGTTAGTGTTTCAAATTCAATACCGCCGCCTACACGTATATCGTTGTAGTCGGTTTGTCCCATGCCGTCTATTGACCAACTGTTTCCGCCGTAGTCCGCCGCTGCATAAATCCACCAGTCGGCGTTGGCAGTCTGCCAGAACCGCTGTGAAATCTTTGGATTCGGGAAGGTCAACCGCAAGACCAAATCGTCTCTCGGTGTCCATATTACGCCGCCGACCGGAATGATTTTGAGACGGACGCGGTCAAGATACTGCGCACCGCCGATAATCTGCACAGTCGGCGAAACCGTAAATATACTGGCTAAACGTCCTTGATAGCGCAGTGCTTCCGATTTGACTTTCTTGAAGTCGGAATACGCACCGAGACGAAACCAACCTTCCATTGAGAATACCTCGTTGAATCGCGGATTGATTCCGAAGTCGATAAATGCTCCGAAACCATTCGGCGGCATATCCGGCGGTCCGACAGGTCCATTCCACCAGAAAGTACTCAATCCGGGAGCAACGTAAAAAAAACCATCGGAGTCAACGGCTGCCGAACTGTTATGCGGAATAAATCTGCAAGGAAACGACAGTTGCATGCGGATGTCAACTTCGTTGATACCGAAGGCGTTGTCTCCTTTTCCGCCCGGCATCATCGTATAAGTGAATTCGGTTGCTTCACGAAACCTTCGGACTGCCTGATAGGTCTCCGGTACAACTTGATTCCATTGACCGGAATAAGTCGGGGCGGCGTACAAGGTCGTGGAATTGCTGCCCGCGGATGTTACCGGTACCGTACCGGGAACAGACGAAGAAGCAAAGAGCGAAGTTGTGCGCGGAACTGCGTATGGGTCAAGCGGCTGAATAAAAACCGGTACTGCGGGTAATGCGGCTGTACCGCTCAAAACGGTTGATGTTGACGGAACAGATGCCGGTACAGGAACGCCGTTAACAGGAGTTGCGGTTATTACAGGTGCTGCTTGTGCAACAAGAACACTTTGGGTATTATTCAATAATGTACTGCTTGAGACACCGGATTGCTGTCCTATCGAGCCGTATTGGGCGAAGGAATAATCATTGAAACAGAGCAGAAACAGCGCAATGAAGCAAAGCACAGCATTGAGCGATGTTGTCCGCTGCCTTGTTTTTCGTTTTTTCTGATTGTTTTTACGGTATTTCTGCATTTATTTCCGCCAAGGAAATTTTTGAATACGAGTTATCAATGCGTTAAATACAAATTTCGGCGAAACGTGTCAAGATTGATTTTGAAAAAAACAACGCCGCAAATGAGGGAAGGAACTAGAAGTGCAGAATACCCGTCTGTCTTCCGGCTAACCACAACCGCAACAACTCCCGCAGGAACCGCCCACTGCGGGGAACTTGCCGCTGAATAACTTGTATGCCATTACCGCTAAAGCGTATTGGTAGGTGCGTGCATCCTGATACTTGCCTTGCCATTGTTCCGGCGACATATAAGGACGTGTACCGCTGATGTCCATCTGTACTTTCGCTGAATCGATCTAAACTTGTGCGTATCTCTTCCGCCAATCCGAAGTCGATAATTCCTCCTTTTCCGATTTAGGTTTCGAGACGGAAGTTGTTGGCGAAGATATAACCGTAGGCGAAACCGCTGACGGCGGCTTCCTCCGCTTTCGCTTTGATGATAGCAGGAACGTCAACGTACTCGGTTTCATAAGGCGGGCATACGCCCGCCGGTATTTTTTACATCAGGTTCGGACATGGGACAATTAAATCGAATCGGATACAGAGTGCAAGAAACGTCATTGTATCATAAAACGACAGTATGCTCAATCAAAACCGGACTATAAAAAGACAATCGTCATTTGCATATTTAATTTTTCATGCTATAATTGGTGTGTACATTTTTCTGCAACTCAATTTCAATGGAGAATTTCAAAATGAAAAATATCGTTTCCCTTCTTCTCGGTTTGTCCTTACTTGTGTTTGCTATGGGCAGTAGTTGTGTTCGAGAGCCGTCGGCACCGCCTGCCGAAAAGCCCGCTACTAACGTACCGGCACCGCCAAGCGACACCCCTGCTGCTCCCGCAGGTACTACGACAAATTAGTTTGGGTAAAACAGGAGACCGGCGTAATCTTCTGCATTGGTTTTGCGCCGGTTCTGTGCCGGTTTTTTTCGTCAAAATCATTTTATTCCGTTAAATCCGCAAAGTCGATTAAACCGGCAAGCCCGTTTTTGCCGATATACCCGATAAGAACCGCAATCTTTTCGATTGTTGCTCTTACGTAGAATTGGTATTTCGGAGAGAAAAACGATGACACGCAAAAACATTTTCTTTGCGGCTGCACTTTGTGCCGTAATTAGTTTGTCTGCCGCCTCGGCAGTTTTGTCTGACGGCACATCAGAATCTATATCGGTCCGAACCGAAAATTCAGTGCGCGGCCAAAACGAATCCGCGGAAAAGTCAACTTCAGTCGAAAAAAGAGTATCTGGGTTCTTTGACCGCGTCAAACGTTCCATAGTGAATTTTGCAAAAGACGAAGATGAGGCAGAAACACCGGTGAATACCGCGCAGCCAAGTAATCCTAATGCACCGGTTGAGATTGCAATTCCGACTACTCCGCCGAAACCTATCAAAGCGGTTGAAATCAGAAATTTTGATCAGTCCGCCCCGGAAAACAAACTAACCGTTGCCGCCTCACAACAAAACCGGAGCGTTCAGTTAGAACAGAAAATGAACAGCGTTGTGAAACCGAGTCCTGCTGTTACAGAGGAGGCGGAAGATACTGCCGATGAAAGCAAAACACTCCGCCGGTTGCAATCAATGCGCAACCGAATGATGAGTGACTTGCCCGTAGAGACCGCGCAGAATCAGACGGCACAAATTACGGACTCCCAAAATTCGCCGCAAGCACCGGACTTCGGTGTTAGTCGTTCAAATACAAAAACAGTCGCAATGCCATCAGAGAGTATTGCGGTACAGCCGTCAGTTGATTCTCCTGTTGAAAGTATATTCGATAAGGTAACAAAAAGAGTTGAAATAACAGAAACGTTTCCAGTCATAACGGAAGCAACGCCGTTCAATCCGTCCAACTCAACGAATGTTGCGAAGGCGGAAATACAACGAATTGACACCGCAAAAAACGACATCGGCTACAATTCACTGCGGGAAACGTCTTCGGCGAATTCGGATTTGCCGCCCATAGGCGGTATCAGTGTCGGCACCAGCACGGGGTCGAAACATTCCCTTTGGAATCAAACTGCGAAGGAAAATGCAGGAGAAACTGTTGCGGCACAAAAACCAGAAGAAAAGTTGCCGGAAAAGTTAACAGAAAAGCTGGCAGAGAAACAACTGGTAAATCGTGTTGTCGGAAAGGGAAAGGCGTTTCTGGTAAGTCCGCTCCTCGAAGTTGAAACGGAAGGTGATTCCCGTATTGTGGTTGGAAAAGAATCCTTGTATCGAATAAGGGTGAGTAATCGCGGCGGAGCGGCTGCCGAGCAAGTCCTGCTCACCGTTGATATTCCGAACTGGATTGAAATATTGCCGCCGGATGTAAGCACAGGAACGACATCTGTGGTACAAGCCGCTAATATTAAGGGCGAGTCCAAGGAATCCCGTGAATTCGTATGGAAAATCAGCCGGCTTGACCCGACTGCCGAAGAACAACTCGTCCTTCATCTTGTTCCGCAGGAACGCAAAAGCGTTGATTTAAGAATCTGTTATGATTTTCATAAAACGACTGCTGTTGCGAAAATCGAAGTACAGCAGCCGGTTGTCGAAATGGTGCTGCAAGGTCCCGACGAAGTTCTTTGGGGAGCAAACGTGGGATACAAACTTATCGTCAAGAATACCGGAAATGGAGATGCCGAAAAACTGAATTTGGAATTACTGCAAACGGGTTCCGACATGAAGTCCTGTACTTTGCCGGTTCTAAAAGCAGGCGAAGAACAGACGATTGATGTCGATGTTTGGACGGGAAAGCAAGAGCATATTGACATTAACATTCTCGCAACGGGAAGTTATGATGTGACCACTCAGGTTTCCAAGCGGGTGAAGGTTCTCCGTCCGAATATATCGGTGAAGGTTGAAGCACCGGAAGTGCAGTTTGTAGATAACCCGGCAGAATTTCACGTTATCGTGAAAAATGAGGGAAATGCGGCGGCAACTAATTTGGATTTAGCGGTATCAATTCCGCTCGGTGCGAAGTATCTGACCAACGACAGCAACGGAAAGTTTTCGCAACAAAACATTGTTACGTGGAACATTCCGACTATTGCCGCCGGTGATAAATTTGCCGCAACTATTATCTGCGAACCGAAACGGGAAGGCATTTGCAAACTCGAAGCCGTTGTCAGCGACATCAGCGGATTGGTTGCCGGTTCCAGCGGTTCTGTTGGTGCGGAAGCCATCGCCGATTTGAGGATGGACGTTGATAATCCGCAGGGGCCCGTAGAAGTCGGACAAGAAGTAGTATATTCTATCAATGTTGCTAATCGCGGTACAAAACCCGCAGAGGACGTTGAAGTATGTGCCGCCTTTGCTTCCGGTCTCGAACCGTTTGCGGTGGAAGGTGCCAATGGAACAATGAACGACGGACAGGTTGTTTTCGATAAGATTCCGTCGGTCAGTGCCGGTCAGACGATAACGTTGAAAATCAAAGTGAAGGCGGAAAAGGCGGGCAAACATCGGATGCGGGCAGAAGTGAATTGTCCCGGCGTGAATGCGCATCTTCTTTTCGAGCAGGCGACTTACTGCTATCAGAAGCATAAGAACCGCGTTGGAAAAGAGGGTGCCGAAACCAATCCTTCGGCTAACCCTTCGCCGGTAACACTCAATGCGGTGAGAAAAGAGAGTGAACCGAAACCGTTGCGGGCGGCATTACCGCAATCGGTATTGCCGGAAGCGGCTCCGCAAAACGCAGCGAAACCGAATACGGTTAATCAGAATCAGGTATTACCGGCAGTTCCGCAAGGAACGGCGACGGCACTTGAAGACCCATTCTTGCGGTAAAATTGCGATTGCGGGGGCTAAAGCCCCCGCCTCTTTTTGCTCTTGCCGGCATTCGGCAGAATCGATATTATTACCTCGGATTTTTATCTCAATTTTCCTCGTATTTTTCCTGTTTTCCGCTTTTTCACGATGCAGCGGGTCGTTGGACTTTTACAGTATTTGCTCTTTCCTTTTGAATTGCTGGGAGCGTTTCTTTTCGCTCTTCCGATAGTTCTCTGGAAATGTCTTACGTTTGCCTGCGGCAAGTTTCTGCTTTCACCTTGGGGACTGCTAATACCGGCAACGTTTCTTGTTCTACTGTTTTTCGTGGTGCAGGTATCGCAAACGCCGTTTCATATTGCCGAACAATACGCCAAAGAATTGCAAACCTGCGATGAAAAAGATATTCCGGTCTATACCGCGCTGCTGATTCAACTCGACGAAGCCGGTCTTTCCGGTCTGGTCAGCGGTATCAATTCGGAACGCCAAGCCGTGTTTAACGCCTGTTTTGAAGGACTGCAAAACGAAATTAGAAATCGGCATCGATACAGAAATTCCAAGAATCCTTTTCGCTGGGAATTGCAGTTGTCGAAAGCATTGCAGGAACAAGCACCACAGTTTCGGTCTTCGGGACAAGCCGCAGCCGCTGTATTGACACGTTCATTGATTCGTTCACTAGCGGAGGGCTTCGAGTTGTCGAACAATCGGATACAGAATGACGACGGACGAAAAGCGAACCGCAACTGTATTGCGATACTCGATTTACTCGAAACAAATAGCCGTGCGACCGCGGGCAATTCAGATAATTCCGAAAGACGGGAAACCGCTGCGCTGTTTCATCCCCGTTATGCTCATCCGGTTTTGATGGCGGAAAACGGCAAGCCGCTGTTTAGTCCGCACAACATGGAAAGCAGTATAAACGAGGAATTATTAGCGGATACGATGTCGGTACCAAATGCGGAACGGTTGATAGCGTATTATCAATCGCCGCAATTTCACGCTTCGCAAAACCGCTCTTCACCGGAGAGTCAGCCGGATACCTTGCGAAACAATACCGGCGGTACTTACCTTGCACGGACTCGGACTTCGGAACCCGCGCTTGCCGGTGTTAGCGGCAAAACCGTCCGTGAATATAAGGAAATACCAGTTATTGACGAAACAGAGGAAATCGACATCATTTCGGATTATATTTCCGAAAGAAATCCGCCGAAAAAATTGAAACGGGATGATAATTCGCAGCCATCGGAGAAGACTGATGGTGATTTCATTAACGACAAGTTTGAGTCAATTCCGGTGTCAAAAGTTCCTTCGCTTCCAACGATACAACTGATGAAATTGCTTCACAGCGGGGACTCGCAAATCGTTTCCGAAGTGCAAAAAACGCTGACGGCAAGAGACGGCTTTCGGGAACTACATTTGAAGTTGGCATACGAACTTTATCATCCCGATTCTGCGGTGCGGAAGGAACTTATCGCAAAGATTCCGCAAACGGCGGGCATACCGCAGCATATTTGGCTGCTGGAATTGACTAACGACCCCGATGCTGATGTGCGCTATCAAGCAATGGTGTATCTGACAACGACTTCCGACCCTGCCTTGCGCCGTCAGTTAGCAGAAAAGAGCAAGCGGGATACCGACCAGCGGATTGTCAATCTTGCAGAGAAAATCGGTTATTGATTTTTGTCCGGCGTAGGATTAAAATTGACGCTAAGTGAGACAATCTATCTCTAACCGTGAAATAACTATGAAAAAACTACTGCTTATTATTTTATTGATTACCG
>Ga0123353_10006914_pt1 | contig 15243 bp, 10 predicted proteins | sample TergutLab28metaG_3_FD_92763 | JGI IMG/M metagenome (GOLD analysis project Ga0123353, IMG submission 92763) | Labiotermes labralis P3 segment gut microbial communities from Petit-Saut dam, French Guiana - Lab288 P3 | ecosystem: Host-associated > Arthropoda: Insects > Digestive system > Gut ... | reverse complement strand
TTGGGGGGGACGTGGTTGGGGTTTTTGTTTTTGAAGGGTTTTGGGGGTATTTGGGGGGTGAATTTTGTTGTGGGGTTTCGGGGGTTTGAACAAAAAGTAGCATTTGGGGGGGGGGGGGGGGAGTTGCAGATCGTACCCTGTCTTTTACTTATATCCTGGAATTCAGCTTGCACCTGAGGAAGATCAGGAAAAACTTCAGTTCAAGTAGTCGAGAAGAACTAGGAATATTCCTGTCAACTGCCTTGTTACCCAGCCGCTGCAACTGGTCTTCTGATTGTATGAATTCAGGTGACTTCGGTCAGCCCTCGGTCAGCACAAGTTCTTTCCAAGTTGTGGAGCTGAAGGTTCCCCATACCAGCTAATGGCTGTGTTCAGGGAACTGTGGGATGCGTATCATGGCCATCACCCCACCATGGCTCATTCTCAGGTTGCTGCTGGAGTAGATGGTCTTTAGATTTGGTGGGTAGCTGAGAACACTGTATTGAATAACGAGTAGTGGAAGGACTACAATAGGCTGATTTCTAGCTTTGGGGTGGACAGGAACTGTTAACTCCTCAATGTGCAACAAGACCAGCCACAGCCTGGCCTGATTACTTAGACCTATTAGAGTAACAGAAAATGGACGACCTAGTCCATTGACTGCCAGCTTGGTGACATATCCAATTTCTTCGTTAATTGTCTTGGAACACTGCAGATACTCCCCTTCGAGCTTTCATTGAAGTGATGGCAAAGTTTCGTACTTGCATAATGCCCATATAAAATTCAATAGATATTCTTATTGTAAAGTTTCCCCCAAAATACACTTCCTCTCTGCATGAAAGCTTATGTGCTTCATGTGAGGTCTCCATGCTGGTGGGTGGCTGTGAAGCTGACTGTCTTTTGAGACATCATGCCATGTAATTTGGTAGATGGTTAGGGGCCATCTGGGGGAGCTTGCACATGTGATGAAGGTGGCAGGTAACAGTTCCCTCTCATGTAGCCTTCCCGACTTAAATCTAGTAGTAACCAATTTCATGTTTTGTTTACATGTAAAATAACCACTGCCACCGGGTAACAACCCAATTGCAGTAAATAAATAAATATATATAAATAAATATTTTTTGTATGTGAAAGCGCAAAAAAAATGTTGTTATCTGTCTACCAAACTACATGGTGTCACATTCCAGAGGACAGCAATACAGGAGGGCACAACAGACTTCTATATTTTTATTATGAAGTGCAGTCAAGTCAAAATGTTACTGTATATAAAATTTATTATTCCATAAGAATTATTTTTTTTTCATATATAATGTCTATAAAATAGAGAATGTATCGTGTCCTTCAAGGACAGTCCACTGTTCATTACGACCTGGGTACACAGAATGTCGAAGACTGGCACCTACAGATGTCACTATGGGATTCCTTCACAAACATTAAGACAAAAGTGTATTCTGGTGGTTTTATCCAGTGCACAGTATTCCCAGAAGACAGGATATCACATTCAAGTTTAATCATGATTTTCTGCAAAAATCACATGTTGGTTGAAATTTTATATTTCAACCTGTTCTTGGCAGTGTTCACCTAAACATCATTCATTGAAGTCATAAGTCATCAATTTCTGACCATTCTGTGTATTAGAGTTGTATGGTATCTGTTTGTGCACAGTGTTTGGGAATGCGGGCCGGAGCACTCTCTGACAGATTCAGCATCGAGAGGTTGGTGGAGGTGGTGGTAGTACTCTGCCAGCAGGGTATCTCGTCATAGAGATGTTCAGGTTCTGTCCCCGGTAGCAAACTGTTGCTTCTGCTGCTGATTGAAGATGGCGGAATGTCGTACTGTAGCTCCAGATATGCTGGAATTATAGTACATAAGTAACTAGTTTTCACTGCGTGTAGCCTTTCTCTGCGATAAGAGACAGTTTACCATCCACTGAGTGTGTTTGTTATGTTCTTCTCATGCTGTTGCATGGTAACGTGTGGCTGTTGTGAAATTAATACAGGTGTCAGCTCTGTGTATGCAGCTATGCTATCTGAATAATAGTGTCACAGTAAACAAGGGAAGGAGATACTGGTATGGAAAGCATAATGGAAAGATAGGCAGGGCATGAAGGGTGACAGTATGGAATAAATCATTTTCCACTGAATTTGAAAAGGCTTTTTGCTAATTAATATAACTACAAAGGAAAGGAACTGTACACAATATTCTATTTGGCAAATGAGATGGGATATGACATGTTACAAGTCCTGTGGGTAGACGGCTTTTTTGCCGCAGGGCGTAACCTGACGTGCAGGTCGTGGCCTCTACGAAGCAGTGGATTGGCTGTACAGGAGTTAACTCTGTACATATCTTCTAATCAACAAGGGACTCTGATATTAATATATCAAATGAGACAACTGATAATGAACCAATGGGGTTGAAACGCGTTGTTTTGATTTACTTATGCAGTTGTGCCAATGGACTACTAGTTGATTTATGAGAGATAAATGCAGTTGAGAATGTCCTGTTGTATGATTGTGCAGTGCCACTATGAAACCTGCCATTGGGTGGAAACCCAATTGCAGTAAATAAATATCATACCATAAACCTCTTCAGATTTAAACAGGGAATATTTTCCTAACTTTATGCATCCCATTGTGTCAGGAATATTTTGTAACTCTCAGCTTCAGTTTCTTTGGGAACCTCTCCACTAATCCACTCCTATACATCGTTATCATCATCTGTCATGAGTTAGGCCTTGAGAGACCTGTTTTGGCCTCGTCTAATAGTCTCTTCAAAGGTCTTCCAAGTTGTCTTCATCCATTTGGTCTGAAATTCAGCATTATTTTTGGCATCCTGTTGTTGTTCGGTCTTGTTACATGTTGTAGCCAATTTGATTTGTATCTTCTTAGTTTCATGTCAACTGGTTCTACTTTCACCTCTTACAAAATTTCTTCATTCCTTCTATGGTAAAGAAGGGTGTACCCAGCTGCTCTTCTGAAAAATTGCATCTCGAGTGATGCCAATCATTTTTAATCATTTTTTCTAAGGGCCCAAATTTCGCTTTCATATAAAAGAATTGGGACAGCCAGTGCAAGATGTATGCATATTCATGAAAATTTCTGGACCAAAGTCGGTTTAAAAGTGTTGTTTCAAATTCCCAGTGTTTGAGTAAATTTTGCTAATTTGACATTTGACATTCAGAAGACTGTGCATCGTGATATATTCTTATAATAAAAGCCAACAAGATGTGCTATTTCTCAACTTTATTTTGGCAATGAACTCAAAATAAAGTTGGCTTTTATTATACGAATATAAGAGCAAATTTTGCTAGTTTCTGTTGAATATCTTTTACCTTTTCATATGACATTTCACAATAGAGATATTTAAAATTCTCTGATTTTTGTAACCAGTTGTTATGGACAACAATTTTACATCTTACTGGGTCTTGCCTTAAAAATGCCTTCATATCCAATTTTTCTGGTGACATTTCCATTCCACAAATTTTTTGCTATATTTTGTAAAATTTGAATTCTCCTGCCTGTAAATTAACTTGCAGATCAGCTATTATGACTTGATTGTCTACAAAAAGCAGAGTCCGTACAATATGAACCAACTGGATGCACTGTTTACTTTCAATTTATTTCATTAATTAACCTCTACACGTTTCAAGCAGGCTTACTGCTCATCATCAGGGGGTGAAACTCTATATGTACAGCAATTGGTATATGTCATGTGTTTATGTTGACTGGCTGTTGGCCTGCTCGAAACATGTAGAGGTCAATTATTGAAATAAATTGAAAGTAAACAGTGCATTCTGTTGGATCATATTGTACAGATACATCACGATGCACGGTCAACAAAACATTAACAAAGCAGTGTGTTTATTTTTGTACTGGTTGATAAACTGATGCCTTTTGTGTAAATCTGGCTCCATTTTACTGTTATTTCATTCGTGTAAATGTTGAATAGTGTGGGTGATACTGGGCAGCCATGTCTGATTCCATGATTAATTGTATGTTCTTCTGATACTTGATTGTTTATCGTTGATTTTATTTTGTTTCCGGAGGAAATTGCTGTAACACTTCTTAATAATAAAATGGGAATATTTTTGCTTTGTAATATGTCCACAAATTTTTCTCTTTCAACTCTGACAAAGGCTTTCACATAATCAAGAATTGCTAAATGAATTTCCAAATTAAACTTCCTCCTTCTTTCTATAAGTAATTCCATACCAAACAGTGGCTCAGTGCAGGATCTGCCTTTTTGGAATCCCTTCTGGTATTCGAAAAAGAACTGTTCTGCTTGGGCTTATAATTTTCCATTTTGAACTTTACTGTATTATTTATAACATGCATTGAGTAGGCTGATTCCTGTATGGTTTTCCACCTTTTGTTTGTCACCTTTCTTGTATATGGGTACGACAATACAGTTTTTCCTTTCTTCTGGCATTTCTTCCATCATATGAATGTTATTTAAAAAACCAGTAGTCTGTGGTGATGTGGCTGCATATGCAGCCACATCACCACCAAATTAACCACACTGATGTATTTTAATTCATTATTTTAACAACTGTAACTTTAGCAAGATCAAATAATGCGCTCCCTGATGATGGTGATTGCACCGAAACATGTTGGAGCTGTTTTAATGTAAATTTTAATTTCCTTTTTAAAGCAATTATCTTGTGAATCAGTTGGTAAATAAAAAACTTTGATAATATCAAGATGCACGGTATGACTGTGAAAAGAAGAGTATCCTGTACATTTGTAAAGTTCAGAATTCAAGTTACCTTTGCCAGGTGATTTTCAATTTTTTTTACTGCTTCTTTCAGTTCTTTCATTGTTATAATTTGGTCATCAGCATTTCAGAATTGTAATAATTTTCTTGAGGAGAGTCACTAGTCTGTAAATCCTTATAATAAAGTAACAATGTTTCTTTACTTGGACCAGGCTTTATATTTGCTGATTCTTTAATATCTTTGTTCATGTGATTTAGTATATATCAGATTCTAAGTGTGATATATATTGTTTTCACGATCTGTGATGTCTTTTCCCAATTCTGTTTTGGCAATGTCTCTTCTGCGCTTATATTCAGTCTCATTGTCTAAGGTCTTTGTTTAAAGATACTTCTTGTATGCTAAATTTTTCTGTTGCACAATTAATTTTATTTCATCATCCCATATTTTCAGTTTTTTTCTTTACTGTAAATGCTTTGTATTTTCCTGAACTTTCATCTGCTGCCTGTGAGATTATGATTTTGATGTTCCTCCATTCCAACAGAATATTGCTGCATTCTGTAATTTCTTGTAGTTTCTCTTGAAATCTTTCTTGGTACAGCCATCATGTACTTTTGTCACTGAGTAATATAACTTAATAACAAAGTATATTTTCTTTGTGTGCAGTGTTATTGGGTAAATGTAACCATTTTGGTGGAAATATTAATTTAGCCAAAGTCAAAAGTGATCTGAACCAAGATCACTTCCTTTTTGAACTCTCATGTCTAGAAAGAGTCCTGATAGCTTTCTGTTTGCAATGAAATAGTCTATAGCTGTTTTGGAATTCTGTGCTGACCAAATGTGTGTATATATTTGTGTTTATAGAATCAGTTCATTATTTTCACGTTTTTACATGTGGCAAAAATCTTAGTTTCAGTCCATTGGTATTTGTTACCGTTTTTCCAAAACTTCATACAATATTATGGATTTCAGTTTTTCCTATTCTAGTGTTCAGGTCTCCTGAGAGTAAGATGTAACCATTTTTGTTAGTTTTGTTTAATATTTCCTGTATTTGTTTATATAAGTTATTGTTTTCTTCAACTGTTCCTTCTCCTGGGGCAGAGAGTACAAAAAATGAAAATTTCCCTCTTGCATTATTTAGTTTTACCTCAACTATTCTTTTGCTCCAGTATGTGTAGTTAATAACTGTGTTTTGAATGATTTATAAATCCAAACCATTACACTCGCTTGTGCTCCAAACTTCTGTTTACACCACTGTATATTACTATGTAATTATTTTTTTCCATTTTACACTTCAGTTTCTTTTTTGATTCTGTAACTGCTGCTATTTTAATTTGTTTCTCTAAATGGGCACATTCTGCAGCATTTTCTCTGTGGGTGATGGAACAGTCATACCGCTGTTGACTTGATTTTCGGAGCCTCATTCGTCAGAACAGGCTGCACCAGGGCGGGTGAGGTTGGGGTTGGATAGGAGAGATTAAATCACAGTCTCTCTGTATACACAACAGTATTGTTTTTAGCAACGGTGAACACCCACCAAAACACAGATACCTTTCTGTGTCATTTGTCAGTTGCCATCTTTTAGCACATTTGTAACTACTAACAATGACTGCTACATAATAAGAGAGAGTCAGGACTTATATCCTATAATAGTTAACATAATATGTCTGTTTTGTTAAGAAAGGAATTGAGCATGTTTATGAATTCAGTTGTGTGGCCTCACCTCTTGCATTGTTGTACATGAAGTAGGGGTGTCCAAGTTTACTGTTGGTTGTCATGGTGCTGGACACATTACCAAAAGACAACTGTAGTGCCTCAGATCCAGGCGCGCTGTTCGGTGGTGTGAATTCTGTGTTGGGGAAAAGATGTTGGACTGCAACACACAATACCATTTACATACCAGTTAATAAATATATGTACCACCTGCTGTACCATCAAGAAACTATGCATTCTGCCCACACTGTACTTAAGGGGTTTCATGTGATTTCACAATAAACAACAGTTACTTCCCTATGTGGGCTTAACCAGTTGGTTATTATAATGGAGACTGACAGTTTTCTGTGAGGTAGGAACTGAGTTTTTTATGGAATTTCTACACAAATTTAAAAATATGAAGACTGGCTGACCTTAAACTTAAGGTATTCTCTCCAAGTCTTGTGAAACTCCTTTGCTTGTTTTAATAGTTGTTAAAGGGAAACGACAAAAATACACGATACTGTGAGCTCATGTTTTTGTTCTAAGATAAGGACAGGAGGCTAAAATTAATTAGTAACTAATTAGAATTCTGAAAAGGTGAAAAAAAAGTGCAGAGGGAGAAGGAACTTGCAAGATGTGATTTTGTATCTGGGCAATTGCAACTCACCTGGACATGTTGTGACCTGCTCTGTGTAGCTATACATTTGTGGTGCAGATGTTGGCTGTTGCTGCTCCATTTGTGGTTTCTTAAAAGATGCCATCTCATTTTCAGCAGCTGTCACTTTGGCCTTGTTTCTACGATGTGACACTAACATTGTCACTGTGGCCATTAAAATCAGTGCTAGAGCCACACCTGCAGCAACACTCACACTGGACACAAGGTACAACACACCATTTTTTGAGTCCTCGTGCTTCTTTTCATCTCTTCTTTCTGACAGCAGACTATCAGAAATGACAATTATAGGTCTGTTAAGGGGAGGCATCTGTACATTCTGTGGCTCTGAATTTCCTGTCTGTGGAACAATTTTTGTTGTAGCAGACTCCTGACCCTCTCTTGAGAAATTTGTGTTATGAATTTGATTACTCTCAATTTCAGAATCAGGACCAATAGTCTGATTCTGATCATCATGTAGTGGCACAATATTTGTTACAGAACTGCTAGTATCTTTGTTAGATGTCTGTTGTTTTACTTCCTTTTCTGTCATGAAAGGGTAAGTTGTGGATATAAATGTATTTGTTGTTAGTGCAGTAAATATATTGTCGATGGAAATAATGTGTGTCTCTGCATTCAGATCTGAAATGACTTCAAGTCCTGCAACATTATGTTCCATTGGTTGTAAGGTTGAGTGTGTGTCCACATCAGAATCTTTGTTGCCACCAGGCTTGCCGGTTGGAACTACAGTTGTGGGATGAAGTGTGCTGGTCGTGTGGCTCTCATTCATAGTGTTGCCCCGTAATTTGCATACGCCTGTCACATGATGGCAGGACGAGTTTTTCGCATCATCACTATTTTCACAGTCACATTGTTTCAGACAGTCATGGCCAAAGGTTCCCTCTGGGCAGGCGGTGTCACATCTGGAAGCATGAAGTGCTCTTCAGTGTCATTAATTTACAGCTATGTTTTGGGTCATATGTGAATGCAGTTAACACTTGCCTGGGTAGAACATGGAACCAGCAGGCTCCTCAGAACACTGGTAACTATCTGCCAAATTATACAGAGTGTTATGCCAGGCGACTCTAATCTTGATGCTATGCGTCCTCTTCTGAACTGAGTTTATTTGCTGTTTGACAGGATCAATGAAACAAGTATTGTATGTCATCTGTGAACAGTGACTTTACAACGGGAGACATTCTGTGTCATCATGAGTTTGTACGACAAACAGAAGGTGTCTTTTTCCAAAAACTTGCATCACAAATGTTAATATTTGTCAATGTAAATTCTTTAATTTGGCAAGAAATAAGCATACCACCCTTCGCTGCATATTAAGAACATAAAGACATTTAAACTTTTTAAAATCAAGAATTTTTACCCCTTGCTGCCTGCAAGATGTTCCTCCACTGGGGGGTGACATTAGTTTCTCTTAAAGAGTTCCGAAACTCCACCACATTTAAATGAATGTAGTGCACCTGGGGTGGGCAACCCATCTGTCTACCTGCACAGGACTTCTGTAATGTTCCTGAGTCATTTGCGTTGAATCATTTTAATCCTATTTATGCAGTTTGGTAGCAGAACTGAACTATGCAGTGTTTGTCAGTAACAGTCTTATTCCTTCAGGAATTTATGAAGTTATAGCATGCCCTAAAGATGTTTTTGACATTCATATTAGGTACCACTTCATAATTAACAAAGTGTATTATGTGTCAGGGATCCATAAGGATGAGATGGAATTTTTTACAACCTTCCTTCTTGTGTAGAATGTAGGTTTGTCATACTCAGTCTGTTTCCATGGAAACTGAAAGGAGAGCTTACTGTATGACAGAGTTCATTGTATAGGTTTGTGTGCATCAAAATATGAGTGAATCTAGGCAGGGTACATAAGACGCTTTGCAGAAAAGTGAGCATGACTGTTTATGTTGTAATCATAGCTGTTTTCGCACAGTTTACACTAGTTTGAACATTATGGTATAACTTAAGGGCCCAGACTTTCCAGAATTTTGGACTGAATTTGTCTGTAACTGACTGACAGATGTGTTAACATTCTTGGGACAGGTGACTTACCTGGCTCCTGTCCAACCCTCAGCACACTTGCATTCCCCAGTCACATGGTTACAAGTGGCACCATTTTGACACTGACACTGCTGGCTGCATGCTGAGCCCCACAGCCCTTCACGGCACTCTGATGTCAACACACAAGTTTCAGTATTATGAGCATTCAGACTGAGGTCTTGTTGGCTGTGATACCATGTAGTCTCATTTGAGGATAGCAAAATTAATCTGCCTCCATTTCAGGGCAAAAGTGAGGACAGTTAGGACACTCTTGCACATTTTTGACATTCAGGTGACTGTGCATCGTGATGAATTCTTATAATAAAACCAACTAGATACATAAATTTCTCAAATTTATTATTGGAATAAAACTCTACATGTTTCAGACAGTTTCTCTGTCCATCATCAGGAGTTTTTCACTGTACACACAGCAATGGTACATGTCATACACTTTTGCTGACAGCTTGCCAAGTTATCAGCAAACCTGTACGAATTGCTGTGTGTACAGTGAAAAAATTCCTGATGATGGACAGAAGAACTGTCCGAAACATGCAGAGTTTTATTCCAATAATAAATTTGAGAAATTTATGTATCTAGTTGGTTTTATTATAAGAACTCTTGCACGGTTCACATACATAACTTCACTATATCCTCACTCTCATCACCACATCCATGCAGATGGAGGCAGTTCCAAAACACTGGAATCTCTTAATACTGCATAGTATCATAACATGGAAGGTTACAATATGATACTTCTGTGTTGTTGTCAGTGCCATCAAGCTAATGCAAGAAAAGGAGGCACAGAATTTAAATATACTGAAAGTAATGGCGGATAATGTGAATCCTCTAGAGAAATCATTGACTGAGAATTACATCTACCACGTACATGGTATCTGTGACAGATGTAAACTAACTGACATCTGCCCCTTTTATTTATTTGTGTTTACTATATACAGTAGTCTAATATATGTTAAATACAATATGTTATGGAATTAGCAATTACAAGTAGTCAAAAATGTGTAACTTTCTTGGCTTTTGATTTTGTATATTGCCAGCCATTCAACTTTTCTCCAGATATGTATATTAGCTGGGACTTACTGTGAGTGGTCAAGGACATCACAACAAAAAATTTTGTAGCCTTGAATTCTTATTTGTACAAACAGGATAAATCTACCATTATACTGGAATATCCAAACTTGTTGATTTGTGACAGTTACTGCCTTCAGTGCTGCACTAATATCTAAGACACTGCACCACCCAGGCTGAACATAAGTGAAATTAATTGTCAGATACATCTGGCTTGGTAAGGTATTGCATTCAAAACACATTTCTGAAGTATGCATTTAGTGACAGACCCAAAAAATACGGTGCACTCTTCCTTCTCCACACGGCCATTAAACAGCCCCAGTGGGGCACACGAATAATTGTTACTAATGGTCAACAGAAACAATTCTGTTGCTGCAAGGAAACAAATTTCACTGGATGCAGAATGGTTCTGTGTATGTGTTATAGAATAAATGGTGCCATACTATAAATCAAAATGGTATGATTAAAACAGTGCACCAGCAGCAGTCCAGTGGCCACCTATTCATCATCACTGTTGTATTCACAGACAGACAGACAGACAGACAGACAGACAAACACACACACACACACACACACACACACACGCAGACAAACTAAAGCACTATTTTACAGTACAATCTTGATAGCTGTTCCAGCTGCTAGTAAATTCCCTGCCTTACATGAACCAGAAGGTTCTTGTCTGTTTTCAGAACAGCCTAACACTGGACCCAGTTCTGAGCTAGATAATTTCATCCCACACTCCGACACTATTTTTCTAATATTTGGAACTGGGACAGTTCAGGCCGTATATCATGTAGGCTATGGAATGTACAACAGAGTAGTCATGACTCAATTCCTAGTGGGGACAGAGACTTTGACATTCCCCACAGCATTCAAACTAAATATGGGGTCCACCCAGCCCCTTACCCAATGGATACTGGGGACTCTAATACCTCTGGGTTAAATCTGCCACTCATTAAGCCCACTGCTCATCTCGGTGTAGTCCTGTGCTTGACATGTACCTCTCTTCCCCTGCATCTGTGGTCCTAACGCAGTGCTGCCTTCCTTCCTTGGGGGCTTTCACAAAACTATGAAAGGCGACTCTTAGCTTATCATGTCTGTCTGTCGGTCGGTCTGTCTGCATGGAACAACTTGGCTCCCACTAGATGGATTTTAATTAAATTTGACACTTGGGTATTTTTCGAAAATCCGTCGAGAAAATTCAAGTTTCATTAACATATAACGAGAATAACGGATACTCTCCATGAAGACCAATACACATTTTTACTTTATCTGGCTGAATTATTCTTAGAATGAGAAATGTTTCATGCCAGATTTGTAGAGAATATCGAAACACATTTTATGTTCAATGACTTTTTTTTTTCTCCGAAAACCGTCCCTTTTATAAAATAATGTGGAAAAATATGGTACAGCTGGACAGGCCCCAGGTGACAATATGGTGCATGCGCAGTGCATGCGGGATACCTAAGGTTACATACACACATTCAGAATATGTAATACTTAGTTCTTCTACGGCAACAATGGTTACGCGAATGCGCCTCAGTATTACATTTACACGTTTATTGCTTGTCTTTTATCAGTTTAATTAAAGAATGTAATGGCAGCAGCTCACGGATTATCTCTCGGTAAACACTCCTCCAATGACCAAACCCAAAAAGGCTAGCAGTCTGAGACGTCAACACATACTTAGTAGTGAAAATGCCCCCAGTTGTGGAACCCAAAGGTTCGTTACAGTGCCAAGAATAGCCCGCCACTGCTTCCCATCCTAAACTGGGTGAATCCAAATCGTATCCTCACAGTTTCCTTACAGATCCATTTACCAGCACCCTCCTATCTCTCCTTAAGTGCCTCAGACCGTTTCCTCCCTTCCCGAAATCAGAGTAACATTTTGTCCACATTTTCACCTTCCCTGTGCATGCTACATGTCCCACCCACATCGCTTACCAGTGTCGCAGCGGTCACCGGCATAGCCCAGGTGGCAGTGGCAGCTGTCTGGGGCGACACACACACCGTTCACACAGCCACTGCACACCGGTAAGCAGCGTGTGCCTGTCCGGTCCGGCGCATGTCCGTCACAACACGTGTCCACCACTCTGTCCCGCATCTCCGTCTGAAACACACTGACCTGTGATCATTCTGCAGGGTGGGCCCGTCTAGGGCAAGTGCAGCTATTATACTTTGAAAATTGCTGCAGCGACGTTTCGGATATACGGTATCACATCCCACAAGACTTCAGTCTTATTAATCAGCGCAAAAACATTGTCATTCCACATTCTTACGTCAAATTTAAGACTGCTTTTAATATTTTCAACCCATCCACTTCACGGGTTCTTTATTTTTTCAAAACGATTTATCCTGTTAAGATGTTTCCACTGAAGTGATTTCGGTATTGAATTAACAAGTTGATAAAATATAAAGGCAAAGTGATCCCGTTACAGGCCCGGTGTGGCCCAGAGGGTGGGTAGAGATATAACTCTACTTTTCCATGACCGCGGCACTAGAAGGGGGTGAGTGGTCAGCAGCACGTCCCGGCCGCAATTTACCCCCGGGAAAGACCCGGTACTCGTTTTGCAGGAGGCTGGGGGGGGGGGGGCGGGGCCGGGGGGAAAATCTCGTCCCCCCCGGGATTCGATCCCGGACCGTCCAGCCCGTACCTCAGTCGCTATACCGACTGAGCTACCGGGCCCACAGTAACAAGATGATATGGATGCGAAAATAAAGAAAATTCTTGTAACTGAAAAGGGCGTATGACTGCCTGGAAACGAATGAAATATATCTGACAGCCGAAACTAGGGCTGCTATCATCCGGTTCTGGTGTTTGCTGGTTGGCCGTTTTCAGGCTACAATGAATGGTTCCGAACGGAAATGTTGCGGGCCTATCTCAGTTTTACGTTATGGAAACACAACTACAGACAGCAGACACAGTGGGTCAGATTTTGGGGTTCATGTGTGTGGTGATGGTACAGAGTTCAGGGCTTCGTTTGTTTGTTCTGAGGGCCGCCGGTTCGTCGGCCTCCAGATGGTTCTGATGTCCCTGACAGCCACTCACCTGATTCTTCAGTCTGTCCCTCATCTCGATCTTGTACTTGGTGCAACGTGGTGGGATCTTCAGGCACCATGTGTATGTCTTCACTTGCACTGGTTCCTTCACCACCACCCTCAGAGTTACGTTGTACCTGGGAAGTGTGGAATGTGGATCATACATAAGGTGCATATCCTCTTGCGACACAATGTTCCGGGTCGTTCAGCACGTGACAAAATGACGTAACTCGATACGTGTTTTAACCTTCATAGGTCCGTGCATCGCTAATATATTCGCAGAGTACAACCAACAAGATGCAACGTTTCACAATTTATTTACTTCTTTAAGACGCTCTACATGTTTCAGACAGGTTTTCCGTCCATCATCAGGAGCACAAAACAGCACATACAGCGTCAGGTATTTGTCAGACCAATACTGATACCTGCTGCTGGCCTGGCAGGTTTGGGTGGGATGGAACAGTTTTGAGCTCCTGATGAGGGACGGGAAAACCGTCTGAAACATGTAGAGCGTCTTACAGAAATAAATAAATTTGAGAAACGTTGGTGTCTTGTTGGTTGTACTCTGAGAATCGATACGTCTTCTTTTCTGCCGAAAATGCCTAACTTACGTTTCTCGCTTGTGGCAGACGTTCTCTCCTGCCAGCTCTGCAACACCCAGCACAACATGTGCTGCGAGCAGCAGCGTTGCTAGGAGTAGCGGGGTCATGACAGCCGGCACGTTACGACCCACACATCGCGGCCGCTTCATCCAGGCCCTGTAATGCTGAACACAGAATATGTTTGGTGCGTCGTTACACAATAAGCTAACTTTGTTTTTTAATCCCTCCAATAGGCCTGGACAGGCCGTGAAGGTTCCAGGAGCTTGAGGCTCCCAGAAATTCAAGACACTCGGCACAAGGTGGTAAGTTTATCAGACCAACGCACCGGCCGCCTTTACCCCCAGGAGATATTCTTGATACTCATTTTTGTTAGAGGCTGAGTCTACCCCAGGGCCATAGTGCGGCCGGAAGGATTATGTGAATGAACAATTCCAGTGACATCATCGGAAATTGAACCTGCGATCTTCCAGGTTGTAAGGAAGTGCCTCAACCAACTGCGCCACCGCGCAGTAAACTGAAACAAAGATAAAATTTGTGAGATAAGGCGTTTGCGCAGCGGTGAAGATTCGTACCACTGGGTTTGGGTTGTGATATCGTGCGGTCTGGTACGTGGGTACCAACCTGTCGGAGGAACAGACTGCCGCCATGTGTAGGGTAGAATCGAGTGTCACAAATACGGGAAGGTCAGTTGCAGTGCGAATTCGGTTGGTAAATTGAATGCAGTACCAACGAGTTTGACGGACAGGGAAAAGTTCGAGCAGGCCCGATGGACAACTGTCGTCATGTATCAGAGAGCAGTACACTTCAAGTCTCGAATGGTGATAAAAATACAGGTGGCCCGGAAGTCACTTGACATTTGAAGCGACATTAAGTATGGATGTCCAGCGACTTTTGCGCCGTCTTATGTAGTCTACACGATCACCCTTCGTAACTTTGTTGTCCCGACGCGCTCAGTCCGGTAGGTGATCCTCTTTCGGGAAACGGGTGTGGTTCACCGAATCACATATAGTTTTAATTATTTCTCTTTTACTTGTTGTTTTATTTACTCAATTTATTCTTGATATAAAATAACGGAGCGCTATATCCAGTAAAATAACTTGATCATTTCTAGGAAACTGACACAGTCACTTCTCTGTACTCCTTATACCACACTCGTATGCGACTGAATTCGCACTGGATTGCTAGCTTCCGTTATCAGCTCCTAATGTTTTCTCATTTAAATCTCTCCCCTCCTGCCTATCACCAACGGTCCTGAATATATTTTTTTAAAATTTTAGCACACCCTGTATATAAAATGTGAGTAATACAGGAACCAAATACGTTAGAATTATGAAACAAACTGCATTTTGAAGAGAAAAAAACGGAGAGTATATACCATGTTTAAAATATTCAGTACCTATATTTGTTGAATAAATATATAAAAT
>Ga0123353_10006912_pt1 | contig 15248 bp, 9 predicted proteins | sample TergutLab28metaG_3_FD_92763 | JGI IMG/M metagenome (GOLD analysis project Ga0123353, IMG submission 92763) | Labiotermes labralis P3 segment gut microbial communities from Petit-Saut dam, French Guiana - Lab288 P3 | ecosystem: Host-associated > Arthropoda: Insects > Digestive system > Gut ... | reverse complement strand
TTCGTCGTTCCGTACGGCAGGTCCAATCCGCTTTACTCCCTGAATCCGCGTAATCCCGCTCGGTCTTTTCGACGTCGGAACCATGCAACGATGCTACAGTCTCCATTTTTTCCAATAAAATCGTGCCTGACGCCACTGGCCGCATATCACACCGACGCGGGAACACGGCCTCGAACGACACGCACATCCCCCTGTGTGCGCCATTCGCAGCCACCTTCCCAGATCGGTGTGATATGCGGCCAGTGGCGTCAGGCACGATGAATGAACTCCGTAAACTTCGCGACCCATGGTTCGCGGCGTACCGCTCACCATGGGCTAAACACGACGCCGCTTCGCGGCTGTGGCCCGGCCCTTCCACGCGAGACTGGGGAGGACACTCGGTTGGTTTTCGACATGAAAATCATACGGGTGACCTCTGCCAGAAACGTTTGTCACACCCTATCAGACGCCGCTGTCGCGGCTGTATACCGGCTCTCTGACGCGAGGTCGGGGAGGAATCGTTTTCCGTGCGGAACGTTTTACAACGCAAAAAGGCATAGCCAAATCGACGCGTCATTCGTATGTCACAATTCCGCGCCGTTCGTGCGTATCACGTCGCCGTACCAGGCGGCGGAGTCTTTGGGGATTCGGCGTTGGGTGGGATAGTCGGTGTAGACCAGCCCCACGCGCACGGCGTCTCCGAGAGCCCATTCGAAGTTGTCGGTGAAGCACCACTGGAAGTAGCCGCCCACGTCCACGCCGTCCGCGGCGGCGCGGCGGAGTTCCAGCAGGTGACGGTGCAGGTAGTCGATCCGCTGCGGGTCGTGCACGCGGCCGTCGAGCGAGATTACGTCCGCCACCTGGCAGCCGTTTTCCGTGATGACGATCGGCAGGCCGTACCGTTCGTGGAGGAACCGCGGTCCCCAGTAGAGGCAGGTCGGCGTGATTGGCCAATTGTCCTGCGTGGTTTTCGGGTAGCCCGCCGGCAGGGGCACGAGTTGTGGGCCTTGCAGCGTAGCGGCGACGTGCCGGCCGTTGTAGATGTTCGCGCCAAGGAAATCCAGCGGTTGGGCGATGATGGCCATGTCGCCGGGTTGAATATCCGGGGCCGCCTCGCCGAAAAGTTTGAGCCCCTCGGCGGGATACGCGCCCTTGAGCATCGCGTCGAACCACCAGGCGTTGAACAGGAAACCGTTTCGGCTGGGTTCCTCGAACATGACGGTGCGGGCGGCCTCAATATCCGCGGGGGTTTCCGTGTTCGGCATACGCGTGACGGCGACCATGGCGATGCCCACCGTGGGCTTTCGCGCGGCGTGGGCGCGGATCGCCATCACCCCGCGGCCATGAGCGAGCATCGCGTGATGCATGGCCCGCACGATCTCGTCGAACCGCAGTTTGTCGCCTGGCGCGTGGATGCCGTCCTGATGCCCGAGGATGATAAAGCACTGCGGTTCGTTGTGCGTCATCCAGTGTGTCACGCGGTCGCCCAGCCGCGTGGCGAGCACGCGGGCGTATTCGGCGAACCAGTCGGCCGACTCGCGGTTGAGCCATCCCCCGCGATGGTACAACGCCAGCGGATAATCCCAGTGAAACAGCGTCAGCCACGGCTCGATGCCCGCGGCGAGGTACTCGTCCACCAGCCGGTCGTAGAAGTCCAGGCCTTTATCGTTGATCGGACCGACGCCCGCCGGCAGCACGCGAGGCCAACTGACCGAAAACCGCGACGCCCGCACGCCGATCCGTTTCATCAGCGCGATGTCCTCGCGGTAGCGGTAATAGTGTTCGCACGCGACGTCGCCGTTTTGCCCCTGCCAGACCGCGCCCGGCTTGCGACAAAACATATCCCACACGGAAGGCTCCTTGCCGTCCTCGCGGGCGGCCCCTTCAATTTGATACGACGCCGACGCGACGCCCCAGGTAAAGTCTTTTTTGAATGCCATGTGTGGTTTCCTTTTTGGCCGCGAATGCCGCGAATCTTTGGAAATTAATTCGCGAAAATTCGCGTAATTCGCGGCTACTTTTTCACCGGGGCCGTTTTCTTTTGTTCCTTGGCCCAACTGTCCTTCAGGCTTACCGTGCGGTTAAACACCGGCGCGGCCGGTTTGCTGTCGTGATCAACGCAGAAGTAGCCTAGCCGCTCGAACTGGAATTTCTCGCCAGACGTCGCGCCGCCGGTCGTCGCCGCTGTCGCCAATGACGGTTCCACGAACGCCCGCAGCACCTCCAGCGAGGTTTCACGAAGGTTCGCCCGCCAGTCTAAGCCTTCGGGCACATCGTCGGGGTCGGGCTTGGTGAAGAGTGGTTCATACAGGCGGACCTCCGCCGGTACGGCGTGCGCGGCCGAGACCCAGTGAATCGTCGCCTTGACCTTGCGACCGTCCGGAGAGTCGCCGCCGCGCGTGGCGGGGTCGTACGTGCCGTGCACCTCGGTGACGTGGCCGTTGGCGTCTTTGACCACGCTCACGCACTTCACAAAGTACGCGTATCGCAGCCGCACTTCCACGCCGGGCGAGAGGCGGAAGTAGCCTTTGACGGGCACCTCCATGAAGTCTTCCTGCTCAATGTACAACTCGCGAGAGAACGGTACCACGCGCGTGCCGGCGGCGGCGTCCTCGGGATTGTTGATCGCGTCCAAGTCTTCGGTTTGCCCGGCGGGGTAATTGTCGATGACCAGTTTTAGCGGTCGCAGCACGGCCATGCGGCGGGCGGCTCGCTTGTTGAGGTCCTCGCGCAGGCAGTGTTCCAGCAGGGCGATGTCCACGACGCTGTCGTTTTTGTTGATGCCGATGCGGCGGGTGAACTCGCGAATCGCCTGCGGCGTGTAGCCTCGCCGCCGCAGCCCGGCCAGCGTGGGCATGCGCGGGTCGTCGAACCCACGCACCACACCCGACCGCACCAACTCAATCAGCCGCCGCTTGGACATCATCGTGTACGTCATGTTCAGCCGGGCGAACTCGATCTGCCGCGGGTGATGAATTTTTTTGCCCCACGGCCCGCTGCCGTCGTCCGTGCGGCCGTCATTGATCGCGTCGATAAACCAGTCGTATAACGGGCGGTGATTTTCGTACTCCAGCGAGCACAGGCTGTGCGTGATGCCCTCGATGGAATCCTGCAGGCCATGCGCCCAGTCGTACATCGGGTAGAGGCACCATTTGTCGCCCTGGCGGTGATGCTCGGTGTGCAGGATACGGTACATCACCGGGTCGCGCAGGTTGATGTTGGGGCTGGCCATGTCGATCTTCGCGCGGAGCGTGCGGGCGCCATCGGGGAATTCGCCGTTTCGCATACGCGTGAACAGGTCGAGATTTTCCTCGACGCTCCTTTCGCGGAACGGGCTGTTCTTTCCCGGCGAGGTGAGCGTGCCGCGATAGGCGGACACGTCCTCGCCGGTCAGATCGCAGACGTACGCCTTTCCTTTCTTGATCAGCTCAACGGCCCATTCGTAGGTGCGTTCGAAGTAATCGCTGCCGAAAAACAGCCGCTCGCCGAATTCGCAGCCGAGCCAGCGGACGTCCTCGATGATCGCGTCGACGTACTCCTGCTCTTCCTTGGCCGGGTTGGTGTCGTCAAAGCGGAGATTGAACAGTCCGCCGAAATCCTGCGCGATACCGGAACTCACGCCCATCGCCTTGGCGTGCCCGATATGCAGATACGCGTTAGGCTCGGGCGGAAACCGCGTGTGTACCTGTTGCCCATGAAACCGCCCGCCGTCCTTGAGGTCGTCCATGACGGCCTGCCGGATAAAGTCCACACTCTCGCGCGGCGCGCCGGAGGCGGGGGGAGTGTCTGCGTTGTTCATGTTGGGGTTGTCGCTGTCCGTCATGCGTTCATCCTTTCGATCGTCGACAAACCGCATTCTATTCGGGACAGCAAACGTTTCGCAACGGCCCTGCCTTTTTGCGTTGTAGAACCGCACTCTATTTGACCGGATAATACGTCACGCCAAAATCGACGATCTTGTATAGTTCCGGCAGGCTGGAGACCAGCAGGAAAACCGTCGTGGCGGCGTAGAGGGCCAGTCGTGCCGGTCTGGCGGCGGCGAAGAGTTTCCGGGTCAACAGAACCAGCAGGGACACGTACGCCCAGGAAAAGTAGAAAATGTACAGCACCAGGCCGTTCTCGGATGTGCCCCACCCGCCCACGCACAGGATGAGGAACGAGCACACCACCCAGCCGAAACAGATCCGGGCGAAACGATTTTGCCAGTTCAGCGCGAACCCCACCACCACCAGCCCCAGCAGCACCAGGCCCGCGATGGAGATCGACGTAACCGGGTCGGGCCAGTAGCAGGGGTAGTCTTGCGACAAATCCACATGCGCCGCCGGCGGCACGAAGCACGTGGTAACGAAATAAACAAATTGCCGCCATCGCTCGGCCAGGGAAACGTCCACGCCGGTGAAGCGGGTGAGGCCGAACATTTTCCCCACCAGCGTGAAGAGCGGCAAGCGGCCAAACAGCGTCACGAACACAAAAAAAACAAGCCCGGCCGCCAGCGTGCTTCGGACCAGGGTGTTGAGGTATCCTCGGACGCCCCGGGCGGCGGCCTGGCACGACACCAGCAACGGCAGAAACATACCGGAGGTCAGGATGGACCCCGTGGCGGCAATCCAGAGATAGAGGACGTTTCGTTTCTCCTGGAGCGGCGGCGATTTCTCCTTCGCGCGGCAGTACGCCTCGGCCAGCACCAGAATCCAGAATGTGGACAGGACAAACTTTTCCAGGTTGATGGTAAACAGCAGGGTGGGGAACAGCGCCGTGGCCATGAGGAGAAACAAAATCTTTTCGGTCCCGTGCAGCTTGAGCATTCGCGCCAGCAGCACCAGGCAGCACAGCACCAGGAACACATGGACAACCGCCAGCAGGATGGGATAGGCATTGGGCATGAAAAACAGGGGCAGCGACATCGCGCGGGCGCACAGAGCGAACGGCATGGCAAATGCAATGAACAGCGGGTGACGGATGTCGTTGGCCGGCGCGCCGACGTTGACATATGCGTCGGTCGCCACCAGCTCGCTGGAATCCAAGGTGTACATCACGTCCACGACGCCGTCCAGGCCGGGTCCAGTCACGCCGTAAAACAGGACGGTCCGGCTGTACAGCACCACGATTGCCAGCGACAGGAGAACGCCCGCCGCGAGGACAACCACGCGTTCCCCGGTGTCGGAGGTTTGAATCAACCGCCAGGCCCACGACCAGAAACGGCTGGTAAAGGCGTACAAAAAAACAAACAGCGCCGGCAGAAGACACAGCACCCCCGCCGCCAACACAACGCCCGGCCGCTCGTGCCAGTAGACGAGACTGATGTTGAAATAGACCCACCAGGCCGTCAGCGTGAGAATCCCCGCCACGATCGCGGAGGGTTTGTGGAACGGGTCGAAGATTTTTTCCAGCAGCGAATACCGCCCGACCAGCACCACCAGGACCACCGCGGCCAGCACCGCGCTGCCGACCAGCACCGGCAACGACTCGTCGTGCGCGTAGTCGGTCTTCATCATGAAAACCGCCATCGCCACACCGGAAGCGATCACGGCCGCGCGAAACAGCATGGAGGGTTTCCAAGCCGTGCCGGATGGTGTGGTGTTCTGTCTAACGAACAACGAGACCGTGTTCATGGTTCCTCACTCCCTGTTACATCGGCTTCATGTTCGCGGGACTTGACCGACGTTCCAGGGATGTGAAAAAGGACCATGATCCATCAAACAATGTTTTCAGCGGCTTGCCGTTTTGCGCTGGAAGAGGTGGTGCAAAGCGAAACGTTCTTTGTTCCACAACACCCTACAGCGCAAAGAGGCAAGCCGCTGAAAACATCGTTGTGACCAACACGCCCGCTCACTCGACGAGCGTCGCGGTTTTCGGGGCGGCTTGCAGCACGGGGACGGCCACCCGGCGGACTGGTTGTGTTGCCGGTGTGGCCGCCGGTTGTGTGGATGGCGGGATCACGATCGCCGGTCGCGTTGTGGGTGTTGCTGGCCGTGTCGTCGGCAGCGATGTCGCCACCGGTTTGCTGTCCTTCGCCGCCTTCGCTTCCGCCTCTTTGGCCTTTTTCGCCTCGTTTGCCGCCTTGGCCGCGGCGGTCTCGGCCTCCTCCAGCGCCACTTGCGCCCGTTCCAGCAATTCTTCCGCCGATGCAATGGCCATTTCCGCCATGTTCATCTCCTCGATCACCGCGTCCCACACCTCCTCCGCCACGTCCGCACCGTTATCCTCGGCCTCGTCCAGCGCGTCCAGTTTCGCCTCGGCCGCCGCCAACTCCGCCTGGCGGGCCTTCAGCTCCTTTTCCACGATATCCACCCTGATCCTGGCCGCCTTGACCACTTCCTCCGGGTCGACGGGCTTGACCGCCACCGCGGCGGCGGGCTTGTTCGCCACCGCGACGGCAGGCTTGTCCGTTACGGCGATGGGCTTATCCGTCGCGGCGGTAGAGGCCGCCGCCTGTTTCGCGATCGCCGCGTCCCGCGCTTCCCTGGCCGCCATTTCCGCGATGATCTTGTCCTGTTTTTCCGTCGCCGCATTCACCGCCCGTATCGTCGCCGAGGCGGCGGCTTCCAACTCCGCCGCTTCCTGCGGCGATTTTCCCACCGCCGGTATCGGCGGCGGGCCTGGCGGGGTGATGATCGGCGTGCCTTCCTCGGTGGGTTCCTCCTCAACAGGTTCTTCCTCGGCGGAGTTGATCGCGATCGTCGCGATGTGGCCGATGAACAGATTCAGCTCCGGGCCGTTGTCGATCTGGAACTTGAGATTCTTGCCCTGAAGTTTTCCGCTCATCGTCGTGCCGCTTTTGAGCGCGAGCGTGACCTTTTCCATGCTCTCGCTCTCGGGGTCGAACTCCGCCGAGGCGATGTCCGCGAATTTCACGGCCTGTTTTCCGGTGTCGGTCAACAGGGACACCTCCGTCGCCGCCAGCGAACCGGAGACGGTGTCCTCGTTCCGCATCGTGATCTGGGCGGCTGGTTTGGCGTCGGCGTCCCCGGCGCCGAACTCGATCTGGGCCACCATGTTGATCGACACGTTCATCGTCGGACCCAGCGCGAGCTTGCCCGAAAGTTTCTCCGCCGTCAGCAGCCCCGAGAGCACCGACCCGTTGCGGAACATCGCGCGGTGCAGTCCGCCCTCGGGCGTGTCGGTGACGATGCGCGAGAGCTGCCCCGCGCCGAGTTTGAACCGGCCATGAAGCGTGCTGAACTCCAGCGTCGGTTTGTCGGCCAGGTACAGCCGCTGCCCGTTGCGGAGCACGATGAAACTCTCGGCCACCTTGACATCCGCCGGTTTGGTGTCCGAGAGTTTGTACCCCGCCGAGCGGAAGTCCCTCGCGGCCAGCGTCACGGTGTTGTCGCTGTCGAGCTTGAGCACGACCGACGAGGTCAAATCGCCCGCGAGAATCTGCCCGTCGGTCAACAGCAGTTGTGCGTAGGCGTCCTCGTCCTGCGGAAGCAGCAGACCCACCACGCGGGCGGCGGGGAGTTTCATCTCGCCGAAAATCGTCTTCACGACGAACGTGTCGGTGGTGATCGTTCCGCGGATCTGGTCACCGTTCCGCAGCACGGCCAGGTCGCCCTTGGCGTCGCGCGGAATGTCCAGCCGCTCGACCGTCGTCGCCGAGACCGCCGTGGGGGCGTTCAGGAGAATCGCCCGAAGCGGCGCGGGAATTTTGGCCAGTTCGGCGGAGACGTCGAAACTTTTCATGAACGCCTTGGCCTTGGCGAGGTCGGCCTGCTGGCTGTGGAAAAACACCAGCGCCACCGCCTTGCCGGGCTCGATCGTGATGTCATGCAGATACTGCACCTCGTTGGACCCGGTCTTCCACTGCACGCGGGGCTTGAGCTTGGCGTTCGGCGCGGCGATGACATGCACCACCACCGGCCGGTTGGCGTCCGCGCGGAACAGCGAGGCGAAGGCCCAGTCCTTGGCCTCGATGGTCTTCGCGCCGCGGTTGGTGACCACCTCGTTCACGCTCGCGTTCATGCTGTTGCGATAGTTCAGCGACAGGCGGAACGGTTCGCCCGAGTTGTTCTCGAAAATGTCGATCCAGCGGCAGTACCCGAATTTTTCGTCCACGTATACCCGTCGATATACATGCACGTTTCCGTACTGCCACGGGCCCACTTCCACCTCGCGCCCGTCCTCGCTCATGCGCTCGTTTCCGCCGGAGGAAAACTCGTTTCCGTCGGTCAGCGTCAGCCGCATGGCGACACTGTACGCCTCGTTGCGCGAGACCCGCCCGTACGCGTCGATGACCCATCGGCCACCCACCCCGTCCTTGACGTCCCAGTTGAACGAGGGACTCTTGCCCTCCGGGATGTGCAGCTCGCGGTTCTGCGCCCAGACCGAACCCGCCAGGCCGATCGTCAGGCCGAGAACCGTCAACAATACTGTCAGTCGTGTATGCATGCTACATGCTCCTGTGCGGACTGTCGCGTCATGTGATACAGAACAACTGGCCTCCCCGGTCTCGCGTCGGGGTGCCGGCACGTAGCCCCGAAGGGGCGTCGTTTTTAGCCCAGGGCGAGCCGTACTCGGCGAGCCCTGGGGAGGAAGGGTCGTTTTTCGTGCCCAAGCCCCGCAAGGGGCGTTGTATCGTTCGATGAATACCGGGCATGCACGGCACCACACGACGCCCCTGCGGGGCTTGCTCGTTGAAGGGCCGCTACCCCAGGGCTCGCCGAGTACGGCTCGCCCTGGGCTAAAAACGACGCCGCTCCGCGGCTGTGTGCCGGCACTCCAACGCGAGACCGGGGAGGCCAGCCCAATCTTTTCCACATCACCCATGCCACTGTCTCCATCAGGCCTGGTACTTCATCAACCCACAGCCTTCAGCCCACAGCCCACGGCCATTGTTCGTTTACCACATCTCAAAGTCCTGCTCGAATCCACCGCCGCCGCTGGCGGGTTTGTCCTTGTTTCCACCGAGTTTTTCGATGATCGTTCCGACGCGCTGGCGGACCTCCGCGTCCTTGTCCTGCGTGTATTTCATCAGGCAGGGAACGATCTGGGCGCCCATACGAATCAGTTCTTCCGTGGCCGCGTCGCGGTCCTTGTAACTCTCGCTGTAAAGCCTCGCCACCAGGGCGTCGACCTTTTTCACGATCTCGTCCGGTGGAAGCGCCACCGCCTGCTCCAGCTTGGCCAACTGCCCGGCCGCCAGTTTCACCGCCGGACCGGGCGAGACCTGGAATGTCAACTCCTCCTGCTCCAGACGCCCGCGATGCACCGACTTGTCCCACAGCGTCGCGGTCACGCGGCCGGGCTGATTGGTGACGAACTCCATCGCGCGAATATTGTTCGGCCGCAACGGAACGGTTCCCACGTCGGTGACGATGGTGAACTTCTCGTCGGCGAACCGGCCCACCAGCACGTCGCCGTTGTTGAGCTGAACCGCCGCGAGGTACGGTGTGACCTTTTCTTCCTGGTTGTACTGGATGGACAGGATCATGTCGCGCGGAATATCGAGCGTTTTGGCGGGTTTGACGAGCTTGACGGACAGCATGGCGTCGTCGAGCATTCCGCCCAGCAGCGACCCGTTGACGAAACTCGCCCGGTGCAGCGCGTTGCCCGGATTGTCCATCGTGATCATCTGCATGTCCGCGCTGCGAAGCTCCACAAGCCCGTGACGTGTGCGGAAGCGGATGGTCAACGCGTCCGGGTCGAACTGGAGCTGGTCGCCCGTGCGCAACACCATCACCGGACCGGTCGTCTCGGTGGACTCGGGTTTGGCCTTGCTGATCTGGTACGAAAACTGCTTGATTTTTCCCAGCGGGAACTTGAGCGGCTCGCCCCCGGTGGCCAATTGGAGCAGGATCACCGCGTCGGCGGCCAGGTCACCGGAGATGATCTGCCCGTCGGTGGTCACGGCCCGGACGTTGGACCCCTGGCAGAGCATGCCCACGACGTCCTCGGACTTGAGTTCGAGGTCTCCGAAGAGCGTCTTCATCGGGAACGACGCGTTGGTGATTTTTCCGAAGAGCGGATCTTCCTCGCTGTTGTTGCGGACGATGCAGTCGCTGGTGTCGCTGCGGAGCAGTTCCACGCTGCTCTCGCCGCCGGGCGCGAAATTCCACAGCAGTTTCCGCACCGCGTTGGGCAGGTCCTTCATGAGCTTGGCGGATTTGAACTCCTTCATGAGCTTGGCGTGGTCGTCGAGGCTGCGGGCCTGGGACATGAAGTTGCATACGATGATGCCGCCGCGCGGGGGAACCTTCACCTCGTACTGAATCTGGACGGTGTTTCCCTGTATCTGGACATTCGGGCGGGGATTCTTGCTTTTGGCGTCGGCGTAGATGTGCAGCGTCGTCGGGACGTTGTTATTGCCGCCGACGTTATTCTGCGTCGCCACCGCCCAGTCTTCGGCGGTGATCTGGTTCTTCCCGCTGGAGGTCAGTTGCGCGCCGATTCCCCAGTTGTTGTACGTGTAATTCACCAGCCGCACGGAGATTTCCTGGTCGGAGGGGTTCTCGATCAGCGTCAACCAGCGGGCCAGCGGGGCGTCCTTGTAAACCTTCACCCGCCGCGTGAACATGACATTGTTCAAATTATGAGGGCCCGACTGCAACTCGTCCCCCTCGGCGTTCAGCGCGGCCGACCCGCTTCCGGGAAAACTCCACCCGCCGCTTCCGTTGATGTAAATGTTGCAGTTCATCGCGTTGCTGAACGCGTTGTTCGTTCCGCTGTTGACGTACAGCCCGCCGTACATGTCCCAGCGGAACCCGCCCCCGTCGGTCAGCACGTATGGCCGAAGCTGCACGTCCTGCGCTTTTTCGATCAACAGCCCCTTGATATCCAGCACGTTCTGTCCGGGCCCGCGCTGGGCGGCCACGTCAAACCCGATCGCCACGGCCAGCACGCCAATCGCCCATGAGGCCCACAACCCCAGCCCAGTCGCTCTGTTCATACCATCACCCTTTCACTACCTCATAGACGCACGTCCGCGGGAAATTGTTTCAAGAAAAAGATACCACCATGATACTATCCCGTTCGTGAAAACAGGCCAACCAAAAATTCGCCTGGTGGCGATGGACCTGGACGGCACGCTGCTGACGGGCGACAAGCGGATTTCTCCGTGGTCGGAGTCCGTGTTGCGGCGGGCGAAGACGGCGGGCGCGAGGATCGTGCTGGCCTCGGCCCGTCCGCCGCGGAGCGTCATGCCTTTTTACACGCAACTGGATCTCGACACGCCGATGATCAACTACAACGGCGCGCTCGTCTACGACCCTCCCACACAGCGCGTGCTCGCGCATCGGCCGATCCCGGCGGCCGTGGCCGGCGAGATCGTACGCGAAGCCCGCGCGCGGCACCCGGAGGTGATCGTGTCGGCTGAAATTCTTGACCGGTGGTACACCGATCGCCACGACGAACGCTATCTCACCGAAACCGCCCGCCACTGCGTGCCCGACGTGTTGGCGCCAATCGACGGCTGGCTGAACCAGCCCGTCACCAAACTGCTCCTGCTGGGCGAAGGACCGATGCTCACGTCGCTGCGGAAAGGGTTCGAGCAGACCCACCGCCACCAGGTCGCGATGGTCCAGACCGAGGGATTTCTGCTCCAGCTCATGCACGCGACGACGTCGAAGGCGCAGGCCCTTCGCGAGGTGGCCGCCGAACTGGGCGTCTCCCGCGAGGAAACGCTGGCCGTCGGGGACAACGCCAATGACGTGGGCATGCTCCAATGGGCCGGCGTGAGCGTCGCCGTCGCCAACGCCTGCCCCGACGCCCTCTCCGTCGCCGACCACATCACCGACCACCACAACGCCGACGGCGCCGCCAAGGCGGTCCAGCAATGGGTTCTGCACGGGAAATGAATCCCCGTTCCGTCAGGCGAATCCGTTGTCGCGCAGGGTGTCCAGCGTCAGTCCGCCGGAGGTGGGACGGAGCGGGCCGGCCTGGAGGTGCTTGAGGACGTATTTTCCGATGACGTCGGTTTCGATGTTGACCGTGTCGCCGGGACGCAGGTCGCCCAGCGTGGTGTCGCCCAGCGTGGTGGGAATGAGGGCCACCGAAAACCCGTCGCGCCGGACGGCGGTGAGCGTCAGCGACACGCCGTCGATGGCGATACTTCCCTTGACGACCATGCCGTCGGTGAGCTCCGGCCCGGCGGTGAAATCCAGTTCAACCGCCGCCCCCTCGCGGACGCGCGACAGGCGCGCCACCCCATCCACATGCCCTTGCACCAGATGGCCGTCCAGTCCGTCACCCAGGCGAAGGGCCGGTTCGAGGTTGACCCGGCTTCGGGCCGCCAGAGAGCCCAGCGTGGTGCGCGAAAGCGTCTCCTGGATCACGTCGAAGTGCCCGACGTCGCCCCGCAGAACCGCCGCGGTCAGGCAGACGCCGTTGACGGCCAGGCTGTCCCCGACCCGCAGCCCCGCCGCGAGAGGCCCCAGCGCAATCGCCACCCGCCGCCCGCAACGCGACGCCTCCACGCCCTCCACGAAACCCACATGCCGAATGATGCCCGTAAACATGACGCTATCGTACGGACTGCGGCAGTGGGTGACAAGGGGCCTGCCGACCTGCCAAGGGCAAACGCTCGTTACCTACCGCAAGTGGCGTGACCGGCCACTGGCCCTGCCATTAGGCGCTGTAGGGGGGTGTACACGACAAAACGTTATATCGTGTACAACCTCCTACAGCGCCTAATGGCAGGGCCAGTGGCCGGTCACGCCACTTGCGGTAGGTAACGAGCGACCAGGAAAACTACATGCGTTTGCCCTGCCACACGCGGCGAATCCCTATAATGTCCCGGAAAGGCAACGAGATGCTCTACAGCGCGGCCAGGACGAACGGGTATCGCATCTGGGCGATGGACGGAGAGATCGGCCGGGTGCGCGATCTGCTGTTTGACGATCGGCACTGGGTAGTTCGCTATCTGGTCGTGAATCTGGGCCATTGGATGCCCGGGCGTGAGGTGCTGCTGTCGGCCGACGCGATCGGGCGCTGGGAGTGGGCCCAGTCCGCCATTGGCGTGAGCTTGACCAGGGAGCAGATCGAGCACAGCCCGGACGTCAGCACCGACCTTCCCGTCGCCCGGCAACACGAGGAGCAGCTTGCCCGCCACTACGGTTGGCCGATGTACTGGGCCACCGCGATGTACGGCGGACTGGAACCGATCAGCCTGCCGCCGCCGCTGGCCCGACCCCACGACAACGAGCCGCCCACGCGGCACGATCCGCATCTGCGGAGCACCAGCGAAGTGTGCGGTTACCGCCTCCAGACCGCCGATCTCCGGCTGGGGCAGCTCGCCGACCTGCTCTACGACGCCGACCTGGCGATCCGGCTGCTGGAACTCCACACCCACCGCCTGCTGCCGGGCGGACAAAAACTTGTCGTCCCTCCGACCTGGGTCGGGGCCATCGAATGGAACACCCGGCAGATCACCCTGGCCTTGACGGCGGACCAGCTCGTCACGTTGCCTCCTTTCGAGCCCGGAATTCCCGCCGACGAATACACCCGCCGCCTGACCCAATGGCAGCAGGACCACCATTCCACGCCGGCATAGGTCGGCGGAAATCCGAAATACGAAGCACGAAATCCCCTCGTGTCCTGCTATGCGAGACTCGCCAGGTGGCCCCTTTATTTTCACCACAGAGGACACAGAGAGAACCGCCGCGTTTCGCCGCGTGAGCACAAAAACGCGTGTCATGTGCGGCGGTTCTCTCTGTGTCCTCTGTGCCTCTGTGGTGAAAAACAGACGTGCCCCGTGGCAAGTCTCGCAAATCGGGACACGACGCGAAATCCGAAACAAATTGGATGTTCCGTCAGGGAATTCCTCCCTCCGCCATCAGGACGTTCAGGAGGGTTCGCTGGAAGTGGAGGCGGTTTTCGGCTTCGTCGAGGATGTTCTCGAAATGGGCTTCGAGGGCTTCGTCGGTGATTTCGAATCCGCGGTAGGCCGGCAGGCAGTGGAGGATGATCGCGTGTCTGGGCGCGTGGGCCATCAGGTCCATGTTGAGCTGGTATCCGGTGAAGTCGCGGCGGCGTTTTTCCTTTTCCTCTTCCTGTCCCATCGAGACCCAGGTGTCGGTGTACACGCAGTCGGCGGTCCGCACGGCCAGTTTCGGATCGTGCTCCACGCGGTACGACGGGCCGAACCCGGCCAAGAACGGGTCCTGCAACTCGTAACCGCGCGGACAGGCCAGGATGAAGTTCATACCGAGTTTGTGGCAGGCGACGGAGAGGCTTCGGGCGACGTTGTTCCCGTCGCCGACGAAGGTGATGGTTCTGCCCACGAGGTCGCCGAAACGCTCGCGGAGGGTCATCACGTCGGCCATCGCCTGGCAGGGGTGGCTGAAATCCGTCAGGGCGTTGACGACGGGCACGTCGGCGTAGCGGCCCATGGTTTCGACGAATTGGTGGCTGAACGTCCGGGCCATGATGCCGTCGCACAGCCGCCCGAGCACGCGCGCGATGTCCTGAACGGCTTCGCGGCTGGCGATGCCGATTTCCGCTTGCGTGAGGTGGATCGCGTGTCCGCCGAGGTCGTTCATTGCCGTCTCGAACGAGACGCGTGTGCGGAGGCTTGGTTTTTCGAAAATCATCGCCAGCGTCTTGCCTTCGAGCGTGTGGGGCAGTTTGCCCGTCCGCCAGACGGCCTTATCGGCCACCGCGCGATCCAGGAGCATGGAGAGCTGGTCGCTACTAAAGTCTAGCAGACTGATAAAGTTTGTCATCATTTGTGTATCACCGTCCCCACACCGGCGTCGGAGAAGATTTCCAGAAGCAGGGCGTGGGGGATTTTTCCGTCGATAATGTGGGTGCGCGAAACTCCGCCGTCGAGGGCGCGGAGGCAGGCTTCCACTTTGGGCAGCATGCCCGACGAAATCGTTCCGTCGGCGACCATCTCGCGGATTTCGCCCTCGGTCAGTTGCGGGATCAGGCTGTCCGGGTCTTTCGGATCGCGCCGGATTCCATGCGTGTCGCTGACGACGACGAGTTTTTCCGCCTTCAGGGCGGCGGCAACTTCTCCGGCGGCCGTGTCGGCGTTGCAGTTGAGCTTGGCGCCCGTCTTGTCGCGCGAGAGCGGCGCGAGCACGGGGATGGTGTCGGCCTGGCAGAGCAGGTCCAGCAGTTTGGCGTTGACCGACGTGACCTTGCCCACGAAGCCCAGGTCGATCTTTCGGCCGTCTTCGTCCAGGAACAATTTCTCGCCGAACAGCACGCTGCTGGAGAGCGTGTGCAGGCCCATCGCGCTGGAACCGAACGTTTCGATCGTCGAGACGATCGACCGGTTGATGTCCGTGCACAGCACGTGTTCGACCACGGTCAGCGTGCGTTGATCGGTG
>Ga0123353_10006911_pt1 | contig 15248 bp, 11 predicted proteins | sample TergutLab28metaG_3_FD_92763 | JGI IMG/M metagenome (GOLD analysis project Ga0123353, IMG submission 92763) | Labiotermes labralis P3 segment gut microbial communities from Petit-Saut dam, French Guiana - Lab288 P3 | ecosystem: Host-associated > Arthropoda: Insects > Digestive system > Gut ... | reverse complement strand
TAATACGGAAAGTACTGCAATGTGAAGCTTGAAGCCTGAGCGGTGGGGATCACCGCTGGTTCAAGAGAAGTACCAGGAAGAAATGTCTGTGACAGGAGACATACATATTGTATAATAATAATATTAATAATAATAAACCAGACATTATAATCCGTGATAATGAAAAGGGAACATGTATGTTAATATACGTTGCAATCTCAGGAGACAGAAATGTGATTAAAAAAGATGCCGAGAAGATTCTAAAATATAAAGACCTTACAATAGAAATACAGCGCATGTGGAATGTAAAATCAAAGGTGATATCAGTAATAATAGAGGCGACTGGGACTATTTCGAAGTCATTCAGAAAATACATGAGCAACGTACCAGGAAACCATTAAGTCAAGGAACTACAGAAAACAGCCATATTTGGCGCTGCACACATACTTCGGAAAATAGTAATGTAAAAGTACAATAGACTCAACAATGAAACTAACGATATAAGCACCATGAATAGTAACAACAGAATAGCTGCAACACTGTATTCCCTGGGGCCATAGTTTGTCTCACGAATATAAATACCCTGCATAAAGGAGACGATGATGATGATGATAATAATAATAATGGAAAATTTCTGGAGGCAGAAATATGATTAAGAAAAAGGCTGAGAAGATTCTAAAATATAAAGACCTTACAATAGAAATTCGGCGCACGTGGAATGTAAAAGCTAAAAGTGATAACAGTAGTAACAAGGACATCACAAAATCATACAGACAATACCTGAGCAACAGACTGGGAAAGCACAAAACCAATAAACTACAAGAAAAGGCTTTATTGTGCACTTCGGACAGTACTAATGTAAACGTTCAATACGTATTTAAAATACAAAATAACGTTACAAGAAGCACAAACTGTAAATACAGAACAGCTGGAACACTACATACCCGAGAAACACGGTTTGTTTCAGATATATAATTATAAATACATTGCATTAAAGTGATAACATATAATAATAATAATAATAATAATAATAACAACAACAGACCGTTCAGCCATGTTGCATTAAACGATGGGACAAAATGAGTAAGTTATTCATTACCGACTTTGAACAATAACGTTGCACTGCGGTCTGTCTTAAGTGCAAGTATTTATGGAAGGAGAAGAAGAAAGAAAGAAAGAAAGAAAGGGAAACTCAGATAGGAATCACACAGTCCAGCTTTCGGGAAGTTTCTTTACTCTGCTACAATCAGTAAGTTTTTACCTGTCCAAAGATTTACAATATACGTCACCACAGGGTCGACGTAATTATTACGACTTCTTGATATTAAACACCTGAATTTTCTATTTGTTAAACGCTAAGTTTCGATAGCTGTACAGTTATCATCATGTCCACCCCTGTCCATCGAAATGTATGATGTAAACAAATGTTCATAAATACGATAAATGACATCATCGTTCATGACTGCGATTTATCGTAACCCAACGATACGCAATTTGACAGAATTCAGTGAAAAGCTGACCGATTCTCAATAGACAAACACTTAAGCCGGTTACGTTTGTACGAACATTTAAGGACAAGGAATTTTCTGTGGATACAACGTTTTCACAGAGAGTGCGTTTGAACCCAGGTGTCTAGTATAGTGGACACCCTCACTTTGACGAACTGTGTGGATTATGACACACTGCCGTTTCATGAGCGATGTATCAATCACTTTTTCTTCAAAGTATCCACAAGCCCACCACGCATACGCAGCAGCATGCTACAATAAAGCATTACAGCTATAAGCCATTTTATCCGCCTCGGCTTTTCTTGAAGTGCACTGAAATAACGTCAAGAAGATTCTGTGGGCATTATCTGACACTGCACATGCTTAATAAAATCTTGAACCGTGCTAAATGCTCACATAATGAAGTATCCTTGTCATTCAGTTCAGATTCTAGAACCTAAAGTTTATGACATAACTTTGGGTCAGCTACCTCTGTGGTGCCACAGAGTGACGTATTTATGCAAGAAACGTATTTGGTCGCCTACCAACACAAGAGTAGCGAATTTACATCGCTGACGACAACACGGAAGCTTTATCGCACAACGAGGCTTCATCCGCCGCTATGTCCCGTGACATTTGCGTAGCTCAGGTCACAGATAAAAGATATTATCTGAAGATTATTATTAATTATACATCATTGTGTCTCCTAGCAACCACACTAGACATGATCGAAGAAAATTTGGCAGGCTAGATTACTGTATCAATTACATAACACAGCACTTTCTTTAAAATATTATACAAATTGCTTCAAATTATGAAATGTTTTTGTAGAGATTCTTTATGAAATTTGTGCAAGCGCTCCATGTCTGCCCTTCATATTTATCATATTTAAAGGCTCTTAATAACTAACTATGAAAATTGCTATGTAGAATGCAACGCAGTTTTCAAAACTCTATGACCAAATATGAAATTATTTTAGAGCTTGTTGCGCACAGAAATAATGTCATGCAGATGAGAAAGCTGGTAAATTACGAAGAGGTCCACAACAGTGCATACGTCTATAAATTCTAAATACACCATTAAAACATATTCTGTCCAAATTCTGTTTCGTTTTCCATTATATATATATATATATATATATATATATATATATATATATTTCTAACCTAAGTTTTGTTTTTAAATTAGAATTACTTTCTTCTCACAGAATGCTTTTATATTAATTTCGCAGTCGAGCGACTGCTGCAGAGGAAGCGTGGTTGTCAACACATGATCCATTAATGGGCGTCAAGACGATGCCAGCAAGAAAAGGTTTTTGTATTTTGAGCTCTCTCATGCGTGTCTGGAAGACATATACGAGTATTTAGCTACGGCAACGCAGTGATTTTAATGGCTCCTGTATTTTCATCACAACAAAACTGCAGATATAATTTACATTTCGTGCCTAAATTACCTCAATTTAAAACGGAAAGGAGTACTGTCATTTTACTTCAAACATGATCTGTAATTTTCTGATCCAGCGTCATATTATAAGTAAACCTATATTGTTCTTATATTTGTTCGATACATTACGTCGTGTCTGTTTCTTACAAATAAATTTAAAGTCCAATTTCCACAGGCATTATACTAATACTTAAAATATCAAGTTAGTTTATTAATGTATATAAAGTATGCTTATAAAATCCCGCTAAGTGTTTAGCTAAAACAAGTACACGACATCATACCACATAATAATGTTAAATAACTGTTGTCTGTGTTAATGTAACAGCTGTGGAAATTGAAATTTATACTTAATCATTCGTTATTTGTAGCTCTCTGGTAACATACACAAAAATGAATCATGAACGTTGATCATTTAACACTTCAGATCACACTAACAAGTAATGAACCTAGGAGGGTAAAAATAAGAAAATGGATCTTAAGAGAAAGGGGGTTTGAGGGTGTACGGGATACACGAACATCAGGTAGGAACCAGTGCCTGCCTTGTGAACACAATAATAAAATTCCGATAAGGATGAAAGATGTGAAATTTCTGAGTTCGTGACCGTGTTTACATCCTTCCGAAAAGTGTCATATTTCTGCTCTAGTTTTCTAAATCAGAGTCGCCCTTTAACTCAATTTGGTTATAACAAAACTGAAAGCATTCGGAAATCCGAAATGCTACTTCAGAAATTGGAGAGTAAAGGTAAAAGGTAAAAGTTAAAGTTCACATTAGAACAGGCCACGAAGACCAAGAGGGAGAATAGAGGTATAGCTCCACTCTTTCTTTAACCTCGGCGGTAGATGGGGTGGGTGGTCAACGTCACGCCCTGGTCGCTTTACTCCCGGGAAAGACCCAGTAGCCATTGTACAGGAGGCTGGGTGTGTCCCAGGGCCGATCTGCATGGGTGCGGAAAATCTCGTCCCAACCGGGACCCCGACCGTCCAACTCGTAGCGAGTCGCTATACCGACTGAGCTATCCCGGCCAACCAGAAACTGGATGGTATGTAGGCATACTCCTGGTAAGTATGCAGGTGGTGCATGGTGTTTACTGGCTGTCTTCAGTCCAGTACTAAAACTGAATTGAATGCGCCGTCTGTGTGAGCCGCGGACACCTGAGTAGCTTCACTTCATCTAACACAGCCACATTAATACACTAACAGTCACTCAGCTAGTAAAGATATAGCAAGTCTTTTCTTCACAGTTTTACCGATATTAACCCTCTGAACTGTGCACCGTACAAACACACCAATAAGAACTGGATAAATATGCAGCCACACGACCGAACTGATTCAGAACGATGTTTTTAACTATTTTAATAATTATAACTTTAGCAAGCAGAATAATAAGCTCTCTGATGATGGTTGTTAAACGGAAACATGTAAGAGCATTTTAATGTAAATTTTAATGTAAGTTTTAACAATTTTCTAGAGTAATCTAGTTGTGCATTCAGTTTGATAAATAAAAGACGTGATATAACCAGTCGTTTACGGAGCTGGCCACTGGATAATGTCATGAGCCAGATAAATCCACTTCTCTGTCACGTCAGTTTTAATACTGGGCTTTATTTTGCGGGAGTCTGACAAGCAGACTCGTCACTTCAGGTTCCCCGATTAAAAAGTATTTCTAAACACGCCCACACATGCTACATGGCTGCCCATCTCTATCCTTTCTGATCTTATGGCCCTAATATCCTTCGAAGAATACAATAACCGTAGCTTGTCTAACTCAATGGTGCAAAGTCCTTCTCAAGAAGCCACAAGGTTCTGAGCGTCTCAAAAACTACCCCACACTTTATGGAATCTACAGTTCCAGTTACACTTTCAAACGAGCCCGCTCATTGTCTCTACCTTGAGGCAAGTGACTCCAACGTACGCCACCCAGTCCCGTTCCTTTACATTGAATTTTCATGCCAATATCTAGAATACATTGGTCTACCATGTGGTCTGTTTCCTTCAGGATTCCACTTCAAGTTCCTGACATATTATTTCTCCACTCTCTCAGTTAACTCTGCTCTCTTTATCGGACACTCTCCTCCAATATTACTATGAGCTGAGTGACCAAGTTTCATAAATGTCAACAACCAGTAACTTGCCGAAAGAAAGACGATGACGGCTACACCTTAAATGCACGTGTGTGTATGTGTGTGTGTGTGTGTGTGTGTGTGTTTGTGTGTGTAACGAGACAGATACACTCTGACAACTGCCGTGATCATGTACAATGTCCTACAGTGTAATACCGGTTTTCGCCTAGCCAACTCTGATAATCCAACCCCTCACTTGCTACAAATTCAACGCCTTTTCCTGTAAATTATTCTGAAACAAGCTGCAGTACTGAGTACAGGATCTAACCCTTCGTCTCGTATTTATTTCTCTCTGTACATTACAATATTTATAGCCATGTTTTAAAAGAGACGGCAGACAAAGAGATATGGCGATGGGCAACTCACGCGTGCAAGACAGAATTAATTAGATGTGGAGTCTAGCCGTGCTGTTTCACGCCTCAAACTTGCCTTGTACGCAAACGCGTGGGGTTTGAAAAACGAAAACGAAAAGGATCGAAGAAAATAATGGAGGTGCAGGGACGAAGAGCGAGAGAACAAGGAATACTCTAGGATAAAGCAGAGATATCAGACATGTATTATATATACGCAGTATGACCGAGGACCTTTTTATATGTAGAGTAAAGACTGAGTTAAGAAGGCAGAAACAGCCGTCCGTTTTCATTGGCTGCACCAGAGGCAGAAACCCTGCGGTTTGTCATTTGATGCTGCATTTATAGTGGCACATTTCCTGCCGTCTAAAGTAAGGTTAAGGATATTCTTTCGGTCAGTGGGGGACTTTCGTTGTGATATAAACAGTCATACAAATCACCTGAACTGTAACTTAGAGCGACTTAATATCTGTGGTGTGGTCCACATATGTTTAAGATACTTGAGGGCCTATAACCATGATAAAAAACAATTAGTAACTTTATAAATAACCGACACATAAGCATAAACATGAGGACTTACTTGGTAACATAAAAAATATCTTGATCTTGGTTCTTTATCACGAGCTCCAGAACAAAATTATTTTCTGAAAAGTTAAACCAATGACCATTATTACCAGGCAATGCAGATTGCGTGGCTGACCGGAAAAATGCTTTGAAGACGATAATAAATTTAAATATAAGAGGAATGAATTAAGATAGGGACTATAAAAACAGTTTGTGAAAGGAAATCAACACCAAATTCGGGTTCTTATTTTATATTGAAACAAAATAAACAAACCTTTGACATGAAGCGAAGAAAAGTCATAAGCAACTGGAAAATATTTTCAAATACCTAAAATGTCAGGGACGTTACTTTACGTTACGTCTCCTTGTTTACAGAGGAATATCAATATCAATATCGATATCTTCTGCTGATAACCATATGTAACCTTCAATGTATTGGCCATGTAGCATGCGGGTTGTATGTTACATTTTGTGTGTGCCAAGAGAAGAATGAACATAAAATGACAAAATCCAGGCGCAATCTGTAAAAGTGCAAATTTCCCCTTTCGATTCAACGCTCGGCAGATTAACACACGTCAAGTTAATGAAGAGTAACAATATAGAAACCGGATCACATTCCGCCGAAGCACCTGATTTCATCTGCAAGCAAACCTCAGTCGAATTTCAGAGTACCGGTCATTCATCCGTTACATTTCTTCACTGTATGAATTGACATCATTAAGAAACGCTCAGAAAGCAACGGCGTTCCGTTTTTGCTATAACCACGGTCGGTATAAGGCTACTCAAATTTATACGTACTACCGCATATGGCCCCACTGTCAGGGAATGGGGTGCTAAGACTGGCTGCAATTCATATTTTGTGTCAAAAATATTCTTGCTTACGTTCTTGCATTGCTCCATCTGTGTTATGAATTCAAAACTATGTGAAAATAGGATGCCAAATTTACTTTCGCATAAGACCCAGAAATGTCTTAAGCCTACTCTGTCCAGCATTGTGATTTCGCAGACATACTGCAGTAATAATCCGTCTGTAAACATATTCTGTCAGTGGCTGTTATTGTTCGGAGTTTTGCATGGATATGACGCGCACTGTCTGCTACAGGTCCCAAGTATCAGGTCATGATCACAAATTTCATTCCAAGTATTAATTTTATTGCTATTATTCTTATTTTTTATTATTATTCTTACTGTTACTAATTATTATTTTCTCGGTCTCTTATTTTGAGTTGGTATTTTTTTTTTGTTATGCTGTACTGAACTGTTAGAAGAGTTATTTTGCTTTCTTTTTATATTTCTCTGTATCAGTGTGGTTTTCTTGTTTGGTCTTAAGATAAAAGATACTCTAGACAGCTTGAAAGCTGATATCACTATCAACACTGACAATGTGTAAATCGCAAAACATGTGATTCACATACAACAGACGCACAACGGAACACAGAATACCGTGGAAAGGGTATGTAGTCAAACACAACTATGTCAAATAAGGTGTATTTAATGGCCATACTAGACAACTACATGTTTCGGCCTTTACTGGTCATCTTCAGGTTGTCTTCAAGAGAACTTAAGGTCCTACTATATACACTGCGCGCGCACGTGGTGCAGAGATCTCTACATACGGGCCTTATTGCGTAATGTAATTTCTATATGTGGTGGTACGCTCTGAATAGATGCACGATAGCCACCAGACCCTATCGTGCCTCTAGTCAGAGCGTACCACCACATATAGAAATTACATTACGCTATAAGGCCCGTATGTAGAGATCTCTGCACCACGTGCGCGCGCAATGTATATAGTAGGAACTTAAGTTCTCTTGAAGACAACCTGAAGATGACCAGTAAAGGCCGAAACATGTAGTTGTCTAGTATAGCCATTAAATACACCTTATTTGACATATTTGTGTTTGATTACATATCCTTTCTAATTTTCACACACACACAACGGGAATGACACACTTCCAAGATACAGAATACCGTACCTAACATAAAACCGAACAAGCCCAAAAACAAATCAGTAACAAATTGAAAAAATATCATCCACCATTAACATTATTATTTTGCCGAATATTTTGTGGAGTTATCTTAATAACCCCCCTGTGTGTTTACTTACAGCACTCTAACTGCTACCATCAATTATTAAATTCAGTAATTTCTTCTTCAATTCTTATTTTATGCTTCACTTATCTAAAGAAATTAGGACTAATGAGTTTAATAAGTTTCGAAACACGGTACCTGAAAGTGTATGCCCTCTTTATAAAACCTCGCCACCCATAAAAGCCAAAAATTATCAGTTAAACAATGGTCAATGAGACCAAGCATCGAATCGGGTACGCTTCAAAAAGAACGACATGTCATTCCACTGCACCACGCTGCCTGGCAGACGGTAACTCCGCCTGAAATTAGTGGAATCTCAGGCGGGAGGAAAAAAATCTGTGTTCGTGACGGCATTAATGAAAACCTTTGTGCTTCAGTGTGTCTATCATGAGCACATTTGTTCTCCTGACATAAAACTGATCGTACAAGGAACAGCGCTGGAAACACTTCCAGGTATAAAATATATTTTCAGCACAGCGTACTGGTATTTATAAGAAAAAGTTTAGGTAGTTTTTTCTATCATTTCACAACACTGTCCCGCAATAAAGAAAGAAAGTGAAAGATACTCTGACTTGTCGGTATTATTTTTCTCTATTTCATGACCCATTAATTTATCAATTCTGTATCTACATGCCAAGAATATGTACATTTATGGAAACCAAATATTCAATACTGCGCTGGAAACAGCTCGTTAACAGTCGCTTTCCCGGACCAGACGATCCAATCCACATAACATCCAAATCTATCCTATAGTCATTTCAATATTACACTCCCAGTCTACTCTTAGGTCTTACTTGAAGATTTATCGCTCAACACTGCTTAATCCTATTAATTTCTCATATCTCCCCTTCGTGCTACAAGTTCCGTTAATCCTAATGTATTCAATTTTATCATCCAAATATTATTTGATTGAAAGTACATACTGTAAAATTCCTAATTATGCAACCATTCTTCAGCCTTCTCTCACTTCTTCGCGCCTATCTCCAAAAGCAATAATTACTCGCGTCCCTGTGTTCTAGCTTCTCTTGTATTAGGCTCCACAATTCATTTAGTCAAACTTGTTCAAAGCCCTTTCTTAATTTACAAGTGCAATACAGGTTAGCGGTACGAAGTTACACTTTGCGACAGTCTACAGCGTTCTTGTTATATAAACAATTTTTACACACGAGCAGCTAAAGTGGGTCTAACAACAGAACAGATATTATAAAAGCTTCCTGCGAAATGCGTCTCAGCACATCGGAGAGAAGAAACAGAAACCACAAGGATCTTTATTCTCTCCGTGTTTTATATTTTTCAAGAAATTGTAAATTAACATAAAACGAACATAACATCCATGCCAAGACGTCTATTTGTAATGTGCCTTTAACACATCGAGTATCTTATGTATTTGGAGCCATTTTCATTACTAAGTTCTTGGTTCAGTCCACCCATATTTATTTAGATAGGTTCTATTATTTTTCCTACAGAGTGACACGTTTAAAAATAATGGAAATAAAAACGAAGCTGAACAAGCAACCTTACATTCCCCAGCACCTTTTCTTGGAATAGCAAAAAGTAACATTATCCATTCGAGCAGTAGGCAAAGAACGAATGACGCTGCAAAGATGTTTCGTTCTAGTCATAGGGAAATAAAAACAAGCAGACCAAATAATATAAGATAGGCTCGCGTAGCGTGGGATGAAAAATTTGTTGTATCCTTGAGAAATTGTCACTCTTCGATAACTCCACCGTTAAAAAACAAATTTACCTGACCTTCGTGCTGTCAATGTGTGTTCTTTACTGCGGCTATTCTTCAACTTCTCACACCTGAACACAAAATCAGACTTACTTAAAATCACATTTACTCCCTGTACGTGTATGCTACTTGTAAGATGGGCCAAATCTTGTGCATCCAACAAACTTACACAAATATCTGTCTATACACTGAAGAAATCAACAGTGTTAAAAGTTAATTTATTTACATTTTTCACTTTCCCTCTTTCTTCCTTTCCCCTTTTTTCCTCACTTTCATACTTTTCTAAATTTCTTACGTATTATCACAGCCCTGTGCGTTCCGGTGTAGCATTTCCCGCATATAACTCAATTTTCGAACTCTGCATTCCGAATAAGGCATTGTATCACACATCTGTTTCAAGACATTTATTTCTCAGTTCCAGTACCAATACACACTTTCACGTCGAATGTTGCGACTGAGCGGCTAGCCCTCCTTCACTTCCTTAAATTCCTGGTTGCGATTACAGACACGTAGATCAGCCATCATTTTTGCTACTTTCCTGTACGTCTGTATGCCTTCTGTCGTGCAAAATGCGCGATACAACAACAAAGGCTTCTATCCACATCCATGTCAATTTATGTCACATAGACACAGGACTAAAGCACGCATGTATTGAACGTTGCAGGATAAAACGCTTTCCATTTGTTAAATTACAATCATCACGGCAAAGAGAAACGCTATGGTTAATGTTGACTGTGAACTGTAAGAAAGGACGGTTAACTTGGCCCTTGAGAAATCTGTTAATATAGACGCTGCCTTCAATTGTTAATTAAATAATGATAAATCAGCAATTATAATAGAGGGTACACAGAACTGTGAAATCAAATCAGTGAATTCTATATACCTGTTATTTTTTTCGCTGGAATCTTATAAATTTTGTCTATCTAAGTGTTTATACAAACGTCTCCAAAGCAGAAGCCTTGTGTGGGAACTGTATGGTGCAACGTCATCCCTGCTACCAGTCTTACGGCACGCCCAGCATGAAGCCAGAAGATCTCGTTAATTAAAAACGGTCTCGGTGTGTTAACGTACGATCATACAGCGATGCTCCAGCCAGCAGCCCCTTTCAGTCCATACCAGTACACTACAGTCTTCTATTGGATTCATTTACCGATTTGAATCTCATTTAACGACGTTTCCCAGCTGCCGAATTTACGTAGAATCGAAGTGGGGGAATTTTCTTAAAAGGTAAGCAATTAAAAACTTGGATACAGTTTTAACCCTTACCAAAACACTTTCACACAGCTGTCATGGTCAAATTGCGACAAATCGCGAAAAAATCTTAATGTGGCTAGCCTTTACACCAGTCGTTTTTAAACTAAGTGCCTTCCAATTAGGTAAGTAAGTCTAAAGCATTGCTCCTAATTGGCTCGCTGTTTCTTCTTAGTTTCCTTAATAACGATTTATTAATCCCATTAATATGTTACAGTATATGTAGAAAGTTAAGTGGGATAATGTTTGTGAACTATCTGTGAAGAAGCAACAGCAGTCGGCTTTAACGAATGCCGACCCAGTGTCCCTCTGGAGCAGCCGGAGAAGAATATCAAAGAAGAGGGACCCCATTTCAGCTCGTTTCCAGGATTCAAACATAAGTGCCGCCTTCTCGGACTTCGGTGTGATGTTAAGTCAAACTGACCACTTTCATGATCACCACACCAGAAAGGGACGAGTTGAGGCACATGATATATACAGCAGACACTGTCAGTGGTGGTCTTCTCTCTCCTTTCACCAGCGAAAGTACAATCGGTTATGTAAAAACACGCACAAACACAAACTGAGGGTTCCGTGCATATTGATCACACGTGACGGAAAAAATATTCCCACTGACCCTGCCAGGAATCAAGATCGCTTCTTGCAGCCAGCAGCCAAGGCTTTTCATCAGAACCCTCTCAGCGGTTTCACAGATACAGTAAGCAATATAGCATGAGACCAGACAGACGGGCAGATATCGGAACCCCCCCACTACTCCTTCCTTTGAATACTTGTCACAAATATCGAGCAAAACGTAAATATGGCTGCGTCATAAATACTTAGCGAACTTTAAGTTGGCGGGAACAAAAATACCTTCCCAGTTCAGAGGAAGACTACAGTATCCGACTGTAAGTGAAGCAGTTATTACAGAAGGTATGTTCCACCAGACTTCATAACAGTAACGTGGACAGCACAGGTGGTGTAGAAAATTCGCTTTAATGACCACTGGGGAATCGCAGTTGCTGTCTTGGTAGGAACAGGAGATTCTTCTCATTCACTACTATGCACAGACAGGCTGTGGGTCCCACTCAACTTCCTGTTCAGTACATTGGTGGGCGATTTCCAAATGGGTTGAACGAAGCCGGTGCTTAGTTAAACAATGCGTGGAGTTCTAGGCTCCTCCATTCCCGACATTCCTTCATAAACTGATGCATAATAAAGCATAAGAATTACTTCACGCTTCTAAAAACGTGTTACGCAGCTCTGTTTCCGAATAAAGCATTCCTGCAACTAATTAATGTTTGTTATTTGATATTCAATAACGTAACATTGCATTACTCATCACGATTCATTACATATACTTTTTTTTCGTTAATTGCTACGTTCTTTCCCTAATCTGACATATTGCAAACCGGGTGGTCCACACTCAAGGGTTACGTAAATGTGGCATGTGGACGTACGATTACATGGCTTGAATGGGAGTTACGATCTATTATTTGTTATATTTATTAAGTCTAAAGAGCAGTCAAGTTCATATTATTGTTAGTTACCGCATAGACATAAGTAATTTTTAAAATGCACAACACTACAGACTTGCAGTGTTGTGCATTACAGATCATGCTATGGCGCAGCGTGATGTGATCACTACTGTTTCGAAGAAAAGAGCTGCCTGTGTTGTCGGGAAGGGACAGCAGGGTTTCACTTTTAGTTCAAGTGTCTCCAAATGGCGGGGGAATGCGCTTTTACAGGGGCTATGAGATCCCGGGAATCAAACACAGCGATTTTCATTCTTAGTTAAAACGGTTTTATGTAGACAAAAATGATAGAGCGCAGAAATCTCTACACGGCTGTGCCAAAACCAATAAATTATCGCAGGTTCTGGGACATGATAATCGTTGGTTACGACACAGTGAAATATCTCCAGTTGTGTGTCAGGAACCAAACACCTGGTGTGAGGCTGCGCAGTGCCCTCCCTGTGTTATGTTATTTGTACATTGTACCTCGAAAGGATATAATAGTGACTCAGATATTATATATTCTATTCTACTCTGTTTTATTGTATATTATATTATATCGCACCGCATCGCATATATCATATCATGTATCGTATCGTATCATATATATCACATATATCATTTACCATATCACATATCGTATCACATATCATATCCCATCCCATCGCATCGCATCGCATCGGATCCTATCCTATATTATATTATATCCTATGTCAGAAGCAAACCTTTCAGTGTCCATGACAACCAATCAAAGAGGGGCAATATCGTCACCTGACAATGTCAGCTGTTAACATGCCTGGAGTGTTCAGTTAACAATAACAGGTACTGCCCATTTTACGGCCTTATTTTCACCGCTTCCAATACAAGTACTTTATCATCAGTTGTTGGCAAAGTTGGTGTATATATTACATGTAACAAGCAAGGAATAAAACCATCGACCAACATCTTCAGAATATTGGTTCAGTAAAAACCAAATGATGCAAATTTGTACACAATAGTTTCACACCTGCCAATCTCCAAACACTGCGATTTCAAAACAATTATTTTCCAGCTTATGGAATAGAACACAGTACTCTCCATTATCCCGTTGGAAATAACTGAAACATATACCTATGAATTTAACAATTCATTTGTTTTCTATGTAAAGTAAGCATCAGCCTATAAATACAATGTAGCTTCATACAAACACGGAATGTACAGCAGTTTTTCGCTGTGTTGAAATTTCGCTCAAAGCAGACAGAGGGAGCTGGATTCGAAATTAGACATCTCATTCAGTCACAGTAGAAACAGCAGTTAGGGCCACTTACTTAGAGCTTCTGTCGCCAACGAATGCGTTTCTATCCCACACGGTTTCAGATTTTCGTAAATTAAGAGGACATTACATAAGAAATGACAAATCAGTGAAAGAGCACTACAGAAGAGCTGTCGAGTTTTTGGACTCCAACACAGACGCCTCGATACTCTACTATTTGAAGGAACAGTTTTATTCCCGTGACTCGCACCCATCCTTATTAGTCCCGTGCAACCACCGTGTAGCTCGAAGCGTTATGGCGTCATCATCCCACAGTAAAGTGGCCACAGCTTACAGCGAACAATGCGTTTACGTCTAGTTCAAAATCTGGACTCTATGGATTTTTGTTTCAAATCCCTGTATGACTTCATAACAAGGAACTAAGGCACACAGGCAATATCAGCTGTCCCTGAGAGCTTTCATTGCTTGTCGTTTGTACAATGATCAAATGCCCATGTTTAGCAGAACAGCTGTTGTTTTTATTCAGGAATTCCCGTGGTCAAATATCAGCCTGGAGACCGTTATCCTGTCTGATAGGGTTCAGAGTGTCTTTCAACTCAACCTGAAAATTGTGGGACATAACCTTAAAAACGTCAATGATTCCTTCAGTACGCCGTTTCCAGTTCACAATAGTCGTAAAATTCGACGCTGCGTAAACAAAGCATATGACAGTGCTGTATTGTTACACAAGCTTACGTAAAGAAATCTAAAGTAAAACTGCTCCTATGAATGCTGTTGAGCCATATGGGGAGTGGAAGGAGGGCTCCACTCATTTTTAATTTAGTTGCAGATGCAGGTGACCGGTAAGCCTCACGCCTTTGTAGTCTTAACTCCGGGAAAAAGCCACCGCTACTTAGCGAACAGGAGGACTCGTGGGCCCTCGTCAATGAAGGAATCAAGGAGTCTACACTAGGTCCTTGGAACAATTTTTTTTGGACAAGCTAACAGTTTCACAGTTGGTCAAAAAATTCCCAGGATATTAAGGAACCAGCAGGTTTAGCACCGTATTTAAAACAGCCCGCCATTCTTCCGTACCCTGAATCAAAAGAATCCAGTCCAAACATTCCAATCCTACTTCTTTCAGATGTATTTTAATATTATTCTCCCACCTACGATTGGCTCTTTCAAAAATAAGACATAATCATCATATGTTTGAAAGCGCGTTGACCTAAATGGATTGGATCTTTCAACAGTAAAACATAATCATCATGTGTTCGGATGTGCGCTGACCTAACTGGACACAGTGCCTGCATATCGCTCTAATCGAAACATTTACGTACATATACGTATGAATGTATGTATGTATGTATGTATGTGTGTATGTATGTATGTGTGTATGTATGTATGTATGTTGGGAATGTAGGAATGTATGTATGTATGTATGTATATATATATATATATATATATATATATATATATATATATATATATATGTGTGTGTGTG
>Ga0123353_10006910_pt1 | contig 15249 bp, 18 predicted proteins | sample TergutLab28metaG_3_FD_92763 | JGI IMG/M metagenome (GOLD analysis project Ga0123353, IMG submission 92763) | Labiotermes labralis P3 segment gut microbial communities from Petit-Saut dam, French Guiana - Lab288 P3 | ecosystem: Host-associated > Arthropoda: Insects > Digestive system > Gut ... | reverse complement strand
GCAGGACAAAAAACTCGGCATTTATGAGCGCCGGCTGAAGCAGCAGGTGGACACGATTGAGAAATTTGACCGCGAAATCGAAAAGAACACAAAGATTGCCGAGACGATTTACGCCAATTATTCTTTTGTCGAATCGGTTTTAAAAGTCCTCAGCGCCGCGCGCGACAGCGGCCGCTCGTGGGATGAAATCAAGAAAATTATTGACATCGCCAAAAAGGAAAACAGCAACGAAGCCGCCAAAGCGATTTTATCCATTCAGCAGGCGGACGCCTCCGTGACCGTGGATTTAAAAGACTGCAAAGCCGTTTTGGACATACGCAAAACGATTCCTCAAAACGCCAATGTCTATTATGACCACGCCAAGAAGTTTGAGAAGAAAAAGAGCGGCGCAAACACGGCAATGGCTGACACGCTGGCGATTTTGGAGAAGAAGGAAAAGGAGAAAGAAAAAGACAAGGACAAATCCAAGGCGCAGGAATTCACACTTCGCCGGAAAAAGCATTGGTACGACCGTTTCAAATGGTTCGTTTCCTCCGACGGTTTTTTGGTTGTCGGCGGCAGAGATTCCGATACGAACGAAGAAATCTTCAAGAAATACATGGAAAAACGAGACCTTGTGTTTCACACCCAGCACCCGGGCGCGCCGCTGACGGTCATCAAAACCGAAGGAAAAGCAGTCCCCGAAACAACCATTAAAGAAGCGGCAACATTCGCCGTTTCTCATTCCACATTATGGAAAGGCAAAGCCGCGTCAGGCGACTGCTACATGGTGAAAGCCGAGCAGGTGTCAAAGACGCCCGAAACCGGCGAATACATCACAAAAGGTTCCTTTATCATTCGCGGCGAACGCCGTTACTTTGAAGATGTCGCGCTTGAGTTGGCGGTCGGTTTGGAATTGAAAGAAGAAACGCGCGTCGTCGGCGGCCCGATCTCAGCCGTCAAAAGCCGCGCCGGTTATGTTTTTGAAGTCGTCCCGGGTAAATTCAATCAAAATGACCTGTCAAAAAAGATGTACAGGCTCTATACAGATACCATCAAGGACCAAAAATTCCTGAAACAAATCGCATCTCCCGATTTAATCGCTATGATGATGCCGCCGGGAGAGTCGGATATCAGGAACGGGCCGGATGGCGGTAAAGTGATAAATGAAACGGACAATGAGTAAAAAGAAGTAGAAAGATGAAATAACGGAAGAGAAAATATGAAAGTGCTGAAAAAGGACTTAAAAGGCAGAAGCGGCGAAATCGCTTTGATGACGGATACGTTAGAGGACCTTTGGCACTTGAAATACATCATTGACCCGAATGACATTGTTTTTGCTTTGACGAAACGTAAACCGGAAGACGCCGCCGATAAAATCCGCCCTGAAAAGTTGGAAAAGGTCACCGTCAGGCTCGGCATCCGTGTTGAAAAGGCGGAGTTTCACAAGTTTGCCAACCGCCTGCGCATCCAAGGCGTTATTGAACACGGCATGGACACGGGACTGCACCACACGCTCAATATTGAGGAAGGCATGAATTTGTCTGTTATTAAAGAGGAGTGGAAGAACGACCAGCTGGAACGCATCCGCGAGGCGGAAGAGGCGGGCAAACGACCGTCTGTGATTCTCGCGGGCATAGAAGAAGGTGACGCGGACATCGGGTTGGTCAGGCATTACGGCATTGAGCCGTACGCTCATATCCGCCAATCGTCAGGGAAAAGAGAAAACGGGCTTCGCGACGTTTTCTTTAAAGAGGTGGCCGACAAATTGAATTTCGTTCATGACGAAAAGGCGGCGGTCGTTGTTTGCGGGCCCGGGTTTACGAAGGACGATTTTATGATTTATTTCAAAAAGGCGTATCCCGAAATCGCCGGGAAAACGGTTGTTGAAGACAGTACGATGATTGGGATTTCCGGGTTTTTGGAAGTTTTAAAGAAAGGGTCGATTGACAAAATCATGCACGAATCCCGCCTTTCCAGAGAAGCGGAATACATGGACAGACTGCTGAAAGAAATTTCAATCGACGGAAAAGCCGTGTACGGGCCCGCCGAAGTGAAGACGGCGGTCGAATTCGGCGCGGTTGAAATATTGCTCGTGGCAGATGAAAAATTGCGCGCGGAACGCGAAACGGATGAAAGCGCGATGGGCGTTTCGGTTGAAAAACTGATGAAAGACGCGGAAGCGGGGCAGGGCAAAGTGATTATTTTCAGCACGGAATTTGAGCCGGGGCATAAATTGAATTCTCTCGGCGGCATCGCGGCAATTTTAAGATACAAAATGAATAATCCGTAAATAAAGAAGGGCGGACCGTAAGTCAAAGCGAATGACTGAAAGTCAAAACGAATGATTGTAGGTCAAAACGAATGATTGTAGGTCAAAACGAATGATTGTAAGTCAAAATGAATGATTGTAAGTCAAAATGAATGAGCATCCGCTCTTTCATGAAGAAAAAAAAAGAAAATGAAAAATGTTTTTCAAAAATCAAAGGTATTTTTTTATTTCTGTTTCCAATTTGTCTTTGGATGTTAAGCCGACAAAACTGCTGACCACTTCATTGTTGGAAAGAATGGCAATCGTCGGGATGGCGTGAATGGAGTATTCGCGCGCAAGGGATTGGTTTTGGTCAACGTCAACGACGCTGAATTTTACTTTGTCGCCGTATTCTTTTTCCAATTCTTCAATAATCGGTTTTTGCATTCTGCACGGACCGCACCAAGCGGCGGTAAAGTCAATAATTTCCAGACTCATATATTTCACCTGTTTTTTTGTGTAACAGTCAGTACGGTTATACAGCACACCTAAATAACCTTTGTGTATTTTTCCGTTCTTTTTTATAATTATTTTTCATTTTGGAGAACGCCCCAATACATACATTCGTCCCGCGGAATTGTCAGAACGCCGACCGCCTCAGGGTCAAAGACGGCTTTGGCGTTTTTAATCAAAACGAACGGAATGCTTTCTCCGCTTTCGCCCATGACGGCTTCGGCCGCTGAAGCTAAATTGTCGGCAACGGCAACGCGCGTGACGGTCAGCGGCCTGCCGTACAAGTCAGTCACGCCGCGAAGGTCAACAGTTGCCAAAAAGCCGGCGGCGCCGATTGCAACGCCCGTACACCCGAGACGCAGCGGCTGTGTTCGGCTGTCGGCAATAATCACGCCGATTTGCACGCCGTACTCTTTGTAAATCGCATCGGCAATCCGCCGCGCGCTTTTCGACGGATTTTCAGGATAAAGGACGACGCAGCCTGCCGGCGCGTTTGAATTGTCAATGCCGGCATTCGGGCAGAGCATGCCGTCTTTAAGCGTCAGCAAAACGCCGAAGACGCCGCCGAAAATAACATCGGATTCGCGAATAACAAGCTCGGCTTCGCGGGCATCGATGTGATACAGTTTTTCAAATTCAAGCGCCTTTTGACTCGGCGTAATATCAGACAAACGGACGACGCGGTTTTCGGCCGTACCGAGAGCGGACTCGGCAATCACGAGAATATCGCGGTCCCGCGGCAGCAGGCCGGCGTTTTGAAAAGCGGCTTTCAGCGCGGCGAAGATGTCGTCGCCCGGGTGAATTAAAGCGCTCTTCAGGCCGAAAATTTCAAGAGGCAAAGAGGAATCGGAAGGCGCCGGTTTGTCTGTTTTCATAAAATGACCTGAGTATCAGTTGAATCAAAAATAAATCCAATAATTAACAAAAAATAAATCCAATAATTAACAAAAAATAAATCCAATAATTAACAAAAAATAGGAGGGCGAATACCGCCAAATCAATCCAAGATATGCGCTTTCTTTAATATTTCTTTGGTGTTTGTGTGCGCGCCGACGGGCATCATGTGAATACCGCGGCAGACGGGTTTTAATTGTTTGATTAATTCCGCCGCGATTAACGTTCCTTCGGCGGCGGGGTTTTTTGCGTTTTCTATGCGCTCGCAGAGTTCGGCGGGAATGGTTATGCCGGGGACGTTGTCGTTGATGTGCCTGACCATCTGAGCGGAATGCAGCGGAATGATGCCGGCGATGACCGGGACGTCTGTATCTGCCAATTCTAAAAATTCTTTAAATTTCTCAACATCGAAAACGGCTTGGGTTTGAATGAAATCAACGTCAAACAATAATTTTTTCTCAAGCTTCATCATTTGGAGGCGCTCATTCGGGTCTGTATTGGAAACGACGCCGACGCAAAATTCGGGTGCGGCTGAAAGGCTGCTGCCGGAGAGGGCGTATCCTCTTTTCATTTGTTCGATTGTTTTTAACAATTGAACGGAATCTAAATCGTAAACGGCCTTCGCGGTCGGATGGTCGCCGCATTTCGGGTGGTCGCCGCTCATCACCAAGATGTTGGGAATACCAAGCGCCGCCGCGCCGAGAAGGTCTGATTGAAGGCCGAGGCGGTTGCGGTCGCGGCAGGTCATCTGCATGACAGGGTCGGGATAACCGTTGTCGAGGACGATTCGAGAAAAAGCGAGAGAAGACATGTGAAGGGTGGCGCATTGGTTGTCGGTTACGTTGACGGCATCCGCGAATCCTTGTATTTTGCGCATATTTTCAAGAGCGGGCAATATGTCCGCGCCTTTCGGAGTTGAGACTTCGCCTGTTACCAAAAACAGAGATGATTTTAACTTTTCTTTGAACATACCTTTGGAATCTACGTTCACTCCGGTCTGAGAGTTATTTTTGACGTTTTCTTTCGGTATGAGTTTCGGCGGCACATTAATCACGGCTTTGATTTTCGCGTTAAGAATTGAATAATGATGATTGAATGATAATTACAATACGATGTACAATACGATAATGAGAGAGACTTTGATGAGAGATACTTTGATGAGAGATACTTTGATGAGAGATACTTTAATGAGAGCTTTACACCTTATGATTTTTCGGCATTTGGACGCTTTTTAAGGCAGGCGTCATGTGAAGTAAATCCATTCTTTGCTCAATCAGATACCACACGCAGTCCTCCTCTTTTGTGACTTCGCATTTGTGGTTTTTGGAACCGCCGCAGGGGCCGTTCATCTGAGATTTCGGGCAGCGCGCGTTCGGGCAGATTCCGGCGAAATCGCCGATGTTGCACTCGCCGCATAAAACGCACAGGTTCTTGGCAGGGTCATAACCGAGTAAACCGCCTAATGATACCGTTTCGTTCGTTCCCGTCACGGGGACGCTGACAACGGAGGCAATCACGGATGTGCCGCTGCCGCAGCCCATCGCCAAAATAATATCGGCGTCCTTGATTTTTTCATTTTTTTCTGCCAAGTGGTCAAAAGAGCGGACACTGCACGCCGCTGTCGGCAGCGCCCATCCGAGAACAGGATACCCTCTCGCCGTCAGTCGGTCTGCCATATTCAGAACTTCGTCTTCTCCGCCCGTTTTGATTTTAGCCGCACAGACATTGCAGCCGACGATAAAAATATTCTTTTTGCCTTCCAAATGCGGCAAAATATCTTCAATCGGTTTTGCTCTGGTAATAATCATGTTATCTTAAAATTTGTATTAAAATGGTTTTGAGGATTACGAAATTGAACTTTAAGCCGCCGGAAATGTCAGCGTTTTTCTTCCTTTGTTGAAAATCGGCGAACTCGAAAATTCAGAACCTCAACCTATATGTCTTATTTGTATATATATTTACAGGGAATCATAAAAAAAGAGCCTGCCGCTTTTGTATTTACTATTGGTAAAAAATGTTTATCGGGAAGATGCGGGCGGGATTGGAGGGCAGAGGCGACTCGGAAAAATCGAGATGAAATCAGAAAAATCGAGGCGGGCTCTGAAAAACAGAGACGAACTCAAAAAAATAACGGCCGACTCGAAAAAAATCGAGATGAAATCAGAAAAATCGAGGCGAACTCTGAAAACCGGAAACGAACTTGGAAAAAATATCGGCCGGCTTGAAAATAATCGAACGAAATAATCCGTTCAATCGTTTTAAAGACGGGGCGCCGCCCTGACGGCGTGAACGATTTTCATCGCCTCAACCGTTTCGGCGACGTCGTGCGTCCTGATGATATGGCCGCATTTGTAAGCGGCGATGCTTGCCGCCGCCAACCCTGACAAAAGGCGCTCTTCGGCGGGTTTTTCGACGGCTGATGAAAGGAAAGATTTGCGCGATGCGGCAATCAGAACCGGCATTTCAAAAACCAAAAGGCGTTCAAATTGGTTGATGACATCAAAGTCATACGCCGCGGTTTTTTCGCTGACCCAGTGGCCGATTGCGGGGTCTAATATGATTTTTTCGGGGTCAATGCCGGCACGCTTTGCATCGGAAACGGCGACGGTGAGTGACGATATGACGGCGCCCATGCCGAGAGGATCCCCGGGCCTTTTCTCTGTTGCCATTAAGACAGCGCCCGCGTCGTGACCGGCGATGACCGCTCCCATGCGCGGGTCGGTTTTCAGGCTTGAAATGTCGTTGACGATTTCCGCGCCGGCGTTTAATGCCGCGTCGGCGATATCGGCATACATGGTGTCAATCGAGATAGGTATGTCAACGTTGCCCGTCAACTCTTTTAACGCCGTCAGCAACCGTTCTTTCTCTTCTCCCACGCTGATGGGTTCTGCCCACGGGGACGTGGAGCGCGCGCCGACATCTAAAATCGCGGCGCCGTCATCAACCATTTTTTGAGCCGCGCCGACGATTCCGGCGGCGTTTGTCACGGAATTTTTGTAAAAGGATTCCGGGCTCAAATTTAAAATACCCATGACATAAGGAGGGCGGCAGTCATCGAATGTTAAACCGCGTATTTTTGACTTCAAAACCAAAATTATCACCCGATTCGAGAATGGCCGGCGGCGCGGCCGGCAGTATGGCCGGCAACGCGGTCAGCATGTTCAGTATGTGATTGTAAAAAATGATTGATGCGATTGTAAAAAATGATTGATGTGAATGCAAAATTAATTGCAACCTATCATTTTTTATTTTCAGCGGCGGCAATGATTTCGGCGCATTTGACGACGTGCGTCATTAATATCGCGATCGTCATCGGCCCGACGCCGCCCGGGACGGGCGTTATCAATGACACTTTTTTGATGACGTTTTCAAAATCGACGTCGCCGTAAGTTCCGGTTTCGTCGGTCACGATGCCGGCGTCAAAGACGGCCGCGCCTTCTTTGACCATATCTTGTGTGATTAAATGTTTCACGCCGGTGCCGGCGACTAAGATGTCGGCTTCTTTTGTGTATGATTTTAAATCTTTTGTCGACGTGTGGCAGACTGTGACCGTTGCGCTGCGATTCAATAGCATGGCGGCCATCGGTTTGCCGACAATGTTACTGCGGCCGACGACGACGGCATTCTTTCCTTTGATATCAACGTTGTATTCTTCCATCAGGCGAATGATGCCTTTGGGCGTGCACGGCACCAACCCTTCTTCGTTGATCATCAGGCTGCCCATGTTAAACGGGTGAAAACCGTCAGGGTCTTTATCGGGAGAAACAGCGTTCATGATTTCTTTCTCATTGATGTGCCGCGGGAGAGGCAGCTGCACAAGAATCGATGAAACGGTTTTGTCTTTGTTCAGCGCGTCAATAACGGCCAACAATTCTTTTTCGGTGATATCGGCAGGCTTTATGCAGTTTTCCGCCAAAATGCCCGCCCGCTCACAAGCTTTGTGTTTCATGCGAACATACATTTGGGAGGCGGGGTCTTCGCCAACCAAAACCGTCACCAGCTTTGGCGCAATGCCCTTTTCTTTCAGCTTTAAAACAGCCGCCGCGGCTTCAGCTTCAACTTTTGAAGCGACAGCTCTGCCGTCGATAATTTTAGAAGTATCGGTATTTGTCAAAGAATCACCTGAAATAATGCGTCAATATGAAATAATGCGTCAATGTGAAATAATGCGTCAGTCTGAATGATAAATCAATCTGAAATAATGAAATAATGCGTCAATCTGAATGATAAATCAATCTGAAATGAATCAAATTTGAACCGAATCAAATGTGAACCGAATCAAATGTGAACCGAATCAAATGTGAAATAAATTATGAATCAATCGAAATAATGAATCATCGCGATATTAAAAATTAATTATTAAGCGGCACGGCGTATCGCCGGTGCCGCTTTTCGTTGTCATGATGATTTTTGTTTCATTTTCGTTTTTTCTTTTGTTTCATTTTCGCTTTTTCTTTTGTTTTTTCGTTTTTTCTTTTGTTTCATTTTCGTTTTTTTCTTTAGTTTTATTCTTTCGTTTTTTTTGTTTTCGTTTTTTCCGGGTCGTTCAAACAAGAACGAGAGAATTATTTGTAGACGGGGAAGCGTTCGCAAAGGTCTTTGACTTCCAATCTGATTTTCTCAAGCGCCGCGTCGTCTCCCGCGTTTTTGATGGCGCGGGAAATGGCATTGCCGACGAATTTCATTTCTTCTTCTTTCATGCCGCGAGTTGTCGCGGCGGGCGTGCCGACACGAATGCCGCTGGCGATAAACGCTTTTTGTTTATCGAACGGAATGGTGTTCATGTTCAGAACAATGCCGGCTTTGGCGCAAACCGCTTCGGCATCCTTGCCGGTGATGTTAAAGGATGTCAAGTCGATGAGCATTAAGTGGTTGTCGGTTCCGCCGGAAACGATTCGAAATCCGTTTTGGATGAGGGTTTCAGAAAGGGTTTTGGCGTTTTTGACGGTTTGAATTTGGTCTTTCTTGAAGTCGTCTGTCAGCGCTTCTTTGAACGCGACGGCTTTTGCGGCGATTGTGTTCATCAACGGCCCGCCCTGGATTCCCGGGAAGACGGATTTGTTAATCGCTTTTGCAAACTCTTCTCTGCACATGACCATACCGCCGCGGGGACCGCGAAGGGTTTTGTGGGTCGTTGTTGTCACGAAGTCTGCATACGGGACGGGACTCGGGTGCGCGTCGGCAACAATCAGGCCCGCGATGTGAGCCACATCGGCAAGCAGGTACGCATCCGTCATGTCGGCGATTTCTTTGAAGCGCTTGAAATCAATGGTACGGGAGTACGCTGACGCGCCGCAAACGATCATTTGCGGTTTGTGTTCTTTGGAAAGTTTTTCAAGCTCGTCATAGTCGATCATTTCGGTTTCGCGCTGAACGCTGTACGGAATGATGTTGTAAAGCTGCCCTGAAAAGCTGGCAGGGTTGCCGTGTGACAGGTGCCCGCCCTCTGATAAGTTCATGGAAAGGATGGTGTCTCCCGGTTTTAAAACGGAAAAGTAGACCGCCATGTTTGCGCCTGATCCCGAGTGGGGCTGAACGTTGATATGTTCCGCGCCGAAAAGCTTTTTTGCGCGCTCGATTGCCAGAACTTCGGCTTCATCGGCGTACTCGCAGCCGCCGTAGTACCTGCTTTTGGGATACCCTTCGGCATATTTGTTGGTCAAGACACAGCCCATCGCTTCCATCACGGCCTTGCTGGCATAATTTTCCGAAGCGATCAAATCCAAGCGCGTTTCCTGACGGTTAAGCTCTCTTTCAAGAACCGCCGCCATTTCCGGATCTACTTTTAAAATATCAGACATAAACATCATTTCCTCAATCGGATTAAATTAACAATAAACAATCAAACAATCAATAATCATGAACACCGGCGTCATTCGCGCTGACATTGGATTCAGGAACGCGAAGCACCGGAAAAATGAATTTTTCGGTAATTTTTTCGGTAAAAATTGATTAAGAATATTTGGTTTAAATTGATTTAAAATATAAATACATGACCGATAGGAATTTGAACGAAGTTTTGAACGAAGTTTTGAACGAAGTTTTGAACGAAGTTTTGAACGAAGTTTTGAACGAAGTTTTGAACGAAGTTTTGAAGTTCGGGTTTGAATAAAACGAACGAATCTGTGTTTCATTTTTTTCTTCTCTATTAATCCCTAAAACCGACCGTTCATTACGAATTCCGGTCTGAGCGCAGCGAAGAACGGAATCGGAATGAACGGCTATTACCATTATTTGCTGATGCAGTTGGTTTATTGCCAATCTGTACTGATGCAGTTGCCGATTCTTTGCCAATCTCTACTAATGAGAATACTGATGAGAAAAATGTACTGATAATGTTGATGAGAATAAGTCGCGCGCCGCATTTTCGTCTTTCGTCCGCTTCGCTCCCGAAATCCGAAATTGCGGTCGTACTTGAACTTTTCAAGGAATAAGAAAAATGAAACATCCATTTTATTCAACAAAAAAAAAAAATGAAACATCCCTTTTATTCAACAAAATAAAAAAATGAAACATCCCTTTTATTCAACAAAATAAAAAAATGAAACACCCCTTTCTTCAACAAAATAAGAAAAGGGAACGCCCCTTTTCCCGAAACTTATCTTTCAGGTTTTTGAAAAAGCGGCGTTCGGGTTTTGAATAAAACGAATGAATTGGTGTTTCATTTATTCTTCTCTTTTAATCCCTAAAACCGACCGTTCATTACGAATTCCGGTCTGAGCGCAGCGAAGAACGGAATCGGAATGAACGGCTATTATCATTATTTGCTGATGCAGTTGCCGGTTTATTGTCAATCTGTACTGATGGGAGAATTAAACCAAAGTTATAAATCCATGATGTTAAATAAATAATAAACAAGTCTTTTATTTATCGTCATCTGATAAAAGGGGAGAGAAAAATGGCAACTTCATCAATTACGGATTTGATTATTGTAGACAGCGAAGATTTGCAAAAAGCATTTGATAGGCTTGAACAAAAGGATTTAACAAAAACTCGTTATCAAGTAAATGCTTTGGAGCAGCTTGAAGCCGGACGGAAACTGTTATAATCTAACAGGTACGAATAGCGGCAGATATCAATGTCTTCCTCTGTTCCTAATTTTAGAATTCTTGATTTAAAATCCTATCTCCAATGTTATTCTCCCGAATCTATTTTATCCGATTTATCTTCTTTTAAACTTCGGGATGGATGTGACGAATTCTATCATTTTCTTCAAGCGCATCCTGATGAAAATGGAAAAAGAAAAGATAATTTTATTGATTTTGAGAAAAAACATCTTTGCCGTGTCTATTTTGTATTAGCTGAAAAAATTGAGGATACAACGGATAAATGTATTCTTAAATTAAAAAGCGGAAATTATCCGGTGTATGGTTATTTTTCAATATCTGTAAAAACATTATATCAAAACAACATTGAAAAAAACCAAGAAATTTTACCAACGAAAAATATTAATATGTATTTGATTGGGCATTTATGCAAAAACGCATCTTATGATTGGAATAAAGGCGGAGAATATATGCTTCAACAATGTTTTGAGATTATTGAATCTGTCCACCAAAAAATAGGAATGGAATACATATTAATCGAATGTGAACCGGAGCTTATTGACTATTATTCAAATCAGAATTTTGAAAAAATCGGAAAAAATAAAGACCTAAATCAGATGGTTTGTAAAGTTACCGATGTGTCAAAAAATTTAAAAAAAGAATGAATTCAGTGAAAAACAGTCAAAGCTGAATCAAATCGCCTCATAAGTCTTTTTCATCAGCAGCGCATCACCCTCAAGATTCGGGCTTTCGCAAATGATTGTGCCGCACGCCTTGAACTCTTTGAAGACTTTCAATAAATCTTTGTAATTCATGTCGGACTCTTCTAAAAGCAAGTGATTGCGCTCGCCTTTTGCGGTGTATTCTATGCCTGAGATGTGACAATGCATCGTTTTTAATCCGTCTTTTCCGAGATGGCGCTCGATTTTTTCAAAGATTTCTTTGAATTCCTCATAGGTGTTGTATTTGCCGCCGCGGGCGTGTATGTGGGAGAAGTCAAAACAGGGCAAGACGCCGTCAATTTCTTCGCTGAGCGTCAAGAGTTCATCCGTGTCGCCGAATTGCGTCGCTTTTCCGGTCGTTTCAGGGCGGAGCGTGACGGGGATGTTTTCGTCTTCCAAGCGGGCGGCCAATTGTTTCAAAAGGGCGGCGACGCGGTCGTAAACGACCTTTTTGTCATCTTTTAAATAAAAAGCGGGGTGAAAGACAATGTTGGTCGCGGAACAGAAATTGCCGATACGCGCCGAGTCGTAAATGCGCTGAATGCTGGCGTCTAATTTTTCCTTTTCCACGGCGTTTAAATTGATGTAATACGGGCCATGCACGCTGAGCGCGATGTTCTCTTTGCCGGCGGCAACGTTGACCTCCGCCGCGGTTTTTTCGCCCATGCGAACGCCTTGGACGAATTCAAGTTCCATACAATCCAAACCGAGTTCGCGAACGCGGGCGATGCCGTCAACAGTGCCGCGGCCGGCGGAACTGAGCGGGACGCCGGCGGTTCCGAACAGCAGTTTGTCGTGCCGCTTCAGTTTGCCATATCTCTTTTCCTTCTCCGCGCCCGCCATTTTATCCCACAATCCCGAGGTGGTGCGTGATTTCTCTTTTCTTGTCAAAAGAAATCTTCTCTTCAACCAATTCCAAGAAACTTTCCATGTCCTCTTCATCCAAACTCGTGATTTCTTCCTTGTTTTGAAGAACCAAATCGGCGAGATATTCGATTTCTTCATTCTCCAATCGGGAAAGCCGTTCGCGGAAATCTTCGCCGCTTTCGGCAAAGCGGTGGGAAATCGGCCTCAAAATAAACGGAAAAGGATGGCCTGCGCCTGAGTCTATGCTGCCTCTCGCTTCGGGAGCCAATTTATCGAAAATACGTTTGTCCATGTCTGAGAATGTACGGCCCATTGTGAATCCTCCGATTTTTGTCAAATGAACTTAAGAATGAAACAATGAATGAAACAATGAATGAAACATTGAATGAAACCATTGAATGAAACATTGAATGAAACCATTGAATGAAACCATTGAATGAAACCATTGAATGAAACATTGAATGAAACAAATGAATAAAATATATGAATAAAATGAGGGTCGGCAGTATATTTAGTTTTGCCCGCCGCGGCGAACTCTGCCGTCTTTGTCGATTTCGCCGTTATAAATCCGCGTGGATGAAATCGGAATTGTGTCTTCCGCGAGCACCAATTCGATTTCGCGGATATGAATGGGGTGTAGCCCGCGCTCCATTCGTATATCATTGATTTTATCGGCAACCGCGCGCGTCTCGGGCGAAACGACGATAAAATCATATTCTTCAGAAACGGACGGGCCGAAAGAATCTTCCAGTTCCGAAATCAAATAACAGTCATCAGGCAGCTCAAGCTCATGAAGAACATCGGAAATAAAGTCCTCCAAAATCCGTTTCCGCGTTTCGTAACTCGAAACGGCGTGGAATTTACCGGAAGCCATTTTGTCAGAAGTCAGGCCGATGTGGACAGCGCCCCCGCCAAAACTCTTCAGTATCCGAAAAGCTTCTTCAACAAGACGGGAGTGACCGGCGTGAAGGTATTCAAAAGTTCCGCCCAATACGACTTTGACCATACGCTGAAAACAGCGAATGGGATTATTAATCTTGCGGATATTTATGGCTTATTTTTTTCAGAGTTGTTTCTCTCAGGGGAAATGCTTATTTGTTTGAATCGACAAGATTTTTTGTGAAATTGTAACTGTATTTTAAATTTTTTAAATTTTTAAAATTTTAAAATTTTAATTTTTTAAATTTTTAATTACCGATTCCTATCTTAATTTCTTTATTTTGAACCACGTATTCGTCTTATCTGTGTTAAATTTCGGGTGAAAAGATGACCAAAGGATTCTTAATCGCGGCGACCAACAGCGGCGCCGGTAAAACGACTTCTTCTATGGGACTGATGGCGGCTCTGCGAAAGCGCGGCCAACTCGTTCAGGGATTTAAAACAGGCCCCGACTACATCGACCCCGCTTACCACGCCGTCATTTCCGGCCGCCCGTCTTACAATTTGGACACTTTTATGATGGGAACGGACGGCGTAATCAATCAATTCGAATCGGCGTCAAGGGGCACTGACATTTCAATCATCGAAGGCGTCATGGGCCTTTTTGACGGCATGGACTCAACGGAAATCGCGGGCGCCTCCCACGTCGCCAAAACGCTGGGCGTCCCCGTTTTTCTTGTCATTAACGTCCACGGCATGTCTCGAAGCGCGGCGGCGATGCTGAAAGGATACGCCGAATTCGACCCCGACGTTCATGTCGCCGGCGTCATTCTCAACAAAATCGGCAGCCCTCGCCATTTGGAACTTATCAAAGGCGCGCTTGACGGCAAAATCCCAATCGTCGGCGCGCTCCCGAGGAATTCGGACATTTCCGTTCCCGAAAGATACATGGGCCTGCACCTGCCCGAAGAAGAGAATCTCGATTATTCGCAATTGGCAGATTTCATTGAAGAAAATATGGATATCGATCTTATTCTTCAAATCGCCGCCGCTTATGAAAAAGAACGGCCTGAGCCGACTGAGGCAAAATCGGCTGAGCCGACTGAGGCAAAATCGGCTGAGCCGACTGAGGCAAAACCGCGCGTCGCCGATGTCACAATCGGGATTGCGCGCGACCCGTCCTTTTGTTTCCACTATCCCGCCATGTTTGACGCTATGCGTTTGGCAGGCGCGGAATTGGTGTTTTTCAGCCCGACGAAAGGAGAGCTGCCTGAGGCCGACGGCTATTATTTTGCCGGCGGTTACCCCGAATTCCATGTCAAAGAACTTTCAGAATCCCCGGCGACCGGGAAATTAAAGGAATTGGCAGCCGCCGGTATTCCGATGCTTGGCGAGGGCGCCGGCCTGTCTTATTTGTGTGAATCCTATGAAACGAAAGACGGCGTTTTCAAAATGGCAGGCATTCTGCCTGCCGAATCCCGAATCACAAGCAAGCTTCAGGGTCTCGGTTACGCGCAAGCCAAACCGCTGTCCCCCAAATTCGGTACCAAACTCATTCACGCTCACGAATTCCACTATTCATTGACGGAGCCTGCCAAAGATGCCGAATTCGCTTATGAAATGCTTCGCGGCAAAGGCATCGCGGATAAAAAAGACGGTTTGTATGAATACAACGTTTTGGCGGGATACATGCAAATGCATCCGGGCTCGTTTCCGATCGCGGATTTTGTTGAGAAGTGCCGGCTGAATAAAAGGAAATGAGATGAATTGAAGGAAATGAGATGAATTGAAGGAAATGAGATGAATTAAAGTATTTATGTTATGCGTGAAAGGATTTAATAATTTATGACGAAAAAGAGAAATGAAGCACCTGTAATCGAAACAAAGCGACTTGTTTTAAGGCGAAAAAAAGATGATGATATTCCCGATATGATGAAAATGTTTAATGACGATGAAGTAAGGGAATTTGTTGGGGGGCATCCGCCGCGTGATGAACGCTCTATTACAGGAATGATTAGGCATAGAACAGAAACCCAATGGGCAGTAACACTAAAGGATACAGGCGAATACTTAGGAGAAGTTGAAATCGTGAATATAG